>Ga0209829_10003584_pt1 | contig 11244 bp, 8 predicted proteins | sample C_140205_EF_Meta_FD_187311 | JGI IMG/M metagenome (GOLD analysis project Ga0209829, IMG submission 187311) | Freshwater microbial communities from Lake Croche, Canada to study carbon cycling - C_140205_EF_MetaG (SPAdes) (version 2) | ecosystem: Environmental > Aquatic > Freshwater > Lake... | reverse complement strand
CGATCGCCCGTGTCGTGGTGGCGTCGACGCCGTATTCATCAGCGATCGCGGCGGCGGCGTCGAGGATGCGGGTCACCGTCAGCCGACTGCGGGCCTGTACGGGCTCGCGGCGCTGAACAGGCGCGACGGTCATCGACATCCTCTCCGATCGGCGATCGCGGGGAAGATCTTGACAGCGATCGTCGAAAATATAACACTATTCTCGTTACAGTTACCAGACCCGGGAGTGCCCATGTCCGTCATCTCGCTCGACCAGGCCCGGCCTACGGCGCCGCTCACCGGACACGTCGACGTGCTCATCGTCGGCGCCGGGATCTCCGGTATCGGTCTGGGGCACTACCTGGTGACCAAGCAACCGGGACGCAGCTTCGCCATGGTCGACAGCCGCGAGGCGATCGGTGGAACCTGGGACCTGTTCCGCTACCCGGGCATCCGGTCGGACTCCGATCTGCACACCTTCGGCTACGCATTCAAGCCGTGGACGTCCGATAACGCCATCGCCGACGCGCACGAGATCCTGGACTACCTCCATGAGGTCGTCCGGGATGACGGCCTGGCGCGACGAATCCATTTCCGCCACAGGGTGTTACGCGCCGACTTCTCCAACCGCACCGCGCGGTGGACGGTGACGCTGGAGTCCGATGGTCGGCAGTGGGACGTCACCTGCGATGTGCTGTTCTCGGCCTGTGGCTACTACGACTATGCCGGTGGCTACACCCCGCACTTCGAGGGCCAGCAGGACTTTGGGGGCACGATCGTGCACCCGCAGGCCTGGCCCGAGGATCTCGACTACGCCGGCAAGAAGGTCGTCGTGATCGGCAGTGGCGCCACCGCGGTCACGCTGATTCCCGCAATGGCCCCGACCGCCGAACACATCACCATGTTGCAGCGGTCGCCGTCGTACGTGATGCCGTTGCCGCGCAAAGATCCGATAGCCAACGGGCTGCGCAGGGTGCTGCCGGACAAGGCTGCCTACCGCGTCACCCGGAAGCTGAACGTCGGCAAGCAGCGCCTCATCTACGGCGCGAGTCGGCGCTATCCCGACCAGGTCCGCCGACTGATCCGCAAGTTCAACGTCAGCGCGCTGCCCGAGGGCTACGACGTTGACACCCACTTCAACCCCACCTACAACCCGTGGGACCAGCGGATGTGCGCGGTGCCGGACGCCGACCTGTTCCGGGCCATCTCCAAGGGCAAGGCCTCGGTGGTGACCGACAAGATCGCGCGGTTCACCAAGACCGGCATCCTGCTGGAATCGGGTCGGGAACTCGAGGCCGACATCATCGTCACCGCCACCGGCCTGAACCTGCAGGCCTTCGGCGGGATCACGCTATCGGTCGACGGCCAGCAGGTCGATCTACACGAGTGCCTGGCCTACAAATCGATGATGCTCTCGGGTGTCCCGAACTTCGCGTTCGCGATCGGCTACACCAACTCGTCGTGGACGCTGAAGGTCGACCTGGTGTGCGATCACCTCATGCGGATGCTCGCCTACATGGATCAGCACGGCTACACCACGGTCGTGCCAGTGGCCGACGACCCGACCATTGCTCGCCGCCCACTGCTGGATTTCGCGGCCGGCTATGTGTTGCGTTCGCTGGACACTTTCCCGCAGCAGGGCGACAGCGGACCGTGGGCGGTGGCGATGGACTACAAGTCCGATCGCGAGCGGCTGATCAACGGTCCGGTCTCCGACGCCGCGCTGCGGTTCAGCACCGCCGACCGCGCCGCCGTCGGCTCGGGGGCGGCCAGGGCATGAGCCGGCCCGCCTTCGTCGATGTGGGCGGACGTCGCGTCCGGGTCCGGGTCGACGGCGATGCCGCCAATCCGCCGGTGCTGCTGTTGCACGGCATCGGCCGGAGCCTGGAGGACTGGGCTCCGCAGCAGCAGCGGCTGTCCGTCGCGCACCGGGTGATCGCCGTCGACGTACCGGGCTTCGGGTTCTCCGATCGGCCCGAGGGTCCAATCACGTTGTCCGCGTTCGCCAAAGGCGTTTTGGGCGCGGTGGATGCACTCGGTGAGACCCGCCCACTCAACGTCATAGGCAACTCCCTCGGCGGCGCGATTGCCATGCAACTCCTTGCCTATCGGCCGGAGCGGGTGGCCAGTCTGGCCCTGATCAACAGCGCAGGCTTCGGCAGCGAGGTGACGGTACTGCTGCGGATGCTGGCCGTGCCGGTGATCGGACCGCTGAGCACACGCAAGCCCACGCGGGCCAGTGCGCGTCTGCTGGAGCGCACCATCTACGCCGACCCGTCGCTGGCGACCAAGGAACGCATCGACCACGCCCTGGCGGTCGGGCGCCAGCCGAACTCGGGTGCGGTGCTGCGAGAGACCGCCCTCGCGCTGGGGACCGCCCGGGGCGTCAGGCCAGGCTGGCGCCGACAGTTGGCCGCCTTCGCCGCACTGCACCCCCGACCCACCCTCGTCATGTGGGGTGAGCGCGACCGGGTCCTGCCGGCGCACCACATCGAGGAGGCGCGCCGGGTCTTCCCGCACGCACAGACCCATCTGCTTGCCGATATCGGGCACATGCCGCAGATCGAGTGCCCGGAGGAGTTCGCCGGCCTGGTGCTGCCTTTCCTGGCGCGCGTCGCTGGCGAACAGCGGACATCGGGCACCGGGTAGTGCTTGACTGACGGGCATGACGACGTCTTCTTCGGGTCGCGCACAGCCGCGCGCATCGGCAGGTATCGGACGGGTGGGCGCGCTGGCCGTGGCACTCGGCGTCGGCGCCGCCGTTGCCACCGGCTTGGCCGCACCCGCCTCCGCCGACACCGCCGGATCCACTGATTCCGCGAGCGCGGTCGCGGCTCGGTCGTCGACCGGTCCCCGGACTCGCAAGGCGATGCCGGCTGCCCCGCCGCAGTCCAAGGTGGTTGCTGCAGCTACAGCCAACAAACCGGCCCGGTCCGTGGCCATGCGGTCCGCGGCTGTTCGCCGCGCCGCTTCAGTCAGCCGTCAGAGGCCCCCGACTCCGGTCGGTGCGTCCACCGCACTTGATCTGCTGGCGGCGGCGGGACGGGAGTTGGAGCGCACGTTCCGCAATCAGTACCCGACGACCAACCCCACGTACACCAACCCGACCGCGGACGGGGTGGTGACCGGCAGCCTCGGCGCGGCTGACCCCGAGGGCGACCGTCTGGTCTACACCGTCGTCAGCAAGCCGAGCCTGGGCCGGGTCAGCATCGACCAGAGCACCGGCGACTTCACCTACACCCCGGCGGTCGATGTCGCCTCCTATGGCGGCACAGACGCATTCACCGTCTCGGTCAGCGATGAGACCAACTTCCACATCCACGGCCTGCAGGGCCTGCTGGACGCACCGATCCGGTTGTTGCGCGCCATTCCGTTCGTCGGGTCCCTGCTGTCGGACTACCTGCCGTCCACGAACACGACGGCAACGGTCAAGGTGACCTTCGACGGGGACGGAACTGTTGCGGCCCTGGCCTTCCCCGAGGGTTTCCACTGGGGCGTGTCCACCGCGGGCTTCCAGTCGGAGATGGGCGGCAGCGCACTGCTTGATGAGAACTCCGACTGGTGGCAGTGGCTCCATGACCCGATCAACAAGCTGCTGCTCGGCTGGAAGGGTGGAGTGCCGGAGGACGGACCCGGCGCCTACGACCAGTACGTCACCGACGCCCAGCTGGCCCGCGAGGGTGTCGGTGCCGACACCTTCCGGATGAGTATCGAATGGAGCCGGATCTTCCCCAATTCGACTCAGTCGGTGGATATTTCGGACGGCTTCACCCCCGAAGTGCTCCAACAGCTTGATGATTTAGCCAATCAGGACGAGGTCGCGCACTACGCCGATCAACTCGACGCCATGCACGCGGCCGGGCTTGATCCGATGGTCACTATCAACCACTTCACCCTGCCGCTGTGGGTCCACAACCCCGCCCAGGCCCGCATCAAGGAACTGCTGGGGCTGACGCCACAAACCGGCGGCGGTTGGGTGTCGTCGTCCACGGTGACCGAGTTCGAGAAGTACTCGGCGTACCTGGCGTGGAAGTACGGCGACCAGGTCACCAACTGGGTGGTGCTCAACGAACCCGTCAATTCGATGCTGACGTCGTACTACGCCATCCCGTTCGCCACGAACTTCCCGCCCGCGATCGTCAGGACCGACCTGGTGGCAGTCGGCCTGCGCAATGAGGCGGCCGCCTACTCGGAGTCCTATGACGTCATTCACAAACTCGACCCGAACGCTCAGGTCGGCTTCGCACTGAACATGTACTCGTGGCGCGGGGGAGATCCGGCCAACCCCAGCGATCAACGGGCGGCCGCGGAGTTCAGCGACTTCTACAACAAATGGTTCCCCGACGCGGTCCTCAAGGGCCAGGTCGACGCCAACTTCGACGGTGTCATCACGCGTGATGAGATTCATCCCGAGTTGGCCGGCAAGGCGGACTTCTTCGGCGTCAACTACTACAGCCAGGGCATCGTGATCGGCTTCGGTGGGCTGTCGGTGCCCGGTCTGCCCCTCGTCAAGGGGTATCCCGAGTTCTCCCCGCTGATCAACGTGGTTATCGGCGGCTGCCTGCCTGCCACCGAATGCAGCGACACCGCGCAGATCATCAATCCGGCGGGAATGCGCGATGTTCTCGATATCGCTGACTCGTATGGAATTCCGTTGTGGGTCACCGAGAGTGGACTTGCGGATGCTGCTGACACCAAGCGCGCCTCCTACACCGTCCGGCACCTCGCAGTGATCCACAAGGCGATCGCCGACGGTATGGACATCCGCGGCTATACCGCGTGGTCACTGACCGACAACCTCGAATGGGTGCTGGGCTACGACCCGAAGTACGGCCTGTACTCCTACGACCCGGCCACTTTGAAACGCACGGCGCGGCCGAGTGTCGGCCTCATTCACGACATCTTCTCGAGCAACGCGATTTCGGCGGACGTGTTCCGGAGGTATGTGAAGGGCATTCGGGTATAAAGCGGCTCAGTACCAATGTTCGGTATCTTCGCCGCGTGGGGAAGAACTCTTCCTTCAGCCTTGACGATCATTACGCCGCTTTCATCGAAGGTGAGATAGCTGCGGGTCGCTACCGGTCGGCTAGCGACGTCGTCCGTTCAGCATTGCGATCTCCTCTCACCGGCCGCGCAGGCTATCGAAAGCTCGCCGCCGGGTCGCACGTCCTGTTTTATCGGGTGATGTCCGAGGGAGACATCGACGTCGCGCGCGTCCTGCACCGCCGCATGGACGTCGACAGGCATCTCTGACTGGGTCGGCGTGCGGTGCCTAGTGGTTCAGCCTCGGAAACGGCGGAAGCGCGTTGCCGCGGTATCCAGGACCGGATCGGCGGGCGCAGATGGTTGTTTATTGCCAAGGAAATCGGCGGCGACAGCGTCGACCTACTCGCCATGTTCGCGCTGCACGGCCGAGCGCTGCACGGCATGGTTTCTCAGATGATCATTGAGCAACCGAGAGCGCGCCGGTGATTCCCCGGCGGAGAGTTGACTCCTGACGAGTCGCGGGCGGTTCTCCTGGCGCGGTGTGGCGATTGGCGCTCGCACCGCAGCGGATTTGGCGGCGGACGCCATCGGGACTGCACTTCGAGGTAGTACGTTGGCGGCAGCAGAGGCAGGCGTGGGCGGTCCATAGGGATCGACTGCCCCGGCATACACCGGTGGCCCTCCTACCCCGTAGGGCCCGGGCGCTGTGGTGTGGAAGGGCCGGTTCGCCGGATCACCTGTGGCGTAGGCGATTCCGTTATCCCACCCGGTAGGGATGGAAGCCAACAGGTTGATCGCGGTCGTCACCGGGTTGGGGAAGTAGAGATACTTCGCCGGTGTGGGCGCCCCCGGATTGATGGTCCGGTCGTAGCCCGTCTCAACGAGAACCCGAAGGCGTGGATCCAGAATCGTGGCGATCAGAGGGCCGATGAATGGTACGGCCGCCACCGGCTTGAGCAGGGGAAGCGTGGTGGTCGGAATGATGTAGTACGTCGAATCCTGGTACTGACCCTGGATTTCGGGGATTCCGGATTGTCCCTCCGGGTGTTCGTAGAAGAACCCCATGAGTGCGTTGAGGTCGCTGAGCAGGTTGAGTGGATTGGTGGGGAAGTCCGCCACCGGGTCGTACTGATGAGCCACGTCGAGAGTTGTCAGTGGTGTGGGCTCCGGTGAGTTGGTCACTGTGGCGCCGTTGAAGGTGACCCCGAGTATCGGGATGTGAACACCGACGAACCGCTCCAGGATGCCGCCGTTCGGGCGATTGGGGTTCGCCTCGAACACGAAGCTGACCGTGCCGGGCGCCGGCGGGTGCGCGATCAGGTAACTCTTCTCAATGCTGGCTATGGTTCCGCTCTGGGAGTAGCCGAAGACCGTGTACGACGTGTCGGTCAGTTGCTGAGGTGGCCCGGTCACCGTGTAGGGGGGATAGGTGACGACACAGGCAATACCGCGAAGGCAATGGTCGAGATTCGCGAGCCCGAGCGGGACGGACTGGTCGAAGTGCATGTCACTGAGGCCAGTGATCGGCCAGAACTGTGCAGGTGTGTAGACCGCTACCGGAGCACAGCCCGGATTGCCGCCACTACACAGGCCGGAAGGGCCCACGAATTCGTTGTACGCCCAGTCGTTGTAGAAGTGGACATAGGCAGAAGTGTCCGGTGGGACGGTCAGTGAGTGATCGGTGCCGCCCATGTACAGCGCGGTTGCGGTGAGGGTGACTCGCGGTGCAATCGTCGAGGGCGATACCGCGATCATTGCGGCGGCCAGCAGTGCGACCACGATGGAACGACTCAGTTGGCGCACGATTCCCCCTGCCTTGCTCCCGCTTGACTGTATCCGGCAAAGCCGAATGGGTGCTAGTTCACCGGCACATCGAGGATCGCCCGCTCAACGCCCGCGCCTGGGCCGTCGAAATGCCACCACTCACCGGAGTAGACGGCCAGCCCGCCGGCAGCCATCGCGGTACGCAACCGGGCACGGTTCGCCTGCGCGGTCGCGCTGACGCCCTCGGTTGCGTATGCCGTTGCGCGCGAGGAGAAATCATCGAAGCCGGTACCCATATCCACCAGACGACCACCCTCGGCCAGCGTCACATCCACGGATCGCCCGCTCTCGTGGCTTCGCGAATATGGGCCGGGCTTGGCCACCCAGGCCGGGTTGGGCATCACGTCGAACATCCGCACCTGCACCGCATGCGGCCGGTAGCAGTCCCAGAACACGAGGGTGAATCCCTGCGCTCGCAGAGCGGCGGCCGCCGTGGCAAGCCCCGATGCCAACGACTCATGCACGAGGCAGCGGGCATCGGCCGGGTAGAGCTGCACGCCGACGAAGTTGTTCGCCGTGGCGTAGCGCAGATCTACGATTGCATCCGGCACCACGGTGCGCACGTCGACGAAACCAGCGGCGGCAGCCTGGGGACTGACCGGGGGAACGCCCGGGTCCGGCGCGGCCCTCACCGGCGCAGCTGACGCGATAATGCCGATGATTGCGGCCGCGCCGAGAAGAAGTCGCATGCCTGCATTGTCCATGCCAGTGAGAAGCCTCGGGATCTGGCGCAGGGGTTTAGTCTGGAAAGCCGGTCGGATTGAGGGGATTGCATGCGGTCAACCAGGCCTACGCGAATCGGTTACGGCTGGCTCAGTGTCGGTGCCCTCGCGGTGGGGCTTGGTGCGGCCCTCGTCGGCGGTTCCGGCGTCGCTTATGCCGACGCCTCCGATAGTGCCGCTTCGGTTGCGTCCGCCCGTTCGGTCAGTGCCGACCATGCTCCGGCCGCCACGCGGCGCGGAAGCGTCGCCAGGCGCACGGTGTTGTCGGGCGCGGCGGAGACCAGCCCTGTCTCGCGCGCTATAACGGGCACACCCATCGCAGCCGCTCCGGCGCCGACCACCTACACCGCCGGCTCCAAACTCCCGCCGCGAATCCAGTGGGACGCCAACTTCGGTTACTGCGGCGAGGTCTCTTTTATCAGTGCCGGGCTTAACTACGGCCAGTACATCTCGCAGTACGACGCCCGAGCGCTGGCAAGCAAGAACGCCCGGCAGAGTCTGGAGAGTTCGCAACTGCTGCTCGGTGTCAACGATGTCGCTGCGGCCAAGGCGATGCACCTCAACGCGACGGCGTTCAACACGGCCCAAAAGCCAACGTCGACAGCATTTCTCAGCTGGGTCAAGTCTAACGTGACTGCCGGCTACCCGGTGGTGATCGGCGTGTTCACGAACCAATCCCGTTTCTACGGAACGACGAATCTCAACGCCGGCGACACCGAGTACGACCACATCGTGGCCGTCACCGGTATCACGTCGACGCATCCGTTGACCGGACCGACGACCTACTACCCCGATGACGTTCTCACCGTCATTGACAACGGCGAATGGACCGGCACCAACGGACAGCCGCAGAACGTGTTCAGTTACTCGTTCGGTGCCTTCGCCACGACCCGCCAAAAGGCCAATGCCAAGACGGGCCCGGTGTACTCACTGAAGAACGGTGCGGACTACGGAATCGCCATCACCGGCATCATCGACCTGAGTCGTGAGACCGTACCCGTCCGGTTGACGACGAGCGCTAACGCCGAGACGCCGCCGCTGGTGGAGGGTTCCGACACCCGGCCCGCCGCCAAGCCGGTGACGCTCACCGTCACCGTGTCGAACCTCAAGCCCGGCACCACTTACACCCTGTACCGCTACAACACGATGGCCAACGTGCCGGACGCCAATATCAATGCCAATGCCGCCAAGGCCGCGCAGAAGTGGACGATCACGATCCCGTCTGGGTCGACGTACACGATGACCCAGACCATCAACTCCAACGAGACCGCCGTCTATCGCGCGGTCCCCGCCGGGGCGCCCTGATAGCCCCCGGGGTGTAACGAAACCGAGGCGCCGACGGATGGACCGGTAGAGACCTTCGCCTGAGCAGGGGGAACTACATGGTCAACGTCACGCGGACCGGCCGACGGGCATTGTCGGGCCTCGGCGCGCTGGTTATCTCGTTGGCGGTGCTGGTTGCCCCCGCCGCGGCCGCCGACCCGGTGGATTCCGCTGATCCTGTGCCCCAGGTCGTCGTCGACGTCACGGTTTTGCCCGCCGCGACGCCGGTCGTGCCCGCACCCGCCGTGGTCACGCCCGCACCCGCCTCGGTGTCGACGGTTCCGGCCGACGGGGTGTCGCATCTGCCCAGCCCCGACAACCTGCCGCCGGGTACCACCGTGGCCGCTCCAGAGGGCCCGAAAATGAGTTACCTGCGCTACCTCTGGCAGGCCGTGCACACCCCCGGTGTGACGATGGGCGATGCACTGATGCTGATCGCGCAGCGTCCGATGGATGCGCAGTCCGCGCCACCGGCAACCCCGGCACCGGCCGACTAACCGTCGAAGCCCGCGAACCGCTAGTCGGCAGCGCTGCGTCGAGGCAGCCGGACTTTAGCGATTCGGCCGATACTCGGCCTGGTTCGCCTATATGTTGGCGCGATCACGCGGGCATTCCGGTGCAAGAACGTGGGAGGGAAACGGCGATGCCCGGGAAGGCACTCGAAGACTGGCTCGAAGAAGCCGGTGGTGGTCCTGCTGTCCGCTCGACCATTCTGGCTCTGGCCCGTGCGGCGGTGAACGTGAGCGGCGAACTCCAATCGGGCGCGCTCAGCCTGGCCCCGTCGGATTTGAGGGGTGAACACCCCGCAGTCGACGATGAGCGCAAAACCCTTGAGCGGTACGGAAATGAGTGTTTTCTCGAGGAGGTCAGGGGCGCCCCGGTGGCGCTGTTCGCATCCGGGGAACTCCAACACCCGGAACTGCTCGACCCGACCGCGCCACTGGCGGTTGCCATGGATTCCCTCGACGGCTCCGCGAACATCGACACCAACATGCCGGTCGGTACCGTCTTCGCCATCCTCCCGGTCGAGGGTGATGTCGGCGGCGATCCGCTAACGAGCCTTCTGCAACCCGGTGCCAATCAGGTTGCCGCAGGCTTCTTCTGTTACGGACCGCGCCTCGCCCTGGCGATCACCCTGGGCCAGGGCACCCACGTGTTCATCTACGGCCCTCGGGTGGGGGCATTCCTGCGCTCCCATGTCCAGGTCCAGATACCGCTGAAGACGGACGAGTTCGCGGTGGACATCTCAATGCAGCGGCACTGGGACCGCGCGATCCGGCACTACGTCGACGATTGCATCCACGGCAGCGAAGGCCCACACGGGCGCGATTTCACGATGCGCTGGACCGCATCACTGGTCGCTGACGCCTACCGCATCCTCCTGCGCGGTGGTGTCTTCCTCTACCCGAGTGACGGCCGCGGGGGCCATGGTCACCACCGGCCGCGGCTGGTCTATCAAGCCAATCCGATCGCGTTCCTTGTCGAGCAGGCAGCCGGCCTTGCGACCGACGGCCTCAATCCGATCCTTACGCAGGTGCCCCGCTCACTGCACCAGACCACGGCACTGGTGTTTGGCTCCGGCGCCGAGGTGAAGCAGGTCGCCCGCTACCACGGCGAGATTGATCATGCGGGTATCCATTCGCCACTGTTCAGCTCGCGTGGACTGTTCCGGAAGTAGGGGAAGGTAGATCTCATGTCGGCCCAGCATCCGATCATCTCCATCACCGGCTCCTCTGGTGCCGGCACCACGTCCGTCAAGGCCATCTTCGAGCTGATCTTCCGGCGCGAGAACATTGTGGCCGCCTACATCGAGGGCGACGCTTTCCACCGCTACGACCGCACCGAGATGAAAGCGCGCATCGCCGAAGAGGAAGCCAAGTACAACAACCACTTCAGCCACTTCAATCCGGAAGCCAACGAACTCGATATCCTTGCCGAGGTATTCGAGGAATACGGCCGCACCGGACGTGGTCGAACCCGAACCTATCTGCACGACGACCAGGAGGCGGCGCCCTTCGGTCAGCCCGCCGGCACGTTCAGCCCGTGGCGCGATTTCGAACCCAGCGACCTGTTGTTCTACGAAGGGCTGCACGGCTGCGCGGTGACCGAGACGGCGAACCTCGCCAAGCTTGCCGATCTCAGGATCGGAGTGGTGCCGGTAATCAACCTCGAGTGGATCCAGAAAATTCACCGCGATCGGGCCAGCCGTGGCTATTCGACCGAAGCGGTGATGGACACGATCCTGCGTCGCATGCCCGACTACGTTCGCTACATCACGCCGCAGTTCTCCGAAACCCACATCAACTTCCAACGGGTGCCTGTCGTCGACACCTCGAACCCGTTCGTCGCGCGCTGGATTCCGACGCCGGACGAGTCGATGCTGGTGATCCGATTCGCCGACCCGCGGGGT
>Ga0209829_10003579_pt1 | contig 11253 bp, 9 predicted proteins | sample C_140205_EF_Meta_FD_187311 | JGI IMG/M metagenome (GOLD analysis project Ga0209829, IMG submission 187311) | Freshwater microbial communities from Lake Croche, Canada to study carbon cycling - C_140205_EF_MetaG (SPAdes) (version 2) | ecosystem: Environmental > Aquatic > Freshwater > Lake... | reverse complement strand
GCCGTCGGCGTCGATCAGCTCCAGCCGCTCATCGACCGGCCGAATCCGATCAGCATCGACCGCTGGCTGACGATCGGCACGCTCGATGCCAAGGAATGGGCAACGCTCGGCGGCGCCCGCTGGCGGCAGCGCGCCGGGAGGATCGTCGTCGAAGGGACCGGCACCGGATTCGGTGGCCGGTCGCTCTGCCTGGCCGTCGCCGCCCCGCCCCCTCTCCCGCACGATCTCGCCGTCTGGGTGAAGCTCGACGACGAAGCCGGCGCCGCCGGGCTTGTCTTTTGTGCCGACGGGGGGGAACGGCACTACGGCTTCTATCCCACCGCCGGCAAGCTCCGGCTGACGCGCTTCGACGGCCCCGATGTTCTCTCTTGGAAGATCCTCGAGGAGGCCCCGAGCCTCCACTATCTCCCCGGGCAGTGGAACCACCTGCGGGTCCGCCGCACTCTCGACGGCTTTGTGTGTTTCCTCAACGATGCGGAGATCTTTCAATCGACCGACAAGGGGCTCGGTGAAGGAAAGGTGGGGCTGGCGAAGTTTCGCGACACGAAGGCGGAGTTTCGTGGCTTTGCCGTCGGGGCGGATCTGCCGCCGGCGCGGCCGCCGGCCGAACAGCTCGCCCGGGTCGCCAGCCTCGTCCATGATCTCGGCGCGGCCGGCGCGGCGCCTGCCGATCTCGTCGCGACGCTTGTCACCGAGGGGAGCAGCGGCGACGCGGCGCTCGCTGCCCGGGCCGATGCCCTCGACCGGGAGGCGAAGCGCGTCCGCGAGTTGATGGCGCAAGTGCAGGCGAAGCGGACGGTTTCCGCGCTCGAGCGATCGGCCGCCGCCGAGCCGATCGATCTGTTTGGCGCGGCGCTGCTCGTCGCCGCCCTCGACAACCCCGACCTCGATCTCGCTGGCTCCAAGCACGATCTCGACCGGCTTGAGGCGGAGGTGGCGGCAGCGCTGCCGGCCGGGGCCGACGACGCTGCCAAGCTCGCCACGCTCAACCGGGTGCTGTTCACCGAGCTCGGCTTCCACGGCAGCCGGGGAGACTACTACAACCGCTCCAATAGCTACGTGAATGAAGTCCTCGACGATCGCGAGGGGATCCCGATCACGCTGGCGCTTGTCTACATGGAGCTGGCCAAGCGACTCGGGGTGTCGATCGATGGCGTGGGGCTGCCGGGGCATTTTCTCGTTCGCCATGCCCCGGCGGGCGCGGAGCCGCGCTGGATCGATGTCTTCGACGGCGCGGCGATCCTCGATCGCGACGGCGTCGCCAAGCTCTACCGCGATCTCCAGGGGCGCGAGCTGACCGACGATCTCCTGGCGCCTGTCGGCCCGAAGGCGATCCTCGTGCGGATGATCAACAATCTCCTCTCGATCGCCACGCGCGAGGACGACGCGCCGGCGATGCACCGCTACCTCGACGCGATGCTGGCTGTCGATCCCGACGCGGGGCGCGAGCGCGTGATGCGGATGCTCGTCGCCAACCGGCTGGGGCGGAAAGACGCGGCCCGGGCCGACGCGCTGTGGCTCCTCGAGCGGGCCCCGGACGACATCGACCTCGCCGCCGTCCACCGCTTCCTCGAAGCCCTCGACCAGGGGGGGCGGTGAGGGGGCGGGGCTTCGGCGTGCGATCGCGGCAGGCTCGAAGATAGAATGACTTCCGCTAGCCCGGACCCCGACGGTTCGCCGAGGTGAGAGCGACGGGCGGATCAGGTCGTCACGAGCGGAGAGGCGATGGCATGAAAACGATTCGATTGTCCGAACGAGCCGGGGAGGACGGTGTGCTTCACCTCCGCATTCCGGTCGGGTGTCCGGATGCGGAGTTCGATGCCGTCGTTGTCCTCCAGCCGTCGGATCCGCAAGGAGATCGAAGGGCAGGAACCGATTCGTGGCCTGCAGGGTATTTCGAAGGGGTGGCCGGTTCGATCGATGATGAGACGTTTGATCGGCCTCCGCAGGGGAAGCACGAGCAGCGCCTCAAGCTTCCATGAGATACCTGCTCGACACGAACACCTGCATTCGCTTCTTGCGGCAGCGTCATCCCAGACTCGTGGAGCGTGTTCGCAGCCACTCGCCTTCGCAGGTGTGCGTCTGCTCGGTGGTGGTCGCGGAATTGTTTCACGGCAGTGAACGGAGCGGACATCCTGCATCGAATCGGGACAAGATACGCGAGTTTCTTCGCCCCTTCGTCAGTTTTCCGTTCGAAGATGAAGCCGCCGTCGTCCATGCGGCGATTCGCCGCCACCTCGAAGCGGTCGGCACTCCCATCGGCCCCTACGATTCCCTGATCGCGGCCATCGCGCTTGTGCATGGGCTGACGGTGGTGACTCACAACACCGCCGAGTTTGCCCGCGTCCCCGAGCTTAAGCTTGAGGATTGGGAGTCGGACTGAAAGGGCGCTGAAGGTTTGTGCCGCGCTCCCGCGGGGCGCTTTGGCTCGGGAAAACGCGGCGTTTTCTCCGGACAACCGAAGCGGGAAAATGGTGACGGATGACTTTTTCCCCGGACCGTCTAGACTTAGCCTGTCAGGAGAGAGTCGCAAGACCGCCGAAGGCTGAACGCTCAGGCAAACGGACTGACGACCACACTGTTGGAGAGTGATGCGTGGCCTTCGGGTCGGGCATCCACCGAAGGGGCAAACCGAGGGCGCCGCCCGCGGCGAATCTCTCAGGTTCCAGGACAACAGGGTTCCCCCGAATTGGCCCGTGCGCTGATTCGAATCCAATCGGAGCCCCGCCATGTCCCGCCCCGCCGTCACCGTGAAGTCGCTTTCCCATCTCGAGAACGCGGCCGAGTTCCACGCCCGCCACATCGGTCCCGACTCCGCCGACGAGCGACACATGCTCGATTTGATCGGCGAGGCCTCGAGTGAATCGCTCGTCGCTGGAATCGTGCCGGCGAGCATCGCCCGCCGCCGCCCGATCGACATCCCCGCCGCGATCCCCGAGGCAGCGGCGCTGGAGGAGCTGCGGGGGATCGCCGCGCGAAACTGGATCCTCAAGAGCTTCATCGGCCAGGGCTATCACGGTACGCACACGCCCGGCGTGATTCTGCGCAACATCCTCGAGAACCCCGCTTGGTACACCGCTTATACGCCCTACCAGGCCGAGATCAGCCAGGGGCGGATGGAGGCGCTGGTCAACTTCCAGACGATGGTCTGTGAGCTCTCCGGGATGCCGATCGCCAATGCCTCGCTCCTCGACGAGGCAACGGCCGCCGCCGAGGCGATGACCCTCGCCCGCCGCTCGGCGGCGAGCAAGAGCCCGGTATTCCTCGTCGACGCCCGTCTCCACCCGCAGTCGATCGAGGTCGTGCAGACGCGCGCGGAGCCGCTCGGCATCGAGGTGGTCGTCGGCGACGTTACAACGCTCGTCGACAGCCACGACGCCTTCTTCGGGGCGCTCGTGCAATATCCCGCCACGGATGGCTCGATCGCTGACTTCCGCGGCCTGGCTGAAAAGATCCACGCCAAGCAGGGGCTCCTCTGCGTGGCGGCCGACATCCTCGCGCTCACGCTCCTGACGCCACCTGGGGAATGGGGGGCCGACATCGTCTTCGGGTCGACGCAGCGCTTCGGCATGCCGATGGGCTGCGGCGGGCCGCATGCCGCCTTTTTTGCCTGCCGCGATGCCATCAAGCGATCGATGCCGGGGCGGCTCGTCGGCGTGAGCATCGATGCCCACGGCCATCCCGCCTACCGGCTCGCCCTCCAGACGCGCGAGCAGCACATCCGCCGCGAGAAGGCCACCTCCAACATCTGCACCGCGCAGGTCCTGCCGGCGGTGGTGGCGAGCATGTATGCGGTTTATCACGGGCCCGATGGCCTCGTGCAGATCGCCGAGCGCGTCGCCACCTTCACGGCAATCCTCGCCGCCGGCCTTGCAAAGCTCGGGATCGGAGTGCGTCATAAGACCGCCTTCGACACGCTCGCCCTGGAGACGGGGGAGCGGACGGCCGACTATGCCGCGCGGGCCCGCTTCGCCGGGATGAATCTTCGCACGCTCGACCCCCAGACGCTGGCCATCAGCCTCGACGAGACGACGACGCGCGACGATCTCGTGGCCCTTTGGATGGTGTTCGCCCGCGACGGTGAGGCGATTCCCGCGGTCGCTGACTTCGACGGCGCGATTGAGCCGCTCCTTCCGGCGGCGCTCGAGCGCACGAGCCCGTTCCTGACGCATCCGGTGTTCAACTCGCACCACGCCGAGACGGCGATGCTCCGCTACATCCGGAGTTTGAGCGACAAGGATCTGGCCCTCGACCGGAGCATGATCCCGCTCGGCAGCTGCACGATGAAGCTCAATGCCACGAGCGAGATGATCCCGATCACCTGGCCCGGCTTCGCCAACATCCATCCCTTCGCGCCGGCCGACCAGCTCGAGGGTTATTCCTTGCTCGACCGGCAGCTGCGGCAGTGGCTCTGCGAGGCGACCGGCTACGCCGGCATCTCCCTCCAGCCGAATGCCGGCAGCCAGGGGGAATATGCCGGGCTGCTCGTCATCCAAGCCTGGCAGCGGTCCCGTGGCCAGGGGCACCGGACGATCTGCCTCATCCCTTCCTCGGCCCACGGCACGAATCCCGCCAGCGCCCAAATGGCGGGGATGGAGGTGGTGGTGACCGGCTGCGACGCCCATGGCAACGTCGACATGGTCGAGCTGCGGGCCAAGTGCGAGCAGTATTCCGACCGGCTGTCGGCGGTGATGATCACCTACCCGAGCACGCATGGCGTGTTCGAGACCGAAGTCGGCGAGCTGTGCCGGCTCGTCCACGCCCATGGCGGGCGGGTGTACATCGACGGCGCGAACATGAACGCGCTGGTTGGCACGGCTTCGCCGGGGGAGTTTGGCGGCGACGTCAGCCACCTTAATCTCCACAAAACTTTTTGTATCCCGCACGGCGGCGGTGGGCCGGGGGTGGGGCCGGTGTGTGTCGTCGAGGATCTCATCCCCTTCCTCCCCGGCCATGCCACGGGGGGGCGGCCGACGGGGGCCGTCGGCGCCGTCTCGGCAGCGCCGCTGGGCAATGCGGCGGTCCTGCCGATCAGCTGGATGTACTGCCGGATGATGGGAGGGGACGGCCTGCAGCGGGCAACCGAGGGGGCGATCCTCGCCGCCAACTACGTCAGCGCCCGGCTCCGCGATCACTTCCCCACGCTCTACACCAGCGCCAACGGCCGGGTGGCCCACGAATGCATCCTCGATCTGCGGCCGCTCAAAGAGACCAGCGGCGTCACGGCCGAGGATGTCGCCAAGCGGCTCATCGACTACGGATTCCATGCCCCCACGCTCAGCTTCCCGGTGCCGGGCACGCTCATGATCGAGCCGACGGAGAGCGAGCCGCTGGCCGAGCTCGACCGCTTCGTCGACGCAATGATCGCGATCCGCGGCGAGATCCGAAAGGTGGAGGCGGGGGAGTGGCCCCAGGACGACAACCCGCTCAAGGCCGCGCCGCACACGGCCGCCGCGGTCGTGGCCACCGATTGGGAACATTCCTATTCGCGGGAGACAGCCGCCTTCCCGGTGTCGGCGCTAAAGCGAGCGAAATACTGGCCGTCGGTGGGGCGCGTCGACAACGTCCACGGCGACCGCAACCTGTTCTGCAGCTGCGTGCCGGTGTCGGCCTGGGCGGAGACGACGCAGGCCCCCTGATTGGCCGGGGTGACCGGATCAACGGTTTGCCGCGGCGAACGGCCACGAGCCGAGGACGTATCCGCCCTATTCTTGTGCTCGATCGTCCTCACGAGCCGTCGCGAAGGATCTGCATCATCAGCGACGTCCCCGACCGGGGGAGCCCCGACACGATCAAAAAATCTTGCTGCACCTCGCCTGGGCGGAGAGATCGAAGTCGGCCTCGAGGATCTCTTCCAGCCGCGGCGGATGGTAGGGCATGAACAGGCTGATCTCGTCGACCGCGCGATAGTAGACCGCCATGACATTCCTCTGCCGCGTGGCGGCCGACACCAGCACGACGGCGCCGGTGCCGGGGTCCACTTCCGTGAACCCCGGCACGCCGTGGCGACACGCCATTTTCCCCGTCGCGATGCTCGTCCAGAGCATCGGGGAGAGCTGCGGCTAGCGTGTCGTCAAGTTGCCACTGGTGCTCGTCTCCACGAGCCGAGCGAAGCCCGGCAACTCATTCGAATCGAAGAGCGGATGGATGATCTTCCAGTCGGCCGAATCCCAGCCGACAAGAAGGAGCTTCTGGCGACGCTTCTCCATCGATCAGGCCGTCACGGCGGCTGACTCGGCTGCCACCGCCGCCCGCTTCCGCCGCCGCTGCTCGAGCATTACCACCGATCCGATCACGAGCGACATCGTGCTGGCGAGGCCGCTGGGATCGATCTCGGGAACCGGAGCTGTTGTTGCGCCGAAAGAAATATCCAGGGTGGGAAAACTGTTGGGATTAACTGAATAGTTCGCGGTATTATTCTTGAAAGTGTCCAGCATCGTAAAGCCGTTGGTGACGGTGTACTCGGCGTTCGTTGTCCCGTTGGCGAATCCGGTTGTGCGCTGAAATCCGATATTCTCAGTCGGCGCGTAGAGGATCAGGGCATAAGCGGTGTTCGGCTGGAGCGAAAAAGTGCTGATGTTCGTCAGATCTGCCGAGGTCAGGTCCAAGGAGAAGTTCGTCAACGTTGTCGTCGGCTTTGTGAAAGCTACCGTATCGACAGCGTGGGCCGTCGTGCCAGCAACCGCGCTGTAAGCGGTGGTGTTGGTGGTGTTGCGCAAAGCAATCGTGAGCGACGCCGAGCTCGCGGTGCTCGAGGAAGTGTTCAGCCCGAGATGAACCCAGTCGATGGCAAACGGGCCCGAGGCCCCTGTTGTGAAGGCGATGCCGAGGTTTTGGGTGTACGTGCCGTTGACCGTGATCGTGGTATTCGAATTTGATGCGTTCGTCGGTTTGATGTAGGTGATCGTCTCACCCGTCGCGACCCCTTCGAACCACGATGAAGCCATCAACAGGGCCCCGACACTGGCGATGGCGACAGCGGCCCGGCGACGGGCGGCCAGTGAACGAACGACAGACTTCATGACTGGAAAACTCCATGGTGGGAAGAGAAGGGAAGCGTTGCGGGAACCGAGCCCTGCAGGCTACGGGAACCGTTTTGTTGGTCAAGCACCCCGGGTACAAAATTCGCGAAGAGGGGGTATATCCGGGCACCAACGTGGTCCGGGCGCGCCTATTCGCGCAAGACACAGTACGGAAAGCGCAAAGGGCTTGGCACAAGAGCGAGGCCGAAGGAGGAGGCCCCAGGAGAGTCGACAACCTCGTCACTTGCCGACGACAGCGGCAAAGTTGCCCAGCAGGGCCGGATGACCCCGCACGCCCGCCACTCGCATCGCGGCGGTCGTGAATGACGCGATCGGCCCCGTCGCCTTGGCCTTGGCGGCAAGCAGGTCAGAGCGGCCGATGCTGGTCAGCGCGATCAGCAGCCCCTTTCTCGCAACGGTGATCAGCCGTGGTGCTGGCACCTTCTTTTCAGCTATCGTCTCGCGCAGGTGCTTGTGCGGCGGTTGCCACTCGTCATCGGCGGTCGTGGTGCTCTCTTCGCAGGGCTTCGAGTCGACGCCGCAGCGGCGCCCAATACTGGCGGTCTGTCTCACGCTCCCGGTCCTCCTCCTCGCGGAGGAGCCGTGCCAGCGCCGCTTCGTCGCCAGTCAGCGCGGTCAGGAGCAGGGGCCGCTGCTCGGCGAGGCGACGGCAGCTGGCAGGGGCCTCGCGCGCCACCTCCTTCAAGTAGGCGGGAGTCCGCAATTCCCGGAGCCAGAAGTCGACCGCGGCATCCGACGCGGGCCGCTTGGTTTGGGTCCAGTGGGCCTCCACGAGCCGGGTGATCATCGGCCAGTCCTTGTCGCGTTGTGTCTTCTTCGCCGTCACGAGGTCGGGCAGGGAGAGCACTTCGATCGTTTGTTCCCCCGTGTCGATCGTCGTCCGACGGTCCCACAGCGTCTCAAAGGGGGGCAACCCGCGCATCCGGCTCATCACGTCGAGCCGCATCCCCTCGACACCAGCCGCCCGGCAACGGAAATGGATGGCGAGCCCTTCGTCGAGAAACCGTTGCTCGAAGGGGGGCACCGCGATCGGATGGGCGTCGAGATCGAACACCGCCGCACGGAGGCGGTCGAGATTGGCAGCGTCGGAAACGATGACGAGATCGGTGTCGCGGCTAAACTCCGCCCCGCCGTACAACACGCAGGCCTGGCCGCCCATCAAGAGCGCCCGCACGCCATTCCGCTGGATCGAAGAAAGGACTTTGAGAATCGGGCTCGGGGTCAAGCGAACCTCCCAGCGTCAGGTAGGTCTCCCACAGCTTGCTGCTTTCCTCGAGCCGTTGCAGCGGCGTGAGCGCATACCAAGCCGCCCACTCCCCGTCGTCGAAACGGGTGTCATCGGTCACCGCTGGTGAGTCGCTGTTGGTCGCCATGCGCATGACCCCGATTCTAGCTTGCAAACGAGCAAGTGAGTCGGGAGAAGGCATCGTCCAGCGAATGGGGGCGGAATGGGTGGCGGGCGTTTATCGCTCTTCGCCAGATTTGGTGGCTGGCACCTTTTCTGGCGCCGCGGTGCCGTTCGCCTCCACCGGCACGATCTTCCCGAACATGTGGCCGCCGACGGCGTCGTGCTGCCAGGTGCCGGCGTAGAGGGGACCGTCGATGACGACGCGCGAGGAGAAGGTGCCGAGGCCAGGGATCGTGACCTTGTCGAGCGTGATCACCGGCGTCTTCCCCGCCCACTTCACCTCCACGGGCACTGGCACCGTGAGATCAACGCTGCCGTAACGGATCCGCGCCGAGACGATCCACAGATCGGCCTCGCCAACTTTTGCCACCGACGAGATCGTGTACTCATCGCGGATCGGATCCTTGTCGTCGTCGCCGGCGATCGTGAACCGGCCGACGAGTTTGACGTTTGTCATCGCCTTGGTGAACGCCGCAAACCGGGCGGCCTCGTCGTCGCCGTTGACGTCGGCTGCCGGGGTTTCCTGGGCAGGCGCGGCGGCGTCCTCGGCTCGGAGCCACGCAGCGGTGGCGAGCGTTGCCGCGACGACGAGGGCGAATGAAAGGGAGGGTCCTCGGCCAAGGCGAACGGTCATGGTGTTTCCCTCAATCAGAGCTAGGAAGACTTTCGCGGGGATGGCTCCGGATGAGGCCCCGGCGGTACGAGAATCTTACAGCAGCCGAGATGGATCGCATCGGCCGCGTCCCCTTCCACGGGGGGCCGCTTGAACCCACCGGGGCGGAGCGCCCACCACAGCAACGTCATGATCGAGAGCCACCGCGGCCTGATTCATCGCTCTCTGGAGGCCTGCCTTCACCTGCGAACGGCTTGAAAACAGCCTATCTCAATGCTATGAAAAGCAGAGATTTGTTTGAGCATCGCGGCGGCCGGCGCCTGGAAAAGAGGTCTCCATGGATCGGCGGAGGAGGGCGTTCACGCTTGTAGAATTGCTCGTCGTGATCGCAATCATCGGCACGCTCATCGGGCTTCTCCTCCCGGCCGTTGGGGCGGCCCGCGAGGCTGGCAGACGGGTCCATTGCCAGAACAACATGCGGCAACTCGGGCTGGCCGCCACCAACCACGAGACGGCCCGGGGCCGGTTTCCGATCGGCTCCGAGTCGCGGCAATGGGCTGCCAAGCCCGATTTTCCCCACCAGTTCTTCCGCTGGTCGGTGCTCGCCCATCTGGCCCCCTACTACGAGCAAGAGCAACTGCTCAACGCGCTCGATCTGACGGTGCCGCTCTACATCGGGCTCACGCCCAGCGATATCGCCCCGCAGAACAAGCCGATCGTCAAGCTCACGATCCCGCTCTTCCTCTGCCCGAGCGATATCTCGATCCCGGTGTCTGACAACTTCGGCCCCACCAACTACGCCGGCTGCACCGGCTCCGGCGCTGGTGGTGGCTCCCCCTTCGACACCGACGGGATCTATTACATCAACTCAAAGACGCGTCACCGCGACGTCCGCGACGGGCTCTCGAAGACGGTCGCCTTCTCGGAGAGCATCCTCGGCGCCGGCCCCCTGGCCACCACGAACCGGACATTGGTCAACGCCAAAACCGGCTACGGCTTTGCGCTCGCCGCGCCGCTCACCGATGCCGCCTGCGCCCGTCCTTTTTACTACAACCTCTCCGATCTCCGCGGATTCTCCTGGGCCAACGGCGAGTACCGCACGACACTCTACAACCATGCCCGCATCCCCAACGATCCGACGATGGACTGCCTGGCGGCACTGATGAGCGACCCCAACAAGGCGCGGATGTACGCCGGCTACGGCTGGCGGACGGCCCGCAGCCGCCACCCAGGCGGCGTGAACACGGGGATGGCCGACAGCAGCGTGCAGTTTGTCGCTGACGATGTCGATCCGGTCCTGTGGCGGGCCGCTGCCACCCGAGACGGCGGAGAGAACGCAGCGCTACCATGATCATGGTTGTGCGCCTACCCGCCGCTTAGCAGGCTGTAGCCAAAGTCGGCTTCACGCTTGGCGAGAGCGCCAAACTGCTCCCATCGGCTTCGGCTTGATCGTCGCCAGACCCGAGAGGGGCATGGCACTCGGGAAGCAACGCAGGGAGCGGCAGTGGGAGGCCTTCGTCGTGGCCTCGGATCTGCCGAAATCTCCCCGCCATCGGTTCTCCACGGCACTCAACCGCCTGCTGGCGGAGCATGGCGTCGACCGAGCCCATTTTGCTCTTGATCTCCATCGGGGCTCTCACGTAGAAGTGTCGGTTTCCCAACGATCGTGAGTTCCGATCGTCGTTTTTCCGCACCACTGGTCGCCGCTCCGTAGGAGCCGATAACCCGTTTTTTCGGAGACCACCATGACGCGCTCGTCGTTTCGCTCCTTCTTCGCCGCCGCCACCATCGCGGTCATGCTCGCTGGGTCTGGCCGCGCCGAAACCGTCTACTTCACGAGCTACTCGACGGGGGCGCTGGTGCGCTACGACACGACCAACCCCGCCGGTACGATCGCGACGGTCTCACCGAGCGGCTCGACGACGAATCCCGCCGCGCTCGCCCTAGGACCAGACGGCAACCTCTACATCGGCCAGGATGGCGACGGCTCCTCGATCGCGCCGAGCATCTCCCGATTCAACCTCACGACCAACACGCTCTCGACCGTCTACACGTTCTCGTCGTTCGACGTTTTCCCCGGTAGCCTCGCGTTCAAGGGCTCCGACCTGCTCGTCGGCCGAAATCCTTTCTTCGCCAACACCGGGCCGATCGTGAAGCTGACGAACGTCACCGGCGGCACCGTCGGCGTG
>Ga0209829_10003578_pt1 | contig 11264 bp, 21 predicted proteins | sample C_140205_EF_Meta_FD_187311 | JGI IMG/M metagenome (GOLD analysis project Ga0209829, IMG submission 187311) | Freshwater microbial communities from Lake Croche, Canada to study carbon cycling - C_140205_EF_MetaG (SPAdes) (version 2) | ecosystem: Environmental > Aquatic > Freshwater > Lake... | reverse complement strand
TGATTTTAATAATTTGTATTGTTCTGATATTGCTTTTTTTCTAGCTTTTATTTCACTATTTTTTTTATTAATGAAATATCTTTTTTGAGTAATATTTTTGAATTCATAATAATTATTACTTCCTTTTACTATTGGAGTATTTTTATAATCTTCTCTAAACTTTATAGCATCAAATAAATCTTTTTCCATCAACATTAAAGTATTCATTGCTTTTTGTTTATTATCTATACCAAACATATGAGATTTTTGCATTTTTTCAGATTTTTGAATAGATTTTAATACATCTTTTTCAGTAGGTTTTTTACCTAATGAATATTTATACATTTTTTTACCGTCTTGTGCTTTTGCAGTACCTGCATATTTTAATTTTTTAGGCGCCTTCTTTTTTGCAACTTTTTTTGGTGTTGTTTTCTTTTTTATTGCCCCTACTTTTTTAACTGTTGCTTTTTTCTTAATAATTGTTTTTTTTCCTTTGATATGTGCAAAGGCTTCTTTTAGTGAACATCCAGTTTTTGACCTATACGCAATAGCTTTTTTAAAATTTGCTTTTGCTTTATCTTGTGCAATACTCATTATTTTTTAATTTTAGTTAGTGCAAAAATAGCGGCGCCTGCAATTGCCAAAGTCACAAAAATATTCATTCCTGCGCTTTTTGTTCCCGGTGTTGTAGGTGTTGTTATTGGCCCATTATCAGTTAAACTTCCTCCACTTGGTGTGTTTGAATCAATTGGAAATTTGGTTGCATACATACTATATTGCCAATCTTCTGCAACTGGTTGAAATGTATCCGGCTGATGCGTCCATGTTAAATCAGGAACTAACATATCAATAACAGGCCCAACAAATTTCAATACTTTTCCACTACCGGGAACCACAACATCCGCCGCATCTGTAAATTCAACACCACTAAAAACGGCTTTGTCTGCAATATTTAAACCTAATTTTTTTGACCAATATTTTTCAGGTGACATTCCTAATTTCTTGGTAATATTATCGCGAATCAATTTAGTAATTTCTGTTTCTGCTTTTAGTCCAGTAGGCTCACCCCAATTCCACATAGTCCAAAATGCTTTATTTCTTTTTTGCTTTACTATGTCAGGAATACCGGGAATTTCGTATGAATTCCAACCGTATTCAGTTCCCCAACCTTGATCACCTTCGTGACCAACCGGCAAATATAAATACATAAATGCAAGCGGATATTTTTCAATAAATGCAATCATTTGATCGCGCAATTTATTTTCACCAAAACCAAACTGTCCGCCTGACATTGTTGACATATTTGATTGATTGTTAAATTCACTTATTGTTCCGGTAACGTTTCCAAAATCTGTGTACACTGGTTGTTGTGTACTATTTGAATTGTAAACACCTGATAAAGCAACTAAGGCCATAGGATTAATTTTTTTGTCTATATAATAAGTAGGTTGTCTGTGTTCGTCAAACCGATCCAAAACAGGATCAATCCAAATTTCTTTTTTGCCAATTTTTATCACAACAAAAACGTGTTGTGGAATTTTATCAAAATAATCGTATGCAGCAAAACGAAAAAATAATTCAAAATTTTTCAATTCATTATCACGGTACGCACTTAATATACCTGCACTAAATAAAGCAAAATTTTTGCAATCATTTCCGCCTAAACTACTTTTTCGTGTACTTATAATTGCCGCAGGTGATTTGATTGTTTGTTGTGTATCCAGTTCAATTACGTAATCAACATTTTTTTTCAAAAAATTCCAAACATTGCGCGCCGTTTCAATTTCATCCGATCCAACAAAATAAGGATATATGTTATAATAATCTTTTTGATATTTTTTTTGTGCTTTTACAATTGCGTTAATAATATCATTAACATTTTGATCATTAATTAAAACTTTTTCTTTATTTGTAAAAGGTGGAAGTTCACTTAACAATTGATCAATATTCATATTTGAAATTTAAAGGTAAATTTATGTTATCTACTTTCAAAAATCCGTCAAAACGTAAATCAACATTTTTTATAGTTGAAATTTTTACGGATGCTAACAATTCAAATATTTGATCCAAACTTGTGTCTATAATTATAACAATATCGGAAATTGTTTGTGGATCAATTGTTTGATCAACATTTTGATCTATTGTTCCAACAAAAGTGTTATTTATAAATAATTGCCCATTTATTGAATTTATTGTCGCACTGGCATTTACTTTATTCTCTACATTTAATTTTAGTTTAATTGTAGGTTTTAGTATTGATCCGGCTATTTCAACCGTCCTTAATGAATATACTAATTTACTTGCCATATTTATTTTTTTTAACAAATACAGGCCCAAAACACCAAAAACCGCTAAAAATATGGGAATTGATCTTTTCATTGACTATAAAATTATAATTTTTTTTTGAAATCAAAAATATTTTTATAAAATCCTTTATATATAAAAAAAAGGTTTTACCTTCATCCTGCCCCTCAGGGGGCAGGATGAAGGTAAGGTCATATATTTATATATGTAAATATCACTTTTTTCAAACCTTTAAAAAAGATATGTGCGTATAATGCACAAAAAAACCGGAATAAATCCGGCTTTTTCATTTTATATGCGCTGTGTTATACTTTAATTTGTTTGTAAAATTGCTTTGTCTCTTTATGATAAACATTAACGTATTGGCCATTTAATGTTTTTGCAAATTTCATAAAACTATCTAAATTATAAATTTTTCGATATTTCCAAGGTGAACATTTTGGATCTAAAAAAAATACTATGCAGGTATATTGCTTTTTCATTTGTTAGTCTTTTTTAAAATAAATGTAAATAAGTAATGGAATAGATATAAATAGGCAAATAAAAAAATAAAAAATAAAAAACATTTTTTTAATCATTTTATTATAATTTTACAACATGAAAAAAGTGATTCCTTTTGGTTTCATTTGTCCGGCCGCTACTTTTAAAAAGGTAGTGGCTATTTTTTTGCCCGGCTTTTAGTTTGTTCCGGCTCAAAACTTACCTGTCGATAAGATCCGTCAAAATATTGGATTGATATAGGATCAAAATCCGCATCCGATCGCATAAAACGGGACGAAATTGTAAACGTTTGATTTTCAACATTTTTTTCAATTACTAATGTGCTTTGCGCATAACGATCAGACGCACTCCCAAGTGTTCCCAGTGTGTGATTATCTTTTTTTCCAAGGTGCAAAACAGTGATCACTAAAATATTGTAAGTTTTAGTGATCATTTTAAAAAATTGTATTAATTCCCTTGTCTCGCGCTCATCGTTGTAATTCAAACACATATCCAAAATTCCGTCTATTAAAAGCACGGAACAATCCGGGGAAACTTGTAAATAGGCTAAAATGTACGCAATGATTATTGTGTGATTATCTTCACGAACTGAAAAAGCATCTAAGTTTGAAGGCAAACGATTAATACCAATAAACTTTCTTATGCGTTCCATTTGCCGATACATATCATGTTCACCGCTTTCCGTGTCAATGTAACAAACGCGCTTTCTATCCGGTGGCAAATTTAGTTTCATTTGAAAATTATCAATCGGACTAAATGCACTGGCTACAATTGCACTCAAAAAAAGTGATTTACCGGTTTTTGGCAAACCGGTAATTGTTATAAAATTTCCTAAATTTCCTACCAATCTGTCACGTACGGTAAAAATTTTGTTATTAGGTTTTGGAATATAATCCGGATCGTAGCGCCTTGAAGTTAACTGTTGTAAAATTTCGGTTTCATTTGTCATTGTTGAAATTTACTTTTTGAGAAAAATCCAAGTTGTTAAAAGTTTGTTTTTATGATAAATTTCTATTTTGAATTGATCATCTGTTCCAACTTTTTTCAAACCGTTAATAGCTTCACAAACTGAATCAAAATCAATAAATTCATTTTTATAAACAATTTTATCTTTTACAAGTAATTTAATCGAATAATCTTTTTGTTCTATTATAGTATTCATTATTATTTTAATTTTATTTTAAAAATTGCAATAGTTTTTAAATCTTTATCCTGTTCTGTATATGCTAACATATCTTTCAAATATTCAATAGGATTACAAAAACTTTGATATGTTATTGGATTATCATAAATTTTATATATTTCAATACAATATTTTTGTTTTATTTTTTTAGTTTTCATTTGTATTTCTTTTAAGGAATGAAAAAAGTGTGTGTCTTAAACGTGTGTAGTGATCCAAACTGTCATCTAACAAATTAGATAATTCACCAGGTAAATTGAATGGTACGTTTGACTGATCAATTTGCCCGAAACGATCTGATCCGTCCGGATTGGTTGCCTGAAAAATAATTTGAACATTTTTAATCTTTAATAGATTTCTTAGTTCAAGCAAATTGTTGATTTTTTTTTCTACTTCTGAAATATCAGTCAGTATTTCACGATCTGTGGGTGGGAAATTCATTTCCATTTTGGTTAATTTTAATTAAAAATTCATTTGTCGACATAAATGTGACAGGAAAATTTGAATTAACCAAATATTTTTTAAAATAATTTTTTTGTAAAGTGCATAAAAAAACCGATATAAATACCGGTTTTGACTCTCAAACGATCGGGGGGTTGTTAATATCTTTTAGTTGATAGAATGTAATATGAAAATATTAGTAAGATAAATAAGCCGCCTATTTTGATTGATTTTATTATTAGTTCCTGCTTGTTTGCTAATTTAATCCCTAAATCATAATCAGAATCAGGAATCAATGCCGCAAATGTTGGCCCCTGTTCCATGTTGGCCATTGACTTTAAAATTGCCTTAAAATTAGCCGAATTTAATTCAAATACACTATCCGGATCAATACCAGTTTGACGGCCAACATAGTTTGCATAACTATTAGGATCATTATTCGCGTTAGGATCGTCAGAAGGCGCCCAACGGTTAATTATTGCCCTAATTGTAGTCAAATTTCGTTTTGTATAATAGTTATACAAATTAATTGCTGCGGCCCTTATGCCGTGCGCCATATCTTCAAAAATTGCCTCACCTTGTGGATTGTTAGCCGTTCCTGTTTGACCTTGCCAACCGGTACCGCCAATATTTAACGGATTATTTGATCTTATTCCTAATGGATAATATTTTGTATTATTCCTAAAATCAGACATAAAACTAATTTTGTGTAGTTGCGTCTTTTGCAGACGCACCCATTAAAAAAGTAAATAGACCGGTACCAATTTGACCAATTATTCCCAAAATTCCGGTTTGTGTTCCTAAAAATCCGCAAGCCGCAGCCAATGCGCCAAAAATAGTTGTTTTGCCGTTTTTCATTTTTTCATTTTTTTAATGTTGTAAATTATTGTTGTTACACCTGCAATACCACTAATGATCATTAAACAAATTTTTGTTCCTTGTTCAAATTGCATCAATGATAGTACATATAACGAATAATTTAAAAAAAATCCGCCTATTGAAACACCGTCTAAATTGTTATTAGTCAATTTGAACATTTTTATCCTTATCAACTAATATGTTTGCAATTATATTGTAAGCCTGAGCCGCCGTAAAACTTGCATCCATATTAGGAAAAATTCCGCCTTTAACGGCTGCGTCTAACACTTGTTTAATTACTTCTAATGCCTGTTTATTTTCCATTTGTTTTTTTATAAAAGTATGAAAAAAGTGTTATTAAACTGTTGGAACATCACCAGTGATCACTAAATTTAATTTAGTTGCGGCCCATAAATAAGCTGCATTGTTTGTAGTCCAGTCTGCTGTATAATCTGGTTCTACCATTGTCAAATTACCGTCTGCAATTGTTACAAATGCACTATCTTTTAATTCATAATAAAATATTGCACTATCAAACAAGTTGTCATTAATGCAAGTTAAATTTAAAACAGTTGCACTATCTATCGTGCCATTGTACCAAATATTAATTGGTTCTATTGTTTTCATTTTTATACGTTTGATGCTAATAAATAATATTGTACTCCGCCTATTAATATTGAAACTTTATGTGTACTTGCTACTGCTACTCCAGCTGCTACTGTATTACCTATATTTATTGAACTTGTAAAAGTTGTAATACCAGTATTAACTGCAAAATTTACCGCCGTTCCTACTGTTGGCATATCTAAAGTAATATCACCTGCTGCAGAATACCAACCACCAGCATAAGCAAAAGTATCTCTTCTATATAATGTAAAACCTCCACTTGATCCAGTAGAAATAACATTTCCATTAATCCATGCTGTACCAACGCATTGAAATTTATATCCATTATCAGTACCATTCCAACCTAAAATAAAATTACGTGTTCCATTTATTCTCGCTGCCTCTTGTGTGGTGCCGGTACCGGCATCGTAAATACCAAATAAAATTGGGGATGCGGTTGTACTTGAATTAAAAATACAATAATTACCGCTTGCCGAACCTTGTATAAAATTATTAGTTGATGTTGAAATACCAACACCAGCATTCAAAGTTCCACCTGTTCCAGCATTTCTCAACCGTAAACTTGGACCATTTGCACCTATTATTACAATATGATTGTCGCTTGTTGCATTATTAACAACAAAAGATCCACTGCTTGTGGTCGTTAAACCTATAAAAGTTTGTCCTGTATTTTTTATAGTTAGTCTGTCTAAACTATTTAATACATCCGTTATAACAAAATCATTTGCAGCACTATTGTAATTGTTTTGAATAGTCCATTTTCCTACACCGGCTGATTGCAGTTGTAAAGCGCTATTAGTTGTTCCAGTTCCGTTAAAAGTTGCGTTAATTCCTGTTGCTGTATGTATATCAAGAGGTGAACCAGGAGTAGCAGTATTTATGCCTAAATTAGTATTAAAATAACTTGATGTATAATCTACTATTAAAACATCTTTTGCAGTACCATTTCCGCCACTTGCGTCATAATTAAATCTAAATCTTTGACCACCAGTTGCATATGGTATACCATTGTCTCCCACTTGAAATACCATTTCTGTTTGGTCTAAAGTAGTACCTAATGTATTAAATATTTTAAAAAAATCATTACCAGCAGTAGAACCAAAATAATATGGACTATCACTATTTAATGTACTCCATAATGGTAATGAAACAGTATTTGAAATAATACCAATAGTAGTTGTATTTCCATTATTAGTTACTTGTTGCAATGTTCCAGTGGTACCGGCGCCGGGATCGGCTACCTGATTCCAACTTGTCCCATTATCACGATAAATTCCGGTTGAAGGAACATCTGTATCAATAAACATTCGGCCTTGTATGTTTGCAATTGGACGTGTTGCCAAACTGCTTTCATAAAATGCCGGTGTGCCTTTTTGATTAACAATGTTATTTTTTATTAAAATTCCCATTACTTAACGTATGATTTTTTAATAACTACTAAATTTTGTGTTCCGGTAGTATCAAAAGTTAAATTAAAAATATCGTTTGTATATTCACATTCGTTGCCGTCTATTGCAATACTATTATTGCTTATAATTGGCACGCCTTCAATGTATGCCGTTGCCGTTCCTAAATTTAAAAAAGTGATACTATTGCAATCACTGGCAATTTGTGTGGCTGAATTGTAACCTATAAAATTAACGGAATATTTAAGCATAATTAAAAGTTTGAATAAAGTGATTAACAAGTATATGGCATTGTTTTATATCCGCTTATTGAATTTGTACAATTACAACAATTAGAATCATTTAAATTTACTGCTTTACTATAATCCATTATTGTGGATGGCGAAGGAACAATTTGAACGGCGCCTGATACCGGATTTGAAACAACGTCTAAACTATTAGGTAAATTTTTAGCCATTGATAAATCATTATTATTATTTGATCCGGTTGTTTGTTCAATTGGTTTTTTCTTTTTGCTTTTATACCATAAAAACAATAATGCAACACCAAAAGCAACATAAAAAACAGTATTTTTATTTTTTTTATTTTCCATAAAATTTATTTAGCTACATCCGTTTTAAAAATTATTGCGCGAATTCCTGTTTCATAATTATCACCAAAAATCACGTTATAAGTATTAGAACTTTCACCTGTTACAGTATATCCTGTAAAATTATTATTTAACTGAGTATAAATAACATTAAAATTTTCATCATATACTTGCCCACCCATATTTAAAAAAATTCCTGTGCTATTTTTAGGCGCGTTTTTTTGAAAAAAATATTGATATCCTGAAAAATCAGGAATTAATTTTTTCTTATTTAAATATTTGTATAAAAATATTAATGCAATACCAATACCAATATATAAAGGAATTTGTTTTTTCACTATGCTGATTTTAAATTTTTGACATAATCAATCAATTGTCCTACTTGTTCACTACTAAAACGATCCGCAGGCCAATCAATCCAGGATCCACCTTGCATCCAAACTAATAAATCTTTATTATATTTTTGATTAAATCTATCAACTAAAAAACTAACTTGACTTTTAGATTTCAATTGTTTAAAAACGCCTAAAACTTTTTCAAAATCGTCTGAAAAATATCCAACTGAATTCCATATATCATCACAAAATTTATCGGCTGCATTGCTTGTTAATATTAACGCTCCACTTCCTGCACTTTTCCAATATAATGGTGACCAGGCTGAATTCGGATTTGTACTTTCCTCTAAAATATTTGTTTCCGCTTGTGACTTTGTTAAACCCAATTTTTCCATTAATGGCAAAATAATTTTTTTATAACTTAAAAAAATTACAACTCCTGTAATAATTAAATTTTGATTGTCTTTTATAAAATTATTTTTTTGCATTTACAACATCATTAATAAAGTTGATAGTTTATTTGAACTCATTGAATCTAATTTTCTTAAATGTTCAATAGTTACTCCCTTGCTCATTAATGAATTCAAAATTTCAATTGATTCATTTGTTTCCGGTATTCCTGCAATTCCTTGCGTCATTGGCGCACTGGGTTGCTTTAATCTGTTCATAAATCCGGATAGTAATTCGCCACCAATACTTAATAACATTGCTTGTGTTTCAGGATTTTGCAACATTGATCCAATTGCCTTATTGATTGACATTGGTTCTTCTTCCTCTTGCTCAAATTCTTCCGAACTTAATTTTGATACTAATAAATTTTGCCCCTCAACGATCTTTAATAATATATTTTTAAGTTCCGGATCTGTTGCCGGTTGCATCATTCCGCCCATGTATGGCAATATCCTTTCAACCTTATTAAGTTGAAAAACTATGTTTGTTGTATTTAATGGTTCCCCTTTTTTCTTAGGATTTGAAAATACTTGAATTAAATATGGATTAGTGTTGTCAGTATTAGATTTTAACCCATATAAGGCTTCCTCTAATTTTTGCATTCCGATTTCTTTTTCGTTGCCGTCAAAGATATATCGACAGAACTGCGGCTGCGCCGTAGTTCCGCCAAATACCTTAAAATGTACACCGTCCGCATTATGGTAAAAATCCATGACAGATTCAATCGTGAATAATTCCGGTTTGTAAGGTGATGCCATTTGTCTAATTATTAAAAGTTTGAAAAAAGTAATTATAAACCACTTGGTAATCTATAAGCAACACCAAAAGAAACGGCCGTATTAGTTGTTGCCGGCGCCGTTGAAAATTGTATATAAGATTTTACCCAACTAATAACAATACCGTCAAGCACTGGTAATTCAAATACAAACGGATCGGTACCATTAGAAATGTTATTCATACTTAATAATGGTATGTTATAAATTACCTGTAAATCACCTGAATATAAAGTTAATGTAGCTTTTTTAAGATCGGCCAATGTTGCCGGTGTTGATCCTGTCACAGGTGTTGCCGTAATTGATGCAGGTGTGTACACAGCAATAGAATTCACGGCTGCATTTCGAAGCTGCGCTTGATCCTGGAAAAATAGGCGTGTAAGGGTGTTTCCTGATACAATCGGAATTTCAATTGATTGAAATAAACGTATGTTTTGCATATCAATATTTTAAAAAATGTAAAAAGTGAAGGTAGTGCGCGACCTTCGGCGCGAATACGTTTTAATAAAAAACATATTAAAAAAAATATTACTATCGAATTGACGTGGTATTCTGCAATTTTATACCCTTCCATAAAACGACAATTCTAGCATTTGTATCAACGGTTGTAATTGCTGAAGGCAATACAATAGATGCCTGAATATTACTTGCACCATTTAATAAAAAGTTTGGCTCAATTGCTGCCAATCCGCTTTCAGATCCGTCCATTTGATCAATTGGAAAAACAGTTTGCGCAGTAACTCCAACGCCTTGTTGTGTTTGTGGAACATTGTAAAAACGCAAACAATCCAAATTTGGTATTACTTGTTGATTGTTTACACTAACTGACAAATACGAATTCCATAATGTATACAATTGACTTGCGCCACTTGAAAATACAGTTGCGTTTGGATTTGTAAATAATGCAAAATTTGTTGCCGTTCCGCTACTTGGTTTACATACATAAAGACCAATAGCAGATACCACCATAATGTCCTGAAGTGCCAACCTAAATTCCGTGTTAAAACTGTTTCCGTTGGCCGAATCGTTGGCCAATACTGGAATGTGATAATTTGTTGAAGTTGTGCTTAGTGCAACCTCAGAACGTACAAATGATTGTGTACAAACTGCCTGTGAAACGTTGTATCCTTGTGATGCTGCGAAGGCTTTTGCGTTCTCGAACACGAGCCTATTGCCTACCTGATTTAAACTCATAAAATAAAATTTGTAAATTAATTAATAAAGGTTTGAAAAAAGTAATATTATCCGGTAATCATTGCTGCTTTACGCGTAGTTAATCCGGCCACAACTCCACGTGTGTTTTGATAACTTGGCCCTAATGCAACAGTTGCCATAGGTGTATAGTTATACATTCCTGAAATTACGCCTGCGCTTTGTGCTAATTGTACGCCTCCGATAACTAACATACCGGTACCGATATGTTGCGCCATTGGTGATTTTACTACCTTAGGCAAAATCAAACCAACTGCAACCGGAACGGCTGCGGCAATGTATGATTTGTTTTTTTCGCTCATTGTACTTTTAGATAACTGATCAGTTGCGAAACTGCTTGCATATTTTCCAATAATACCTCCGCCAATAGTTAATAAACTATCGGTAATCATTCCACCAATACCGTGCATACTTCTTTTCCTGGTATGTTTACGGTGGTGAACTTTTTTAGCGTGTCTTTTTCTACGTGCCATTTTTTTTATTTTTAATAATGAAAAAATTTTAATTTATTGATTTTAATAATTTGTATTGTTCTGATATTGCTTTTTTTCTAGCTTTTATTTCACTATTTTTTTTATTAATGAAATATCTTTTTTGAGTAATATTTTT
>Ga0209829_10003577_pt1 | contig 11268 bp, 10 predicted proteins | sample C_140205_EF_Meta_FD_187311 | JGI IMG/M metagenome (GOLD analysis project Ga0209829, IMG submission 187311) | Freshwater microbial communities from Lake Croche, Canada to study carbon cycling - C_140205_EF_MetaG (SPAdes) (version 2) | ecosystem: Environmental > Aquatic > Freshwater > Lake... | reverse complement strand
TATATTTTTTTGTAGGCAGGGGCAGTATATTTTTTTAGATGTTCTTTTGTTTCATATAAGTCATTTTTTAATTTTTCATTTTCTTCCTGTAATAATTGTATTATTTTAATATATTCTTCGTTATTCATTATGGTAATATATTAAATTATTTTTATATAATTTTTACAATAGTTATAAATTATATAAAATAAATGTTTTTACAAAACACTATTCACGCACATCGTATTCAATAATCGGAACTCAAAGTAAGCAAAATAGGAAGCAACTAGAAGGTAGAAAGAACTAAAAACAAACATAAAATTTAATGTATTTTTATTGTATCGTGTTATTCCACTTCTAATAACAGTTACAATGGTTAGTAAGAAAAATAACGCAAATATAATGGATAAAATGTAAAAAAACATACAAGCCTTCTTGTCTAAAGGACCAAAATAGTTATTCATAAAATCGGACATTTATATTATATTATATCATAATATAAGAATAAAAATGAAAAAAATATAAAAATGAAAAAAATATAAAAAATCCAAATAATAAAACACCACGGATATTTCATAAAAAACAAACGCATTTCCAAATTACATATATTTTGTCTTCTATTTATGGTGAGCGGATCATTAGCAACATCCGTAATATATTTCACCAACAAATTATCTGGAAATGATTTATCTACTTTACGTAAAAACATAGAATACTTATTTTTCTTGGAAAATTGTTCTAAAAAAGAAATATCCGTTTCATTACCGTCTTTGAATACGTGTGGACTATTTGGACCGCGCATCCTAGACCAATCCACTGCGTGTGTAACTTCATTTTTAACATTTTTCAGCATTTTAAAACTATGTAAAATAATAGCAAAAATACTTTCATTCGCAATGATTCCACTACAAATCATATCATATATTTTTTTATTTACAAATGAATAATTCACACATTTAAATGCGTCTTCTTTTTTCAATATAAACCACGGATCGTTTGACAGATGGTATTCGGGTGTTAATTGTTTCAAATTCGCTCTATTTTTAACGTGTATATTCCACCAAGCTGGTTTCCAACTCATAATACTGTATTTGTAATTTTCTAAAAACATTTCGCGAAATTTGAGCGGAGAAACAAATGGACAACAAGCGTCGGTTAAAAAACAAAACCATTGATTCTCGGGATCGTGTTTTAACCCAAATAATAACAATGATAAGTATGCGGGCACAATATGATAATATGTCGTGTTTACAATATATTTTTGAGGTATTGCGTGTTTTTTAATCCATTCAGAAGAAATGGTAGAATAATTGGTATAATGAAAATACACATTGATAATATCTTGGTTTGGTAAAATCCATTCTTGCCATAATTTTTCTTTATGTAATATTTGGTCGTAACTAATTATGAAACATAGTGCGATTTTCATAACTAACTATAATGATTGTTATTTATTATATGAACGGGTTGTTATTATATATTTTTTACAAACAAACATATAATATTTTTTTAGACTAAAATTTATTATGATACATAACATCTAAATAAACAGCCAATAACATTGGGAATTGCCAATTAGAAAATAGCTTCTTTTTTGTTATATCTCCAAAAAAAATAGTTTTTACAAATATGTAAAAACTCAATAATAGTGAAAATAATAACGCCATTTGGAAAACAACCACAAATGGATCTGCAGATAAATTTGTCATCTTTGCTATATTTGCCATATATTCCTATATATTACGCGTATATAATATAATAAAAATGCGTATAAACAAAATATAAAATATATTTCGGTATCTCATAAATAACCAAATGGCAAAATCAGAGGCAAATTCTACCATTCAATGTAAACTTTGTGAGTTATGTTGTAATTCAGAGCAAGAATTTATGATTCATCGTCAAAAATGTTTAATAAATCAAATTATGGATATAAAGTCTTTAGAATCATCTATACCTTCATCTTTAAATTATGAAAATACCGCATTAGTTACTGAATTAACAAATCAAAATGTACTAGACCAAACTCATTCGACTACGTCTACGGAGTTCCCTCGGAAAACTTCGGCTATCGCCTCCGTTTTCCTCCAAAGAAAGGTTATCAATGAGCAAACAGTAGCCATTGAAAAACAAAAAAATGATATTGTAGACCAAGCTACTGAAATAGCTGAACAGCGTAAGCAAATAATGGCTATGTTGGCTTTGTCTTCAAATGATAACGATGATTTTTTTTATTAAACTCCCTAGATTTTTAGAAACAAATAATTTCAAGATCTTTTAAATTCCAATATTCACATCCACCTCCAGGAATAGGTCGTCTAATAATAAATGGAATTCTTTTTTGATTTAATTCCATTTCAGCAATTAAATATCCATCAATTATATTTTCAGGGACCTTTACAAATGTTTTTGCGCCAGTATTTATTTGTTTTGAACGTTGCCCTAATACACGTGCCCGTTCATATTTTGTTAAATAAGGAATGGATTTATGTAAATCATCAATAATATTATTTTTATTATCACGAATAACTAATGATAAAGCAACAATTTCATCGTAGTTATGAATTAAACATTCTGGATGAAAATCCGCAATATAATTTTTATTAACATCCGCATTGAATTTTTGCAAATATAAATCGTCTGTTTCATCATCAGATTCTTCATCGCTTACGTGTGGCTGATTTTCATTATCACCTCCATATTGTTCAGAATCATCTTTTTCATCTTCTTCATCATCTTGTTCCTCTTCTTCATCCTCCTTTTCGTCGTCTTCATCCTCCTTTTCGTCGTCTTCTTCTTCCTCCTCTTTTTCTTGTTCCTCTTCTTTCTCTTCCTCTTTCTCTTCCTCTTGATCAGAATCTATCTCAGATTCTACATCATCATTTTCACTATCATCATCCGAATATTCCGATGTTTTTGGTTCGATTTCAAAATCCATTTCTTCTTCTTATTATACACAAAGAATACTTTAAATAAATTGTTTCAATTTTATTAAATTGAAAAAATTACAATTACAATTACAAATACAAATACAATTACAAATACAAATACAATTACAAATATAAATATATTATTTTTATTGTATCCTCCAAGTTATTTATTATCATCCATCTTCCAGACCGTATCACAAGTGGAACACAAATATACATATTTAATATTAACATCATCATATCTTATGTATATAATTTCTCTTGCAGTATTATCGTGCGTATTTGTACCACATTCGTGATTCGGACATAAAATTTTACTAACTCGTGGCAATGTGGGGTCAAGTTTGGTATATTTATTAATAATATGTGTAAAATTCTGTTCTTCTTTTTTAAGAAGAGTTTTTGATACAGAAACATTTTCTATTTTTATTAATTTATCTTCATCCCCACAATTTCTACAATAATATATTAATTTATTTGTATCTTCGCCATCAATGCGAATATAATACATATTTTGACATGAACCGCAAAAATGCATCTTTAACTAACTATATATATTATACTTTCACATTATTTATTTAATTCAATTTTTGTTTGAAATCATTTTTACAATAGTTGTATTCATATCTTTTAATAATTTTTTATAATCAATCATAATATTCATAGAGTACAATGTAGTCGACACTTTTTCAGGTGTTCCGTTTTCATTTATTTTTATTTCTAAATATTTAATAATATCTGGAGAATTTTTTATAAATATGTCTTTCATAACCGAATAAAACATGTCAAATAATGGCTTATAAATACCATCCCGCTTATTTATAATTTTTAAAATAGCAATATCTATATTTTTATATTCTATTATTTTGGTATATTTATTAAAATCATAATGCGACTGTGTAATACCGGGTTCGTTTAATAATGGGTTTTTACATAATAACGTACAAATAGTAAGTAAAAGTGTGGAAATAGTTTGACACGACGTCCATTGTTCGCCACGCCATGTATTCAATACAGAAATACATACTTTCCCATTAGAATACAGATTCGGATTAAATCGAATATTTTCACCATTTGTATGATATGTGACCACTGGTGGACTATGTGGATAATCCGTTGGGTATTGAAATTCGAATAAATAGTTCCCGGCAAAATAGGGTGTATCTGATGGTCCTATTATAAGCGCATATCCTTTCAACATGTCTTCCTCATCGTGAATATAATGAATCCCATTATCGGTTAGAGGGTTTTTAATAATATTTTTAACATCGCGCAATAATCGAGATATAGTTTCCTTGGAAATAACAACATTTTTATTTTGTATCAATGACATTATTGATTTTTCTTGTTTATTACATATGATACTTTATTTTTATGTTTATTTTATGTAATAATATTTATTTTATGTTTTCTTCCATTTTCACCAAAAAAATGGAAATAATAAACCCCGAATTTTATATTTAAAATAAAAATGAAATAGAAAAATATTTACATATTATACCAGTATAAAAAGAATAATGGATAATACCACACAATATAAAGATTTACCAGAATTTCTGGCTAAGCATAATGCTAAGCACGATGGTGCAAATATATCATCAACACATAATCGAATTCCAGATAAAGAATTAAATGTGTATGGCGGGTCTTACATCATACCACGAGAAGATCTCCCACAATTTTATAAATTATATGGGGAGCACGTATTTGAAAAGAAGAAAATGGAATATCTCACCGAGAGACAATTAGAAACAAATTGTCCGATATTATTAGATTTTGATTTTAGATACAATTATGATGTGGACACTCGTCAACATACAAAAGATCACGTGCAGGATTTAATAAATACTATTTATTTGGAGTTACTTAAGGAATTCTTCACTTTTACAAATAGCAGCAGTTTTCCGGTATATGTTATGGAAAAACCTAATGTTAATAGGTTAGCAGATAAATCATTAACAAAAGACGGTATTCATATAATAATTGGTATTCAAATGGAACATACTATGCAGATGATGTTACGTGATAAGGTAATTGAAAAGATCCCAGAAATTTGGGAGTTACCTTTAATTAATACATGGGATTCTGTTTTAGACATAGGAATTACTAAAGGATCAACCGGATGGCAATTATACGGATCTAGAAAGCCTGGATTTCAAGCATATGAATTAACGCAGTATTATACAATCACTTATGATGAGACAGACGGAGAATTTATGATGGAAGAAAAAAGAGTGGATGAAATAGATACGAAAAAAGATATATATAAATTATCCGCACAATACAGTGAACATCCAAGATTTGAACTAAATCCTAAAATAATGGCTGAATACGACAAAGTACGTTCAACAAATAAACCAAGAAAACCAAATAGTAATACAAAACTTAAGTTATTACAAGAAGCGGATAATATGGACGAAATGGTTATTTCATTAGATTATATTACTACCGCAGAAATATTAAAACGCGCGGTTGACAATATTATGAGTAAATTAAATACAACTGAATATCATATTAAAGAAACACACGATTTTACACAAATATTACCTGCTCACTTTTATAAACCGGGTTCTCATTTGGATAACAGAAAAGTAGGATTTGCGTTAAAACATACAGATGAGCGTTTATTCTTATCATGGGTAATGTTGAGAAGCAAAGCGACTGATTTTGATTATGGTACAATTCCAGAATTGTATAATGTATGGAATAAACATTTTAAGAGTAAACCAAATGGAGTAACAAAACGCTCTATTATGTATTGGGCAAAACAATTCGCATATGATGATTATATAAAAGTGCAAAAAAATTCGATTAGACATTTTATAGAACTAACTATATCCACGCCAACAGAATATGATTTCGCAATGGTATTATTTCAAATGTTTAAGGACAAATATGTGTGTTCTAATTACATGAATAAAACATGGTATGTGTATAAAGATCATCATTGGGAAAAAGATATGGGTAATTCTTTAAGGTTGGCAATTTCAAGAGAAATGTATACACTATACAATGATTATTTAACAGAAGTTATTTGCCAAATGACTAATTACGAATCAAATGATAAAAGATATGACGAATTAAATAAAAAAGGAAAAATTATCGGAGATATTTCAATTAAATTAAAAAAAACAAACGATAAAACGAATATTTTTAAAGAAGCGGCTGAAATATTTTATGATGTAGAGTTTGTTAAAAAAATGGACGAAAATAAATATTTAATGTGTTTTACTAATGGTGTAGTTGATTTTAAAAATAAAATGTTTAGAGACGGGTATCCCCAAGATTATATTACAAAATGCACAAATATTCCGTATATCGAAATTGATCAAATAAATCATAAGGATATTCTGACACAAATTACATTATTTATGCAGAAATTATTCCCAATAGAGTCTCTTAATAAATACATGTGGGATCATTTGGCGTCAACTTTAATAGGAGAAAATATAAATCAAACTTTCAATATTTATCGTGGAAATGGGAGTAATGGAAAATCGTTATTAATTGATTTAATGAAGAAAACATTGGGTGAATATTGTGGGTCAGTTCCAGTAACACTTGTTACAGATAAACGAGTCAATCTTGGTTCTACCTCATCTGAAATTATGCAATTAAAAGGGGTTCGATATGCTCACATGGAAGAACCGTCTAAAGACGCACAAATTAATGAGGGTATGATGAAACAGCTAACCGGTGGAGATTCTCTACAGGCTCGCGCGTTATATCAAGAGAGCGAGACGTTTACACCTCAATTTAGTTTAGTTGTGTGTACAAATACGTTATTCAAAATTGTGAGTAATGATGATGGTACATGGAGACGTATTCGAATTGTAGAGTTTATGTCAAAATTTGTGTCAGAAATAGCGGATAATAGTACCACACCTTATGAGTATTTAGGGGACCCTTTATTAAAAGATGAAAAATTACCAGTGTGGGCACCAATATTTGCAAGTATGTTAATTAAGATCGCGTTTGGTACACAGGGGATTGTAGCTGATTGTGATCTGGTGATGACTGCGTCGAAAAAATATCGCCAAGGCCAAGACCATATTTCTGGATTTGTAAATGAGATGGTGGGTAAATGTGAAGGTAAGAGAATTAATAAAAGGGAATTATGTGAGCAATTTAAATGTTGGTTTCAGGAACAACAGGGATCGAAACAGGTCCCCAAAGGTATTGAATTATGTGAATATATGGATAAACAATACGGAAAATGTAAAGATGGGTGGAAAGATGTTGAAATTTTATATTCAAATACAAATAATAATGATGAGATTAATAATTTGAATAATAATAATTAGGAACGCTTTTTGCTACGCTTTTCGCTACGCTTACAGACGCCTTCGTTTTCCTCCAAAATATATTTTCTATATAGAAAATATAGAAAATATAGAAAATATAAAATGTATAATATATTTAATGAATTATCAAGTAAATTTGAGCGACCCGTAGCCGAAGGCGCCGGGTGTAAGCGTAGCGAAAAGCGATGGAACTCCGGAGACGTTAGTCGATGTAGTTTATACACATATAAAAAAAGTAATTCTAATTCTAATTCTAATTCTAATTCTAATTCTAATTCTAATAAAACAACAATAATACTAAATTCATATTATAAATTAAATAAAGATTTAAAATGTACATTATTACCATATACCAATAAATGTATAGAAAATAATAAAATAAATAACAATAAAATTCCAATGCTTTTGGAGCGAGCCGTAATTACGAAGTCAGAAGGCGCTCCAGATCGCTCCAAAATCATAGGTTTATTCACATTAACTTGTTCAATATCTTTATATTTTTTTTATTTGTTTAACAAACGTAAATAAATTATGTCTGTATAATATAATATAGTGAATAAATTATGTCTACAAGAATCATTCAAACTCATTCGAAAACTTCGGCTTTCGCCTCCGTTTCCCCCCAAACGCCTTTTGCGGGTCGCTCCAAAGGAACGTCAGTGGAGGATTTTGCCAAAAAAAATATAGATTCTAGCGCATTGCAACTAGATTCATTAGAATTACAGTTTAAAAATACATTGGTAATGTATAAACAAGCATATTTAGATTATATTGGTTCTATAAAAACTCCGTCATCTGAACCATATTTAATACAACCAAATTATATATATGTAGCATATGCGCAATCAAATCAAACTCCTACCCCCATAGCCGTAAATAATACAAATACTAGCACCGAATTATGTAAAGCAATGTGTGCAGCCAATTCACAATGTAAAGGAGCAGTATATAATAACGCGCCAGCAGTCGGTGAAAATAAGTGTTCTATATATGGTGTTCCTGGATGGATACAACAAATCACTGGTCCGAAAGGACAGATTTCATCTATAATTCTAAAACGAGACCATTATTTAAATAAAATCGTTTTTTATAATGAGAGTTTAATTAAATTAAATCGACAAATTAATGATATTATAACAAATATTATACCTGATGTAAACTCGGTAAATTCCACAAAAACTATATCTATGAAAACATTACAATTGAGAAATAATAGTTTAATACAAGAACGAACACAACTTGACAATTTGATTAAACAAAATATAGATATCAATAGAGAATATGTAGATACATCTATTCTTGTTGAACAAATTGATTTAATGTATATGTTTTGGGTTATAATTGCGTTTTCCGTTATATTAATAACTATTAAAATGGTTGCTTTTCCCGAAACAAAATTTGTAGCCAAATATATTTATTTGTACATTATTGGAATCATAGTAATAATACTAACTAAACAATTGAATTTTTCTATTGCATTTATGTTATGGTGTATAATCATTATAATTATAATTATAATATCAATAATATTTGGTATTATGTAGGAGAGTTCCCTCGCTTTTCGCTACGCTTAAACTCCGTTTTCTTCCAAAATATAAAAAAATATTATAATAAAATATTTTTTTATCGTTATAATATAGTACTATTAATGGACGATTATCCTAAAAATAATTTATCAGAAACATTAAGACAAGGATTACAGTTTAAAAAAAACCAAAAAAAAACAAATAAAACTCCTTTGGAGCGAGCCGTAGCCTTAAGCTCGGCAAAAGGCGTCGAGTCGCTCCAACCGTCAGGGAAGTATTCTGAAAATTTTGATAATAATTATATAGACAAATCTAAACAACTTTTAAACGATGATCATTTTAAACAAGATAAAATTACTGAACTTAAACAGTTACAAGATAAATTTAATAGTACTTTAGATGTATATAAAACACTTCAATCTGGATTATTAAGTAAAACGAGTGAGTATATTGAAAAATCAAAATCTCCCTATTTAAATAAAAATATTAAATTTCAAAATGGGGAAATTGATTATGTAACCGCTACCGGTGTAAGAAAAAAATATTCATCCACCTCTATATTAAATACAACTGCCGGAAAAAATGGATGTCCAGTTGCAACAGATTTGTCACTGCTTACCTCCAACAATGTTCCATCCGGAATACAACTAGGTTCATCTATGATTCAGGGACAATCGTGTGGAAATGAAGGAAAAAATGTGCGAGTTACAACTGCTGTGAATAATAATACGTCAAATTATATTGGTTGTTATAGAGATACTGGAAATAGAGCATTACCTGCAGTGATTAAGGGTGGATCTCAATCTTATTCGCAACAAAGTTGTGCAATGGAAGCTATAAAAGGTGGATACAAATATTATGGTCTACAAAATGGTGTAAACGGTAATTCACAATGTTTTGCAGGGACTGATTTAAATCAAGCAACCCAATATGGTATATCAACTACATTAAATAGTGTAAAACTTTGGTCAACTAATACGGCAAATGGGCAACGAAATGTTGCCAAAATAACACGTTCAGGAACTCTTACAGTTACTTCTCCTAGTGGTCAAATTTTATATACATCACCAAATGCTCCAGGTGATTGTATTAATGAAGGAAAGATTAATTCAATTGTCGCAACATATGGCGGAAATTGTAATTGGCGACCTCTAAATATAGATTGTGGTGGATACGGACCAGGCACTTACAATGTACCATACGGAAATGCAAATAATTTATTAACTGCTATGGCGCGCCAAAATCCCATTAGTTTTAATTATATTGCCGCAAATGGGTTTAATGGAGACCCCGCATATTGTTGTGCAAAAAAATTCGATTATTCATATAAATGTGGAAATGTTACTAAATCTGGGCGTGTTACAGCCGGTCAAAATATTAATTTTAATTGTAATACCGAATATGAAAAATGTGTGTTTTACTTAACTTTGCAAAATGATGGTAATATGTGTATATATAGAGGCACTGACCCGAACAATAATAAGGGTGCTGTATGGTTTAGTATGACAAATGGAAAACAGCAAGATCCTAATTCTGAATGGACTGCGTTAAAAGGAAAATCAAAAACAAATTATTTGTCATCCAATATGACATTAAATTCCGGTGAATGGATAGGTTCCACAAATGGATCGTTGTTATTATATATGCAGTCAGATGGTAATTTAGTGTTATATACAAGTAGCCCTATAAGTAATTGCACACAAGGAAGTGATGGAAAAAAATATGGAGGTGGGTGGACAAATGCGGTATATGAGATAGCAGAACAAGGTTATCCGGCATTGGTTGGTAAAGTTGGATACATAAATGAAGATGCTATATTATCCGAATATCCGAAATCAATGATAAATGCAGATGGTTCAATTAAAAACTCGTCACCTTCTTGTAGTAAAGATATTCAAAATATTGATAGTATTAAATGGAAAAATTATGCGAAAAGTAGTCAACAGATGTATCCAAGTACAATTTGCGGGTTAAGCAAAGAATTAGAAGGTGATAATATGCGAATAACCGAATTACGCGAATCATTACGTAAATATGCTTCCCAAATTATAGAAAATATAAGCTATTTAGAATCATTAAATATTAATATTATTAAACAAATGGGAATAGATAAGAGTATTTTTGATGCAAATTTAGTTACATATCAAAAATATAAAGGCGAATTTTCAAAATACACTGATACTGATATGAAAAATATTAATGGTATATTATCTGATAGTAATATTAATGTTTCATATGAAAATTATACTTATATAATTTGGAGTATTTTAGCAATTTCGATGTTATTAGTGACGTTAAAAATTATACGAAAATAGAAACTTTTTGGAGCGAGTCGTAGCCTTAAGTGCAGCGAAAAGCGAGAGAACTCCGTAAGCGGTAGCTGGAGCGATCCGAAGCCGAAGGCGCCGGTGAGCGAGGGAACTCCGTAGACGTTAGTCGAAGGAGTTTGAAGGAGTTACTATAAAATAAAAATAATATATATATTTTAACTTATAATATATTTTAACTTATAATATATTTTAACTTATA
>Ga0209829_10003576_pt1 | contig 11268 bp, 4 predicted proteins | sample C_140205_EF_Meta_FD_187311 | JGI IMG/M metagenome (GOLD analysis project Ga0209829, IMG submission 187311) | Freshwater microbial communities from Lake Croche, Canada to study carbon cycling - C_140205_EF_MetaG (SPAdes) (version 2) | ecosystem: Environmental > Aquatic > Freshwater > Lake... | reverse complement strand
ATCTCTTCATTTCTCATTTTATTAATTTCCATAACGAGATTCATAAATTCATCATTTTTCATATGGTCTGATTTTTCATATCCTTTATTCCTTGGCAAATCTCTCCATTTTATAAGCTGTCTTTCATTTAAACAAGACACTTTATAAATAATTTCCTTTGTTCTTTTTCTATCTTCAGTTTCTTTCTCCCATACGCCATTATTTTTCACATACAATGTTTCTCTCTTTACATCACTACAGTGAATAGGTCTTTTACATACGTCTATAGCATTCAGGTTATTCATTATAATCCTACTCATCCCTTTTGCGAAGCCAAGCTCGCCCGTTTTCTCCATATCCTCCATAGACACGTGCATATTTTCAAGAAACTCACTAAGATTCATCGCATCTTTACAAGTCTCATTCAAGAAAAAGTTCAGGTTGAATTGTTGATTATTTGTTTGGTTATGGTTATTATTGAATGTATTATTCGCATTTGTTATACTATTCGCATTTGTTGGTTTATTCGCAATTTCTTGTATTACTTTATTTTGTTCGGCAAGCATTGTTTTGAATTCCTTATTTTCAGTCATCATATTTTTGAGCTCTTCCATAATCATATTCATAGTGTTATTTTTTTCGTCTGTACTAGTGCCCTGTTTGTTTTCTGAGGATAACGGAGCAATAGCATCCTGTTTATTTTCGGGGGCTGACTCCCGTATACATTTCTTTTTATGATAATACAATGATTTCATATTATTGTATTTTTTACCACATACACAAAGAGTTATATCAATATTATTATGTAAAACATGTTCTTTCGTTATATGTTTATTGGTTATCAAGTGTTTGTTATAGTTACTTTCTTTTTTTGAAACATAATTACAAATATCACACTTATATCCATCAGCTATTTTTTGGCTACTTTTCGCTTGGAGAGTATGTTTATCAGTAAGAAAATGTTTTGTAATGTTATATTTTTTATAGCATTTATAATCACATATATCACAGTAATATTCTTTTGCCATTTTATGTTCGTTAATTGTATATATAATTGATATATAAAAAATTGCCTAAAGTGGCGCACTTTTTCTTATGGTAACAACATTTTTCTGATTTTTTCTGAAAATGAGACCATTATGCTGGGATAGTGAAAAAAGTGAAGTTTTTGGTCCAATTCTAGACCCACTTTCACGTTTTGGACATTTATAAATGTCCAAAATCGGTTTTCGAATCCAAGATTGGAAAAATTGGTTGAGTTTATTTACCCAATCCGTACATTTATTTATATATATATTTATTTGCATAACCTCCCAAACCAAACAAACCAAATATAATATAATGTATAATAAAAAGATAAAAAGATAGAATGATATAATAATAAAAATGGTAGTAGAGAGAGTATTAGTAACAGGCGGAAGTGGATTGGTGGGAAAAGCAATTGAAAACATAGAGAAAGAGAATAAAGAAACGACATGGAGATATTTATCTAGTAAAGATGCAGATTTAACGATAGAAAGCGATGTGTTGAGAGAATTTGATAATTATAAACCAACCATTGTTATACATTTGGCGAGTAAAGTTGCAGGATTGTATGGTAATATAGAAAATAATTATTCAATGTTGGTAGAAAATCTAAAAATACATACAAATGTTTTAGAGGCTTGTCGAAAATACAAAGTGTCAAAGCTAGTGAATATTCTTAGTACGTGTGTATTTCCAGATAAGGATATTACATATCCGTTAACAAGTGATCAAATTATGAATGGAGCTCCACATCCGTCAAATGAAGGATACGCGTATTCTAAGCGTTTTCTATTGACCGGTTCAGAACTGTTATCAAGAGCAAGTGGAATGGAAGTCGTAAATATTACACCGACAAATCTGTATGGAGAATATGATAATTATCACCTACAAAAAAGTCATGTGATTCCGGGACTAATCCATAAATGTTATTTGGCGAAAGCGAATGGGGAAGCGTTTGTAATTAAAGGAAGTGGGAAAGCGAAACGTCAATTTGTCTATACAAAAGATTTTGCGAAAATCATTTTACATTATGTGAATAGGACAGAAGAGACAAGAAAAGTAGAAAATATTATTGTTTCACCTGATAAAGAAAGTGAAATAACAATAAAAGAATTGGTTGAATGTATTGCTACGGGGTTTGATTTCAAAGGAGAGATACTATATGATAGTAGTTATTCAGACGGTCAATTATCGAAGACGTGTGATTCATCTGAATTGTTGAAAAGTATGAACACCCATTTTGAATTTACAAGTATTGAAAAAGGTCTTTTTTCAACTATTAAATATTTTGTAAATAATTATGATAATGTAAGAAAGTAAATAAGATGGCTAATAAAAAAGGCTAAAACATATAATCCTAATAAGTGACAAAGCTATACATGGCTTGTCTGGGTCCCTAACGATACGGATATTTGAATAATACACAATTTAGAAAAATAAATACAAGAAAATGATTATGCTAAAGGATTTGTATCCGGTTCTTCACTTTTCTTGGAAATATAATATAATATGTCATAATCTGATTTATTATATACAATCTTGGACGTATATGAAACCTTATGTAAACTACAAATTTGTCTTATAACTGTGACAAACTTATTGTAGTTCATTTTTCGGTCTACATAATATCGTTTAGATGTATGATAATGCTCTATTATCTTAGTGCAAAAATCAGTTACAAGATTATGGTATTCGGCTGCTTTGAATGATGATTTGGAAAGCAGAAAACACTTTTCATCTTTTGGACATATCTTTTCTAAAATTTCAAATAATATATCGATAGGAACCAATGATTTAAATATTTGGGATTTCATAAAAAAATATATAAATTGGTTATTGATTCCTATATGATAGCTAAACAAAAATATGTATCAAATTATTCGTAAATAGTGCCAATTCTATTTCATCTTCGTGAATATTATGAAATACAGTTATATATTTACATAATAACGGAATAATACGATACTTCTCATCCTCTGTCAAAATAACGGATGTTTTCACATATAAAAAATAATTATCCAATATATCCATCACCGAATATCCCTTATCAAACAATTGATACAACAAATAGGTCGCATCCACCCGGTTCTTTTTGAATTTACACAATTCGGTATATGTAGCAAAATCCTTAAATGAAATATTCGTACATACAGCGGATGCCAATTCATCCGTTATCTCCATATCCAACAATTTACATTTCTCTAAATAATTAATTAAAATACGTGCAGAATGATTAGAAATAGAGAGAATAAAATCTTCCGCCGATTTCAATATCTTAATATTTTCCTTCACACATATTTTTTTCAATATATTCTTCAAGTTCTCATGTGTCAACGGCTTCACCTTTAATATTGTCATCCTTGACTGCATCGAATCGATAACTTTTTGTGTATTGCTACACGATGCAATAAAATGGACGTTGTGCGAATATTTATCTATACAATTACGAAATACTTGCTGACTCTGGTCATTTATATTGTCAATATCATCCAGCACAATTATCTTCTTTTTACCTGGAATACAAGTGGTCGTCTGGCAAAACGTTTTCACCTCATTACGATAATAAGTAATACCTTGCTCTTTCAAACTATTAATATATAAGATGTTCTCATTATACTGCGTCTGAAGAACTTTAGCATCTTTATGCTGCTGTCCCTGAGGAGCATAGTATTCGCGAATGAGGGCGTGAATAAGTGATGTTTTACCACTTCCTGAATCTCCGATGAGGAGAATATTGAGTGAATCCATACTTAATAGAGTTTTATTTAGCGTTCTCATATTTTCATCCATTTCACAGTCTTTTAAATAGAGGGGTTGGTATTTATACATAAAAGGGGATTCCATCATCATTCTTTTTTGGGTATAATATATTATATCTACTAATTACTATTTAAGTTTATGTCTCTCAAGAATAGTATATATCAATTATAATTATGTCCGAAGATCCATACAAAATATTAGGTGTTGAAAAAAACGCTAGTCAAGATGATATTAAAAAAGCATATCGGGCTCTCTCTTTAAAATGGCATCCTGACCGCAATTCTGGTCCCGATGCGACAAAAGTTTATCAGTCCATTAATGCAGCTTATGAAATTTTAAGCGATGAAGCAAAGCGTAAAGAACACGATGCTCCTTCTCCTCCTCCTCAACATCACAATCCTTTTGCAGGTATGGGTATGCCTTTTCCCTTTGCGAATATGGGCATGGGTATGCAAGGCAATAACCCACATGAAGAATTTATGAAAATGTTTAGTTCTGGTATCTTCCAGCAGATGCAAGGCGGCGGCGGTGGCGGCGGACCGCAAATATTTACAATGGGTCCCAATGGACCAATAAGAGTTCAAATACAAACACAAACGCAAATGCAAAAGCCTCCACCCATTGTTAAAACGATTGAAATAACGATGGATAAAGCGTATAGCGGATGCTCCATTCCAATTGAAATTGGGAGATGGATTATAGAAGGCGGTATGAAAAAAGAAGAAAATGAAACATTATATGTACCTATTCCACGAGGCATTGATGATGGTGAACTTATTCTTATTCCTGAAAAAGGTAACGCAAATGGTGAGAACAATCGCAGTGATGTAAAAATACAAATAAAAGTGAAGAATGAAACAGAATTTAAGAGAGATGGGTTGGATTTGATTTTACATAAATCTATTTCTCTCAAAGAAGCGTTATGTAAGTTTAATTTTGATATGAAATTTTTAGACAATCGTGTTTTTAAAATACAAAATGATAACGGAAATGTTATTTGTCCTGGATATAGAAAAGTTATACCAAATATGGGTATGGTGAGAGATGGACAAACAGGAAACTTGATAATTGTATTTGATGTTAAATTTCCAGAACAGTTATCAAGTGAGGCGATTGCCATGATTAGTAGTGTGTTGTGATAGTCTTATGTGTGTGTTATATTATGAAATAATTAGGCATAATATAATATTTCTATTTCTATTTCTATCTCTATCTCTCTTCCTTTACACCTTTGCACATTTAAAACGCCGATAAACTCGGCGTTTATGACGGACAAAGGTAACTATTACCACGCACTTGAAAAGTTCGAAGGTCTAAAAATTAAACATTTGTTTTAATGTCAACATATCGGACATTAGACTAGCAACTTGTGCCGTCAATGTCGCATTTTGTGTTGTAAGTGTATCTACTTGACCTGTAAGTGTCGCAATATTTGTTTGTTGATCAGATACTTGTGTTTTTAATAGTTCATTTTCTGTATTCATCTTTTGAATAGAACCAATTATTTCAGGTATCATAGATGTAGCAGATACTCCGAGATACAATTTTCTCCATTTCTTTTTTGAATTTCCACTGACATCTTTATCATTCTCATCGTCATATTCTTCCATAGGTTCTTCACCTATTGCTAGTGCATCTTCATATTTTTTCCAATTAGCAACGATGTTTTTCTGTGATTCTGTTTTTGCGTTTAATAAAATATCTTGTGCTATAAATCCGATGTTTTTAGAAGTAATATTATCATCTTTTAATTGAAAGGTTACTGGCGTAATAGAGAGAATAAATTCTTTCGATTTATTCAAATCAATTGACTGAACATTTTTTTTCACTCTCGAGTCACTTGTGGAACCCCATGTTCCAGTACTCGAGTCAAAATATCCATATGTTGTTCCGGCAGAACTTCTATATAATACATATATCAATGATGTAATATCCCAACTGGCTAAATACCCGAGAGAATTACCAGAGCCATTTCCATACCAATTCGTTATAAAATTGCCAAACGATGCTGTATTTGCTCCAGACCCTGCGTATCTTAGATTAAATGTATTAGAAGCCACAGTTAAGTTCGTCCATCCAGATGTGGGTTGTAACGATAAAATATAATTTTCACTAGAAGAAACTTGACAAAAACCCAAAGCAGAAGCAGTCGTGCTTGGTGCGGATGCAGAAAATAACGCAAAATTACTAGTCCAAGCGCTTACGTTATATGCTTGATAAGAAGGATAAATACAATTAAACTTTCCAATTCCGCTTGAGTTTCCTACGGTGAGATTTCCGGTTGATGTAACATACACATCATTTTGGAAATTATTTGTTCCTGTAAATGTATTGCTTGTTCCAAGTATAGAAAGAGACGATATAAGTGAATAAGATATTTGCTTTGAAGTAAGATTATATCTAATGAAATAAGTATCACTAGATGATGGAATTGCTCCAAAATAAAGATTCGCACCATTTAATGAGACATCACTAGTAAATGTATTCGTTCCTGAAAATATATTGTTTAACCCAAGTATAGAAAGTGAAGATACAAGTGAATACGATATTTGTTTTGAAGCAAGATTATATCTAATGAAATAAGTATCACTTGATGATGGAATATTTGAAAAATAAATTTGAACGCCATTCAAAGAAACATCGTTCGTGAACGTATTTTTACCGGTAAACACATTGTCTGATCCAAGTATAGAGAGGGATGAAGAAGGCATATAATATACTTTTTTCGTAGAACTATCATACGATAAAATATTAGTTTGAACTGTTTGTGTTATTCCGCCAAAATAAAGATTTGCACTATTAAAAGATACATCACCCGCAAAATAATTTGGTCCATTCCACACATTATTCGTAGTTACCGCAGATATTATACTTCCATTCATATTTGTCGGTCCGCTTATATTTATTGTTCCTCCGCTTATATTAACTGTTCCTCCACTTATATTAACTGCAGTGCTTCCACATATATCTATAATTCCTCCACTAAGTCCAATGAGAGATGTGCTATTAATCTGCGTCGTTGCATTATTATATGTCGTATTCGCAGTAAAATCATATGTCAAATTATTATTTCCGTCTAGTACTAACGGCGACGATGCGGTGACATTCTTTTTATAACCCAGTTGTTTTGTAGGCAAGTTGTAAGATACATAATACGTGTTTGAACTACCATCCGGCAAATTCATTTTTATCGTATTCGCACATATGTCCACCTCATTTGCGAATTGAGCTACACCATTGATATACATATTTCCAGATGCATCCGATAATGTGTTTTTATATAATGAGCCACTTGCATCGAGAATGCCGCCGTTACTATGTGTTCCTGTTGTATCTACCACGAGTTTGTTTCCGCCTGATAGTGATATCGTTGTCACGCCACTCACGTCCATTGTTCCACCCACATACATATTTCCGGTTTGTCCTGCGACTGTAAATTTATACGCAGAACCGTTGCCGCTGCCCATATTCAAATTACCTGATGCATCCATGACAACTACACTTGTAATACCGCTTATATCAAACACACCTGTTCCACTCACATGTATACCCGAATTATCCAGCACCATTCGTTTATTTGTCGCAGTGGTTGCCGATTGTAAATATAGTGCGCCACTTGTCGCTCCCAAATATTGGATACTCATACTTGTATCTGTTACTCCGGTCATTGATGTCGCAGTTGAGATTCTGCCTCCGCAAAGGTCGAATGTGCGTGCTCCGGCAAATTGCAGTGCGCCATTCGTTGATGGGTCTATAATCAGATTATTTTCGGATGTATATATTCTCGGCACACCATTTTGTTGTATGCTTATATCATTATTATAATTCACACTCGAAACATTTGTTACCTGGTTATTCGACATATCTAGCGGCAAATAAAGTGATGCAGTTGTTGTGCTTAACGCCATACGTGTAATACTATTCGTCTGTAATAATATACTATTTACACCAGATATGGTTGGATTAGTGCCAGACACAGTATTCACATTTACGATTGATGCGCTTGACATATCTATATTGTGCGATGTTGTATTGATAACACCGCCGGATGGGTTAAGTAAAAGGTCAGTCGCGGTTCCGGTCGTGTAAATAATGGGTGTCGCAACACCGCTGACTTGGATATTCATATTCGTATTAAATATTTCCGATGAAATACCGACCAGACTAGCATTTGAAAGGTCGATATTATGTCCGGTTGTATTTATAACGCCGCCCGACGGATTCAAAATAAGGTTTGCAGTGTTGCCTGTTGTGTATATGATTTGCGATGCGGCTGCGTTTTGAATATTTATTTCACCCGCAAATCTCTCATACGATATACCAATTATACCTTGATTCGACAAGTCAAGTGTGGATGTTATCGCAACGGATATAGTTGGACTACCACTCACGGAGACGATTCCTATATTTGAACCGGCGGATGCGGTAGGGATGGAACGGTAACCGATTTGTTTCGTCGTCGGATTAAAAGTCACCAAACTTGCGTCTGTCGTTACTGGTATCCCGGTGAAGCGAATTGACGCATTATTGAAATTCGTCAGATTGTTCGTATCGTTAAGCATATTTTCTACAACGATAATGCCAGCGGATACGGATGGATACACGACAGTGTTTGTTCCTGCGACATTTCCTGAAAAATACGCCGAATTCGTATATCGCACAATATTATTCGTCTTCGTCACCTTGAATCCGAACGGCGTGAAAGCGGTTACACCTACATTTGGGGAATAAAACGAGTTTGATGATGAAATAAATGTCGCCCCACCATTCAAGAAGACGTATGTGTTGGCGGATGTAGATGAGTTTGTATTGTATATAATAGAGTTCGCTACACTGAAATTACCGCCCGAACCGGGTGCGACACCATTACCCAACACGAGAAGACCGGCGGATGCGTCTGTGTTGTATCCAATAAGTGTTGTATTGCTGATAGAACACGACGACGGATTTGACTGGATAGTAAAAACATTTCCATAAATTGTATTTGTGAAAGACGAGTTTGCTACAGCTAAAAGTTGTCCGCTGACATCATACGAATAAATGACCGAACCGCCAGTATTCGCATTGGTAAAATCGGAGTTGGTAATCGACCAGATTTGTCCTGCGACGAGATTGACCATATGGTTCGTTGAAGCGACTGCTACGTTATTCAAACGCACATTATCGAAATAGTATCGTGTTGTTTTTGAGGTTGAGGCGAGATTGAGGACGGATGATGTATTTGAACCTGTTACGGCAATATTCGTATTATTTACGAAAAGACTGAACCCTTGTCCGGTAAGGTTGATTGCGTTGCCAGTTGCTGCTTGTATAGTCAGATTCTTAAATGCGATAACATTGTTCGTTTCATTTCCTGTTGCAGTTGTTGCTGCTATCGTAAAGGAGCCGGTGATTGTAACTGTTTTACTATTGGTATTGTTTGTTAAACCTATAATAGATATACGTGGAGAGATGGACGCACCAATGGTCGGACTTTCGGTATATGCATACGGCGCAACATAAATAGTATAGTATTTGGTCGAGTCCGTGCATAAATTGATGGCTTTTTGAATTGTCGCAAATGGACTCATTACGGAACCGTTGCCACTTGTGTCGTTTCCATTCATACCGACATAATAGACTTGTGCTATGGCAGTTCCGCCTGCTACCGCGATGGAATTCGTGATGTTTTGGTATTGGGTACTGGATAGGTAACCATTCGTGCCGGATAAATCCACATTGGATATATTAATCACATTGTTTAAAAATGTCAGTGGGGCGGTAGCCGAAATGTTGGAGAGAAGTGTGTTGAAATTGACCCAGTCACCTGATGCAAGATATCCATTCGTTGATGCAGATGCTTGAGAGATTGAAATAACATTATTGACATCGGACGAGAGAGGTTGTGTATATGTTGGATGTGTTTCATATGAAATAATGTCCGTTACAGGGTCAATATTGAGAAGTGTTGTTTTATTTATATTTGCTAGACTATTGAATTTTACTGTGCCGTTAATAATTGCCCCTCCACTGACATCAAATGCTCCGCCGACATGCGTATTACCTGTAATACTTGCAGCACCGTTAATAACTGCAGCACCACTCACATCAAATGCTCCGCCGACATGCGTATTGCCTGTGATGCTTGTAGCCCCACCTATGTTTGCCGTTCCGCTAAGAACTGTTGCGCCACTGACATCAAATGCTCCGCCTACGTGTGTGTTACCTGTGATACTTGTAGAACCCGCGATGCTTGTAGACCCTCCGATGCTTGCAGCACCACTTACATCAAATACTCCTCCGACGTGTGTGTTACCAGTGATACTTGTAGAACCCGCGATGCTTGTAGAACCCGCGATGCTTGCAGCACCACTTACATCAAATACTCCTCCGACGTGTGTGTTACCAGTGATACTTGCAGAACCCGCGATGCTTGTAGAACCCGCGATGCTTGCAGCACCACTTACATCAAATGCACCACCGACATGTGCGTTACCAGTGATGCTTGCAGAACCCGCGATACTTGCAGCGCCACTTACATCAAATGCACCACCGACATGTGCGTTACCAGTGATACTTGTAGCACCAACTATGTTTGCAGTTCCGCTAAGAACGGTTGCACCACTGACATCAAATGCTCCACCGATGTGTGTAGTGCCGGCTATACTCAAGCTGCTTCCATTTATACCACTGATATCTATATATCCACTTGGATCCATCAGAACCATTTTATAAATGGTTGAACGATTTGGAACTTTTACTAGAAAAGATGATCCATTCGTCGTATCTGTTTTAATATATCCGACAATACCGCCACTTGCTTCTATTTCAAATCCACTTCCAAAACTTGTCATGTTTGTTCCATTTTTATTTAATGTAATCAGTTGGTCATATATTTCAACATTTGTAGTTTCTATTTTATTTACGGTTCCATACATATTAATAAGAGACGTTGGATTACCTATATTTATCGTAGATCCATCCAGAGTTATAGTGCTTCCACTCATATTTAATGAAGTTCCACTCATATTTAATGAAGTTCCACTCATATTTAATGAAGATCCGTTCATATTTATGTAAGATGCATCTATAACTATCGAAGATGTATCTATAACTATCGAAGATGTATCTATAACTATCGAAGATGATGCATCTATAACTATCGAAGATGATGCATATATAACTATCGAAGATGAATCTATAACGATCGAAGATGAATCTATAACAATCGAAGATGAATCTATAACTATCGAAGATGAATCTATAACCATCGAAGATGAATCTATAACCATCGAAGATGATGCATGTATAACTATCGAAGATGCATCTATAACAAACGATTTTCCATTCATAGCTACTCCTGAATTGTCGATTAAGATACGATTTGATGAAGTACCCGATTTCAATATAAGTTCGCTAGATAATGACGATATGATGTGAGCCGAAATGTCTTGAGTATTTATATTTTGTGAGTAAAGCGTTCGTACATTTTGTATAATACCGCTTAGACAATTAATAGTAGGT
>Ga0209829_10003574_pt1 | contig 11271 bp, 9 predicted proteins | sample C_140205_EF_Meta_FD_187311 | JGI IMG/M metagenome (GOLD analysis project Ga0209829, IMG submission 187311) | Freshwater microbial communities from Lake Croche, Canada to study carbon cycling - C_140205_EF_MetaG (SPAdes) (version 2) | ecosystem: Environmental > Aquatic > Freshwater > Lake... | reverse complement strand
TACAAATGCTATCACATCTGCAACATTGAGTATGCCTCTTGATAATTTTGCAGGAGTAATGGTTCATTATAATGGAAAAATATTTAATAGACTTTCTGAAAAAAATATAGGACAGGGTATAAATTTTAATTCGTCTCCTGCGGTACCGGTTGGACCAGTTGGTACCCCTATTGCATCTGATGCGGGGGATGACACATTTACTGGCCCATATCCTTTAAATATGTCGTGGAATATGTTTGGTACTACTTATACTCAGGTATATGTTGGAACAAACGGATATTTAACATTCGGCGGCGGCAATTTTGAATATACACCATTAACTATTGATGCATTGGATCATCCGGCTATCTTTATTGAGTTTTGCGATTTATGGCAAAGCCTTGGTTCTCACCTTCAACCTTTATCAACAGGCGAAATTCCAGGATTATTCCTTAGTAATGGTTCAATAGGTGATTTTACATATTGGAGATTACGATTCCAAGGAACACATTATGATCAAAGAGATTCTCTTCCAACGTGTCCAGCATACGAGTATGAAGTCACGTTATATAGTAATGGTGTTGACCAATATGTTGAGATGATTTATGAAAATGCTTGGAGGGGTACAAACTTTAATGGCGATCAAGGATTTATAACCGGCATTGCCACTGCTAATGCAACTGAATTTGTTCAGATTCCGTATACTTCTATATTAAATAATACTAGTCATGTATTTTATAGTACGCAAAATGGCGGAAACTGGCAGTATGCTGGTCAGGGTAAATTTGATCCTTTTAAGAATCCGTTTGCATTTACTGATTCTAATCAATACTACATAGTTGGAAATACAATATATCTAGCACCACAGAGTGTGTACCCCGGACGAGCAGGATACACTATGGTTGGGGTTGGGGGAGATAGGTCAGTTATTGATAGCAATATGGTAGTAGTGAATAATACTACTACTGCATTTGTAGAAAGTCTTGCTAGTGTAAACGATATACGTAAAGCATATGTACTAGTAGACGGAAATGAAATTGGCATGCTTACTAATAATACGCCTAGTTCTCAATGTGCATATGTTTTATCATACGCAGGCGTGAATAATAAACGAGCTGGGGTTGCAATATTTAATCTTAGCATGTCTCAGCATACTATTGAAGCATGGTTTTTTGAATCAGTATATACAAATTTTAACAGAGTACATGAAGAATTTTTTGCAATAAATTCAATATTGCAATCTAGATTCAATTTAACTACTGTACCGGGCGCTAAAGAACCTGTAAGTGATCAAACAATTGTTGAATTGGGTTTACCAGAAACACCATACTCTAGAAAACGGTTATTACCACCATTGACAAGTTATTACGAAGTTAGGGGTAATCAAACAACGTTTGCCATTGACAACAAACACGAGCATCCCACAAATACATATAATATGGATAATGTAAGGGTGTTTGTTAATGGTGTAAAATTGCGTCCAGGTTTTGATTATACACTAGATGGTGATTATAGCACAATAACTGTTGCAACTAATTTATTAAAAAACGGAGATGCACTTGCCATAACAGGTGTTATTAATTATGAATATGTAATTACTGACAATCTTTTAGAATTAGCAACACCCGTTAAAAATACAACATTAAAAGTTACTTCTTTTACTGATCACGATAATATGATGATTAGAACAGAAAGATTTGATGGAAATGCATATCGCCGATATGTGTTATCGTTCCCAGCGTTGTATGATAATTATGTCTGGGTCTATGTTGACGGCATTCCATTAACTGCTAGATATGATTTTGAAATATTAGATGATCTTCGTACAATTCAATTAAGTGATTCAGTTAATAGTGGACGTGAAATTTTGATAACAACTGTTAATCCGCCATCTTACGGTAGTCAAGTTTTAGGATTTAGAGTATTCAATGATATTTTTAACAGGGCGCATTACAAAAGATTATCTTCATTCTATAGCACAACTTTATCACAACCATTGCACTATACTGATTCTGAAATTTATGTAACAGATGCTAGTAAATTAATTCCTCCTAATCCACTTACAAATAAGCCCGGTATAGTATTAATTAATGGTGAACGCATTGAGTTTATGGTTAAGGATGGAAATGTACTGCGTCAATTAAGAAGAAGTACATTAGGAACAGGCCCTGCTATTATATCTAATGCGGGAACTACTGTATTAGATCAAAGTTTGCAACAAACTATTGAAACCAAAGAGTTAACCTTAGTTCAAACTACTTCTACTACTGCGTTAACATATGTCATTAATACAGTTACAAATGGTATTACAGGCGATGGTATTATATTAACTCCGGGAATTGCAGCTATTGATCAAATCAGCGTATATTATGGAGGTAGACAACTTCGTAAAACTGAACTAATAGTTCACGATTCTGCAAAGGCATACGATACAACATCTTCAAGTATATCGATATTGCCTCCGGAATTTAGTATTGACAATGATTCGCCAACGACTGTACTAGTTACTGAAATGGTGACTGGCGGTCGGGTACAATATGGATCAGGATGGGTATTACATGAAAATGCAGATACTATGCAGATACAACCTGGATGGATTATGCAGGATGCTAATGGATACAAATATACAGTTATTAGTTCAGGACATAATACTTTGTTTAATGGTTGGGGAGTTGGATTTGCAAGTTCAATAGTGATAACATGGCCATTGACTTTTATTAAACCTGCAATTCAACAGATTACTCTAAATGTATCAACTACTTCTAATATTAATACTAATATTACAATTGTACAGAAAAAAGGTCAAGTTTGGACTGGAACTGAATCGTTGTTAACTAGTGAAGTAATACAAGCAAGGTTCATGCGTGAACACGAAGCAGCATTGCCTAACAAATACTATTATGGCGGATAATTTACAAAGATAAATACCAGTATGGATGATAAACACATGAGCAATTTACCTAAAGAATCAAAAACTAACGAGACCGGAACTGTTAGTGTACAAGGTCATATTAAGATATTTGACCCCCAATCTAAAGAAGTTTATATTGATAAACGTAACGCAATACATTATGAAAACTTTTCAATAGCTTTGGCTCAAAGTATTTCTAACCAATCATCCGGACCAATAGCAGAAATGGTATTTGGAAATGGGGGAACAAGAGTAGACCCGACTGGAATTATAACTTATTTAACTCCTAATACAGTAGGTAGCAATGCTAGCTTGTACAATCAAACATATTACAAAACAGTCGATGCAAGGCGCCCGTCGTCGTTAGATCCTGCAAGAAATTTTATGGAAATTCGCCATATTGCAGGAGTAGCATATACTGATGTTCTTGTAAGTTGTTTATTAGACTTTGGTGAACCTAGCGATCAATTGCCATTTGATAATAGTACTAATCAAAATGGTGCCTATGTATTTGATGAACTTGGATTAAAATCATATTCTGAAAATGGACCAAATCTTGGTATGTTATTAACACATGTTATATTTCATCCTGTACAAAAATCTTTGAATAGAATGATTCAGATTGATTATACAATACGAATCCAAAGTATTAGCATGGGAATTTAATTATGGCATCACCTTACATATTATCTTTTTCAGATCCCACTAAGACCGCTACTATTACGGTTCCAACAGCGTCAAATGGACCCGGAGTTAATAACTACGATACCAGTTTAGAATTAGTCGGTCCGGGATATACAAACTATGGTCTTCCTACTGCTAAGAATTTTTTAAAATTATTGGAAAATTTTGCAGGACCAAATCAACCAGCCCATGCAATACAGGGTCAGCTATGGTACGATACAAGTTCTGCTAGACCAGTGTTGAGGATTAATAATGGGCAGATTACAACTGGAAGATGGCCTAGTGCTAACGGTATATATCAGCAAGATTATGATCCACTAATTCGATACACGACTAATATTGTTAGAGGTGATATTTGGGTTGATACCTCAGTTAATCAACTAAAAATTAGAACTGATGACAAATGGACAATTGTTGGTCCTAGTGTTCAAGCCGGAACATTCAAATCTGGAACAGAGGCAGTTAGTATTGAAACTTCAACAGGTGATACAGTTCCTGTTATTTTAAATTGGTTGAATGGTAAAGTATTTGAAATTATTTCGGGTAATGCATTTACTCCTAGAACCGTTATTGATGGATTTGCAACAATTAAAATTGGTACAAATTTAACAAATAGAGTTCCAGCAAAATACAATGGACTCGCAGAAAAAGCATCAGCACTGGCATTGTCATCAGGTGTAGTATTTAATGCCAGTGAAGTATTAAGGAATAATGCAACTCAAACTCTTACTGGTTCGCTTAGTATCGAATCTACAACTGGGCTACTTATAAGACCAACGGCTACTAGTGATTCTATCGAGATATATAGTGATTTAACTAATTCGGCATATATAAATTTTGCTACTCAATCAAATGCTGCTACCTTAAAATTAGGAATTGAATCTTCATCATATTTAAAATTCAATTCAGGATATGCAAGCGTTGGTATAAACAAATCCCCAACTTCAACTTCTCCTGCGTTAGATGTTGCCGGCGGTGGAAGATTTTCAGGGCTGGTAACCATTAATACTAATACATCAGTTGCACTATCGGTTAGTGGTGGAGCCTCATTTGGCGGCTCAATTTCTTCTACTGGATTAGTAGTTTCTGGTACATCTGCATCTACAGGAAAATTAACAGTTGGTACAACTGGTGGTAATGGAATTATTATTGAACCAGCAAGAGAGAATGCATATGATATTGGGTCTCTTGATTATAAATTTAGAGAACTTCATGTACATGATATATATGGAGATGTGTTTTATGGTGATGTAATAGGGTCGGCTTTTCGTCTAGCTGAATATCATGATTTTTCAATTCAAGGACAAGTTACTGCACCAGTAGTTAACTTTAACGGATCAGGTCCAGTTACATTAAATGCTACATTAACAAGAGATGTTATTGCTGGGCAGCCCAGTATTTCGTCAGCAGCATCGACAACTTATGCACTAACAGTTTTAGATATTAGTGATCAAGGTTCTTCGCTACAACAGATTACTAAATCAAATTTCTTATCTGATGTTTACCCTAATTTATTTGTACCTGGTATGATTACAGCCTATGGCACTTCTACTAGTATTCCCCGCGGATTTTTAAAATGTGATCACAGTTCTGTATTAATTACTGCATATCCTGTACTATATTCAGTTATAGGTACAACTTATGGAACTTCAGGACCTGGCACATTTAGAACACCAGATATGTTAACGTCTACTCCGATTGGATCCGGTGGCGGCTATTTAACATATATCATAAAGACATAATCTATGGCTTACATTATATACAATAACGATGGTTCGGTATTAGCAAATATTGCCAATGGCGAAGTTGATAGCAGCACCACTAGTTTAGACTTAATAGGAAAGAATGTTGATAACTACGGTCAATATTTTAATAACGATTTAGTAAAATTATTAACTAATTTTGCATCACCTACTGGAAGTGAACCTTTAAGTCCCAAAATTGGACAATTATGGTTTAACACAACATTAAAAAAACTTACCGTATTTAATGGAACTTCGTTTAATCCAACATACGGTGCTACAGTAAGTGGAACTCCTGCTATTATTCCTGCAACTGGGGATTTGTGGTATGACACAATTAATAGTCAATTAAAAATTTGGAATGGTTTAGTTTATAAATTAGTAGGTCCTGCTGTATCTGGTTTGTATGGAAAATTTGGAATTGAGCCGCCTACTACTGTTATTCGAGAATATGATACTAATGTACCGCAAAAAGTAGGAGTATTATATTCGCATGGATCTGCTGTAGGATTAATTAGTACATCTTCATTTTCTATGTCGTCAACTGATTCGTCATCGTATCTTAATAATGCAACTACTTCTACTATTGTTAGAGGTGTTACGATTGTAAATGATTTTGATGTTAAAGGCAATTTGTTTGTAAATGGAGTACCACAAGTACCTCCAATTCAAACATTAACTGCTTATTATGATATTACACCTTTTGGGGACCCCGGAGTTAAAGAAAATATAGAAGCAGCAAATATTGCAATTAGCAATTTCCTTCCTTTATTGTTTTCAACTTCTACTACTATTGCCTATCATGATGTTGCTTATCCATACGGATCAGACGTAAGAGTTATATGTAATTATAGTGGGACCCCATCTGTGCGTCGATTCCGATTAGTAGACGATCCGTTACATCGTGGTGTTAACATGTGGAGATGGTATGATGTTTACTACAGCACAATTTTATCAACTGTAACTAATATAGTAACTCTTTAAGGATTAACCCAATGTCGTATATTTTAAATAAAACTAACGGATCTATTATTGCTACGGTACAAGATGCTACCTTAGATTTAACTACAGATTTAGCACTGCCAGGTAGAAACTATGCAGGATATGGTGAATCTCAAAATGAAAGTTTTATTAAATTATTAGAAAATTTTGCCAATACGACTGCTCCTAGTAAACCAATTGAGGGCGAACTTTGGTACGATACCGCAAAAAAACATATAAATGTGTATGACAGTACAGATTGGAAAAGTATTGCTAATTTAGAAGTTTCTACTACTAATCCATTAAATGTAAATAATCCACCTCCAGCTGGAAATTTATGGTACAACCCGTTAGAAGAGCAATTGTACGCATCTAATGGTGAGGCTTTTGTTCTAATCGGTCCGCCAACGGGTGCAGATATAAAAGCAGGATGGCGCGGCTCGTATGAGCAAGATGCTAATCAACAGCCTGGGGTTAATATATATAATATTAAAGCCGTAATAGGACCAGATGTAGTTGCTATAGTATCTAATCAGGAATATACAGTTAGTGCTATTTCAACTAACACATATCCTATCTATGAAGAACCAAATATTCCAAGATTGCATAAAGGAATTAACTTACGTGGTGCAAATGCATCAACTGGTATTTCTGCATATGCAGATGCATCTAATGTATATACTAGTGGTACTATTGTTTGGGGCACCGCAGCACATTCTATAATTTCAAATTTTTCAGATAAATCTGGATCGTTTTCATATACAGAAAGTTCAGCTAATGTATATAAACCAGTAGCATTCCTTACAACTGCATCCGGTGGCCTTGCAAGTACTAATATAGATTACGGGTTTACATATAATCCTTCTACCCATTACGTTAAGGCAACTAGATTTGAAGGCGTTGCAACTAGTGCGCTATATGCTGACATCGCTGAACGATATGCTGCTGATGAAATTTATGAGCCAGGTACTGTTTTAGTAATTGGCGGTGAAAAAGAAGTCACTGCTGTAGCAACTAAGGGTGTTACTGCATGGGCAGGCGTAGTGTCTACAAATCCAGCATATATGATGAATTCTGAAGCAGGAACAGACAAAACTCACCCCTATATTGCCTTAAAAGGTCGAGTTCCTTGCAAAGTTGTTGGTCCTATTTGCAGAGGAGATCTTCTTGTTACTAGTGTAATTCGAGGTCATGCTGAAGTTTATAACCCAAAAAAACAAGAGCCACATGCAGTATTTGCAAGGGCTCTTGAAGATTTTAACGGTGATGTTGGAGTTATTGAAGTTAAAATCTAAACAGCCATTGGTGCTTCAATAGCATCATAGCAGTTATAGTTAACTAATCTAATATCACTCATTTTAAATGCAGTAATACCTTCAGTTTGATTTAACTCTAGTGTGGGCAATTCTAATGGTGTTCTAGCTAATTGCTCTTTTACTTGTTCAATGTGATTATCGTAAATGTGGGCATCACCAAACGAAATAATAAGTTCGCCTACATCTAAATTACAAACTTGTGCAATCATATGTGTAAACAATGCGTAACTGGCAATGTTAAAAGGCACTCCAAGAAACATATCTGCACTACGCTGATACATATGACAACTTAACTTTCCCTTACTGACATAAAACTGTGCCATCATATGGCAAGGTGGCAATGCCATTAGGTTAAGTTCTCCTGGATTCCATGCACTAATTATATGTCTTCGACTAAATGGATCTTTTTTAAGACCGTTAATTAGTTCTTGTAATTGATCAACATGCTTAACTGCCATCCGATTTGCGCCAAACACTGGAGCACGCCATGCTCTCCACTGGACTCCGTATACACGACCTAAATCACCTTTAAATCTTGCTTTAGGTTTCCAATAAGATGCATCAGCGTTGTCACTCCAAATAGTTTTTTTAGTACTATTCTTATCTCCGTGTAGTATTTCTTTCAAACGATTTTCATCATTACTACCTTCGATAAACCAAAGCAGTTCACTTACAACGGATTTCCAAGCTAACTTTTTTGTAGTAATAGCCGGAAATCCTTGTTGTAGATCAAACTTCAATTGTAGTCCAAACTTGCTAATAGTGCCCACACCTGTTCGATCCGGGCGATGCTCACCGGTATTTAAGATGTCATGCAGTGCATCAAGGTAAACTTTTTCTAATTCGTTCATTAGGCAACTTCAACAGCTTTCTTAGTAGATTTAGCTTTTGGAGGATCAATTGCATCGGCCATTCTACGAAAGTTTGCGGCATCTTTAGCTAGCTTGTCAGCTTTGGATCTGTATTGTTTTGCAATAATAGCAGGATCTGATACTTCGTCGGAAATCTCCGGTACTGCTACTTTGGTTGTTTCCGGGACCACAATATCAGTTACAATAATTTCCTCTTTTTTATCTGCTTTTTTAGCAGGTTTCTCACTTCCGTCAGTTACTGCTAAGTCTTCGATAGAAACACCTTTTTGTTCCGCAATCATTTTATTGACATCGGACAATAGAATTTGTGTTTGCGAATTAGGAGTCATTAACACAAGATTAGTGGGAACTTTTTTAAGATGTCCATTACCGTGTAAATATTGCAGCATAACACTTCCGTCTGGAAATCTACGTGAAGCTAGAATATCTGCTAGTTCATTTGCTTGCTGACCCGAATCACTTTCGATCAAACTCATTAATGAATCATGATACGAATCAGTAAGGCCATTAGTCCCAATTACTAATGCACTGTTATGGTCTCCGGGAATAGTCCTATATGCAACTGCAACTCGAGCAGAATTGTTTTTCATTTTTCCCACATGTTTCATGTGAATCTCCTTAATTATTCTGCGGCAGCAGGTTGTTCATCAGCTGGTTGAGGAGCCACTGCATTTAGAAATGCATTCAATTTATCAAAAGTTGCTCCAACTGCTGAAATTTCAGTTGCTGCAAAAACTCCACGACGTACTGCTACATCAACAATAGACCGTAGATTAGCCAAATCAGTAATTGTTAGCTCTGGTGCAGCAGGTGCTGCTGTAGTTTGTTCTGTTGTTTGATTTTCCATTTTAAAATTCCTTCTTTTTATGTAAATGTGTACATCCTACTACTAGCATAGTTAGTTCTTTTGGATCTTCTATTCCTATTTCTGTAACAGTAATAAGTTTCCTGTTTTGATCTAACCCATGACTATCTCGAATGGCGTACCTACCATTCAAGTTATATTCAATCCAGTGCTCAATTTCTTTTACACTGTATCTATGCTCAATTGAGATTTTAGTAAAATGATCTGGGATAAAATTTAGTTTCCTAAATCCTAGCAATCCCAGAGCATTAACTGTTCCTCTATGTAGAGACATTATATACCTACTTTATTTATAATAAGCAGTCTGACCAAAGGGTGCAATTATGGTTTCGGTACCGTGAATAACAAACAATGTATCGCAGTAATCTTCATCGCCCCAATCGCCGCAAGGATATCCATCTGTAAACATAATGAATTTCTTAGGCTCAATACCTTCGTTTTTCATAAATTCCCAGTTGGCTTCAAATGCAGTTCCGCCGCCACCCTTAACTTCGTAGTTCATAATATCGTCAGCAGAGTCACCTGTGAACTTAGCATAGTTATAAACTTGGGTATCAAAGCACCACAAATCCAACGTAAAGTCTTGATATTCATCCATAATGCCTTTAACTTCGCTAATGAAGTCCTTGGCCATTTTATCTGAAATACTACCAGACATGTCAATAGCTACAGATACATCCACAGTTTCGTCATTAATCATTCCTGGCAAGATTGCACCGCAATGCTGACTCTTACGATTTGGGCGGCTAAAACTGTAATTGCTTTTTAGAATACTTTGGATATTCATGCGCAATAGTTGCCGCCAATCCATCTTGGGTTCAGTAAAGTCACTAATCATACGTTGGACACCTGCTGGCACCCTACCAGCACCTGCTGATTGTGCAGCCGCAACCATAGCTTCTTTAATTTCGTCGCGAATGGCTTTCTTTTCTTCGTCGCTTAGTTTTGGCCGGCCTTTACCTTTACCACTACCGTCAATTTCTTCACCCTCACCTTCGTCTTCACCCTCGCCATCAGTTCCGTCATCTAAGTGTTCGTCTAGAAGTTCTCCAAGCGAGGCAAAGTTGATCTTATCTGCTTTTTCATAAAGCTCTGCATAGATCTCTTCATAACTCTTACCACGATACTTGTCATCTTGATAAATTTTAATAAAGTTTGGTACAATACCGATACGCTCATCTTTGAGAATTTGATTAGTGGCGTAGTCGGCAGCAATGTTTGACAATACCGGATCACGGTGATCTCGACGTCCCATATGGTCAAAAACATTATGCAGAACTTCGTGTGCAAAACCAAATTCTGCTTCTTTTGGAGTTAATTTATTTACAAATCCGTTATTGTAATAAAAATTGCGTCCATCAGTAGCCAATGTGTGACACCAATCACTAGCATCAACCATCTTAAGTCGGGTAGCTAGATTACCAAAAAATGGATGACGCAACAGCAGACCAACTCGAGCAGTAATTAATTTTTCAAGTACTTTATTCTTTTCTGCTTGAGTAAATTCTTTAGTATTCCAGTCTTGTTTCTTAGTTTTCTCTGCTTTCATTACTGACGACATAGTGTATCCTTATTAGTGTTTAAGTATATATTATACATTAAATTTATCAAACGAGCAAGTAAAAAGGGCCCCTAAGGGCCCAATTTTAGCCTTCCATTGCCATGATAATGTACTTTCCGTACTTATCATGGAAACGATCAAAGTGTTCCAATTTGCTTGCATCAAACGGCAGTTCGTAAGTGGTCAATGCAATCTTTGCACCCATAACAATCAACTCTGTTGGGAAGTTCTCCATCAAGAACAAGAAGAAGTTGTCTGCCATTGCGTCCCAACCCTTAATCTTCTTGCGATCTGCTTCCTGCAATTCATAGCACAGGCTAATGCTCAAAGAATACATTGCAGAGATCTCTTTAATGTCGC
>Ga0209829_10003573_pt1 | contig 11274 bp, 11 predicted proteins | sample C_140205_EF_Meta_FD_187311 | JGI IMG/M metagenome (GOLD analysis project Ga0209829, IMG submission 187311) | Freshwater microbial communities from Lake Croche, Canada to study carbon cycling - C_140205_EF_MetaG (SPAdes) (version 2) | ecosystem: Environmental > Aquatic > Freshwater > Lake... | reverse complement strand
CCCGCCCCGAACAGCATGAAGTTGTACTCCGGCACGATCACGCGGTCCTGCAGGTACCAGGTGGCCACACCCTCGTCGCCATCGACGGTGATCTCCGGATGTGTCACCCGGTGTTCGGTGATCACCCCGGCCGGCATGGAGGTGCGCATGTACTCCACCAGGTCGGTGCGATTGGTGAAGTGGTGCTCCTGACCCAGCGACGAACCGTAATCACCGACGATGTCCTCGGTGAGGGTGTTCGCGAAGTCATCCCAGTGTTTGGTATCCAAAGCCCGCAGGTACCGATACTTCACCTGTTTAATTGCTTCGATCGCATCCGCATCAGCCATGTCCGACATTGCAACACACCAGTCCGGTCTGGACTAGGTTTTGACAGGTGAGCCCACCGCAGAGTCGCTTTTTCGCGCTGTCCCGTGCCGAGCTGGCCATCATGATTCCGGAACTCCTGCTGATCGGGCAGCTCATCGACCGCTCCGGAATGGCTTGGTGCATCGAGTCTTTCGGCCGATCGGAGATGCTTCAGATCGCGATCGAGGAGTGGTCCGGCGCCAGCCCGCTCTACACCCGGCGGATGCAGAAGGCACTCTGTTATTCCGGCGACGATGTCATCACGATCTTCAAGGGTCTCCAGCTCGATATCGGCGCCCCGCCGCAGTTCATGGACTTCCGCTACACCGTGCACGACCGCTGGCATGGCGAATTCCACCTCGACCACTGCGGCGCCCTGCTCGATGTGGAGCCGATGGGTCCGGACTACGTCCAAGGCATGTGTCACGACATCGAAGACCCCACCTTCGACGCCACCGCGGTCGCCACCAATCCACGCGCGCAGGTTCGACCCATCCACCGACCGCCGCGCCTGCCTGCCGACCGTCGGCCGCACTGCGCGTGGACGGTCATCATCGACGAGTCCTACCCGGAGGCCCAGAGCATCCCGGCCTTGGACATGGTCGCCGAAACCAGAGCGGCAAATTGGGGACTCGCTCCGATCGATCCGGCCGATGAAGGCCAGGCCGACTACTCGGGGCATTTGTTGTCCGACTTCGACTTCGCGGCGTTCTCCCACTCGGCTCTGGTTCGCATCGCCGACGAGGTGTGCCTGCAGATGCACATGCTCAATCTCTCCTTTGGTATCGCGGTGCGGGCCCGGACGGGCGACAACATCGAACTGGCCACCTCGGTCTGCACCAAGCAACTCACCGGAATCGCCGGTGTGGCCGCCGAGCGGATTCGGCGGGCACTAAAGCTGCCCGCCGACGTCGACGGCCTGACAGAGGTGCTGCGCTTGCATCCGCTGCTCAATCCCGCGGGCTACGTGGTCGCGGAGATCGACGGCGGCAGACTGGAGGTCCATCTGTCGCCGGCGCATGACGACGGTGCGTGGATCGCGCTGTGCTCGCCGGCTTCGACGGGGCCGCTGCAGGCCATCGCCACCGCCGTAGATCCCCACATCGTCGTCCGTGTGGAGGGCACTGATACCGATTGGACGGCCGAGTTCGAGCGGACCGACACCGCGCAGAAGGTCTCGCCCGAAGTCGAGGTGACCAAGTTCAGCCTGGGTGCGAGTTTCGAATTCCAGCCACGCCGGTCCCTGCCGCTGACGGCGGTGTAACGATGACCGCGGGCGATCCACTGCCGGACAGCCATCCATCGGCGTTGTCCCACATGTCGACCGACTACGCCCGCAATGCACGCTCACAGGCGGCGGCGTTCTCGCGGACCTACGACGCGGTGTTCGCCGCGGCAAAGGCTTACCGGGATGCCGCCGACCTCGTCGTCGCGGACCTTGGCGCGGCCGACGGCGTGAATTCCCACGAACTCATCACTGCGCTGGCGCGCGAACGGGTCGAGCGCGGCCTGCACTACGCCATGGTCGACCTGCCGTCCAACGTCTGGCAGGTCGCGGCGCGGCATCTCGCGCAGCTGGCCCATCGGTCGCAACCTCCGGAACGATTCGCAGTCATCCCCGACGGTGAGACGCCCCGAGATTTGTTCGGCGACGTCGGCACCGGCGATCACTTCGCGACCCCCGGGGACCACCTGCAGGCGTTGCGCGAGGCGTCGATGCGCGAACCGCGACCGACGGTTGTGGTCAGCCTCGCGGGGATTCCCATCCAGACCGGTCCGTGCTTGCCGGCGGGGACGGTCCATATCGCCGTGAGCGGCACGACGATGCACTGGGTCTCCGATTCGGGCGGGTTGGCGTCCACGGGATCGGTCTTTCCGGGTTATCGCAATCATCGTGATGGGGAGCAGCGTGCGGCTTGGGCTGCCGCGGCTGCACGCGATTGGAACCGGATCCTGCAACACCGCGCCGAGGAACTCATTGTTGGCGGCACACTCGTCGCAGCGATACCTGCATCGATCAACCCCTGGCCCGAAAGTGGCGGTGCTTATCGGGAGATCATCGCGGATATGGATGAGATCCTCGCGCAGTGGCGCGCCGCCGGTCGCATCGGCGCGGTGGCGCATGGCGCGGTGGTCGTTCCGGTGTGGTGCCGGACTCTCGAGGAGATTCGCGCACCGTTCGACGATCAGGGCGGCGCGGTGAACGGCCTCACTCTTGAGTCCGCCGAGATCTTCAGCTTGGACAACCCATACTGGGATGAGGATCCACAGGTCTTCGCCGAAGACTATGTCCGCAGTGTCGAGGCATGGGGCGGGCCGTTGTTCGCCCGTGCTTTCGCGATGGAGGGTATCGACGCCAGTGTCGACCTGCTGCGGGACCTGCACGTCGCGTTGGTATCGCGGGTCGCGGGCAATCCGCAGCGTTACCGCTGGGACTACGACGAGGCGCTGATCATCTGCCGCAAGGCCGGCTGACGGTATGTCGCGCCACCTTGTGAGTCCGGGTTTCTCTGGTGGCGTAGCGGGAACACGTCGACATCGACAGCAAACCCGGCGCACACTGTTGGGTATGGAAAACAACGGGCCGTTCGGCTTCAATCCCGAGGATTTCGACCGGGTCGCGCGCGAGGCGGGCGAAGGCCTCCGCGACGCCTTCGGTCGACTGTTCACCAACTCCCCTCAGGGGGCCGGTTTCGGAATGCTGTTCGACCAGTTCGTGCGACCCACTCCGCGTCCACGTCCGCAACCCGAGACCGCAGGCGAGGCCGGCGACGGGGTCTGGGCGATCTACATGTCCGATGTCGACGGCAAGGCTCACGTCGAGCAGGTTTATCAGACCGAACTCGACGCTCTGCGTGCCAATAAGCTCAACACCGACCCGAATCGCAACGTCCGATTCCTGCCCTACGGAATCGACATCAGCGTGCTCGACACCGCCCTAGATACCGGCGAGGACGATGCGGAGTCGGAGTAGTCGAAAGTCCGGATAGTGCCGTCCGAGTAGTTACAGCGGGTGGTGGCAGGCGACCGAGTGCCCGGCATCGGTGACCAACGACGGCTCGTCACGACGGCAGATGTCGGTGGCTGACGCACACCGGGTGTGAAAGCGGCATCCCGATGGAGGATCGATCGGACTTGGTACGTCACCCTCTAGCGTGATTCGTTGCCGCGCAGCGTTTTTCCGCGGATCCGGAATCGGTACCGCCGATAGCAGAGCATGCGTGTAGGGGTGGCGCGGGCAGGAATACAGGGACGCAGAGTCTGCTTCCTCCACGATCTTTCCCAGATACATCACCGCCACGCGGTCGGACACATGGCGCACCACCCCGAGATCGTGGGCGACGAACACATACGCCATCCCGAACTCGCGTTGCAGATCCTCGAGCAGGTTGATGATCTGGGCCTGCACCGATACATCGAGAGCCGACACCGGTTCGTCGGCGATGATGAGCCTCGGTTGCAGGGCCAAAGCCCGGGCGATACCGATGCGCTGGCGCTGGCCGCCGGAGAACTCGTGTGGATACCGGTTGTAATGCTCGGCTTGCAGACCGACCCGATCCAGCAGTTCCTGAACCCGCCGCTTGACGTCGGTGCCGTCGGCCAGGCCGTGTAACTGCATCGGGTCACCGATGATCTGGCCGACGCGTTTGCGCGGATTCAGCGAGGCGAACGGATCCTGAAAGATCATCTGCATCTGCCGACGCAGGGGGCGCAACTGGCGTGGGGAGCGGCCCACCAACTCCTGGCCGTCGAAGCGCACCGAACCTGACGTGGGTGCGATCAACTGCAGAATCGCCCGGCACAGGGTCGATTTGCCGCATCCGGATTCACCCACCAGGCCCAGGGTCTCGCCTTCGCGCACGGTGAGGCTGACCCCGTCGACGGCACTCACCCGACCCACGACCCGGTCGATCAGCACGCCAGACTTGATCGGGAAGTTCTTGACCAGGTCAGTGACCTCCAGTAGTGGTGCCTCGCTCATCGGCTGCCTGCCGTGACATCCCCGGGCAGCCAGCACCGGTCAAGATGACCCCCGTCGGAGCGCGACTGCAACGGTGGCGGCTGGGCGCAGTCGTCGAAGGCGTACGCGCACCGGGCGGCGAACCGGCAGCCGGTCGGCGGATCCAGCAATGACGGGGGATGGCCGGGGATCTGCGTCAGCCGTTCGGGCCGGGGCTCGTCCGGGCGCGGGATCGAGCCCAGCAGGCCCCAGGTGTAGGGGTGCCGGGGTTGGTAGAACAGCGCCTCCAGTGGCGCCTCCTCGACCACCTGGCCGGCATACATCACCACCACCTTGTCGGCGATCTCGGCAACCACGCCGAGATCGTGGGTGATCAGCACCACCGAAGTGTTGTTCTCGCGGTTGAGCGTGCGCAGCAGACCCAAAATCTGGGCCTGGATCGTCACGTCGAGTGCGGTGGTGGGCTCATCGGCGATGAGTACCTCGGGCTCCAGAGCCAGCGCCATCGCGATCATCACCCGCTGGCGCATTCCGCCGGAGAATTCGTGCGGATAATCCCGCACCCGCCGCTCAGGGTTGGGAATACCCACCGATCGGAGTAACTCCACGGCGCGTGCCACCGCATCCTTCTTCGACACCTGGCGGTGGGCGCGGATCATCTCCGCGATCTGGTCGCCGACCCGGTACACGGGGTTCAGTGACGTCATCGGATCCTGGAAGATCATCGCGATGTGTTCGCCACGCAGGGAACGCATCTCGTCGTCAGACAGTTGGGTCAGGTCGCGGCCGCCGAACGTTACCGAGCCGGCGATCGTGGTGTTGGGGGAGCGGGTCAGACCCATCAGGGTCTGCGCCGTGACACTTTTTCCGCAGCCCGACTCTCCCACGATGGCGACGACTTCTCCGGCCTCCACGTCGAACGACACCCCATCGACGGCGTGCACCACACCGCCGTCGGTGGCGAAGTCGACTCGCAGATCTGACACGCTGAGGATCGGACTCATACCGGTGCCTGCTCGCCCAGTCGAATCCGTGGATCCAGGAATGCGTAGAGGATGTCGACGACGCCGTTGAACAGCACGATGAAGAACGCGCCGAACATCGTCACCGCCATCAGTGGTGGGAGGTCGAGTTTGCCGATCGCCTGGCCGGCGTAGAGGCCCACGCCGTTGAGATTGAACACCGTCTCGGTGAGGATGGTGCCGCCACCCACCACGGCACCGAAATCAAGGCCGAACAGCGTGACGATCGGAATCATGGAGTTACGCAACACATGCCGAAGCCGAACCTGCCGTTCGCTGATGCCCTTGGCCCGCGCAGTGCGAACATAGTCCTCGTTCATCACGTCGAGCATGTTGGACCGCAGCACCCTGCTGTAAAACCCGACGTAAAGCACCGCCAAGGTGATCCACGGCAGGATCAGGTGATAGAGCCACTGCGCGGGGTCCTTGGTGAGGGACACATAGCTGCCGGTGGGGAATACCGGAACTTTAAAGCTGAAGTAGTAGAGCAGGATCGCGGCCAGCCAGAACACCGGCAGCGAGATCCCGACCAGGGCCAGCACGGTCAGTGTCCGGTCGGTGAAACTTCCCGGGTGTACTGCGCTGAGATAGCCGAACCAGATCGCCAGCGCCATCCACAGCAGCGCGGCACCGATGCATAGCGACAGCGTGATCGGCAGTCCACTGATGATGTGCTGCAGCACATTTTGATCGCTGGCGTAGGAGGTCAGCTGACCGGTGAAGATCTGCTTCATCATCGTCAAGTACTGGACCGGCAGCGACTGGTCGAGCCCCAGATCGGCCCGAACCCGCGCGATCAGCGCCGGATTGGCGTTTTTGCCGGCGATTCGGGCGGCCGGATCGGAATTGGGGATCACGTTGAAGATCAGGAACACGATCACTGAAATCGCGAATAACACCGCGACCATCCCGGCCGCCCGTCTTACGGCGAAGCGCAGCACCGTCAGCTCCCCGTCCGAATGGTGGCCCGCGGATCCAGCGCGTCTCTCAGACCATCGCCGAAGACGTTGAGTGACAGCACCGTCAGAACGATCATCAGGCCGGGCACGATGGTCAGGTGCGGTGCGGTGTAGATGGTCTGGTAACCATCGGCGATCATCGTGCCCCAGGAGGCGTTGGGCGGGCGAACCCCAGCGCCCAGGAATGACAGTGCCGATTCCAGCAGCATGTTGTTGGCGATATTCAATGCGGAGAACACGATGATGGTCGAGATGATGTTGGGCAGCAGCTCGGTGACCATGATCCGAAGCGGTCCCTTGCCCTGGGAAACAGCTGCTTCCACAAACTCCTTCTCCCGCAGCGCGAGTACTTCGCCGCGCACCGGCCGGGCCATATAAGGCACATAGACAACGCCGATGATCAGGATCGGAATCCACAGCGAATCGCCGGCGATCTGCAATCCGCCGATCCGCAGACCGCCGAGCGACAGCGTGGTGCCCAGTGCGATTCCGAGCAGCAGTACCGGAAAGGCCCAGACCACATCGAGGATGCGGGACAGCATCGAGTCGACCCAGCCGCGGTAGTAGCCGGCCAGCACACCCACCGTTACTGCGAGCAGAGTCGTGATCACCGCGGCGAGTACGCCAATGTAGATCGACGTTCTGCCGCCGTACATCAGTCGGACCATCACGTCGCGGCCGTTCTGGTCGGCGCCGAGTAGGTAGCGGCCGCGCAATCCCGGGCCCAGTGGAGTTCCGTCGGGTGCGACCACATCGGTCATTCGGCCGCTAACGAGGACCTTGTCGGTGATGTGGTTCTGGTTTGGTCCGGTATGCGCGACGTGGTCTGCCCACAGCGGTGCGGCAAGGCAGAAGACGACGATCAGGACGAAGAGCACACCGAACAGAATTGCGAACCGGTTACGCCGCAGCCGAATTCCCGCCAGTTGCCACGGGCTTCGCCCACGAAGGGTGTCGGTGCTCAAGTTACTTCAAGGCAAACGATGTGTAGTCGTGGGCGAACAGCAGGTGGTAGTAAACCTTGTCGAAGTCGACCCGGTCCGAGACGAATGTGGAGAACTGCTCGTTGCCGTACGGCGCCCACACCGCCTGCTCCATATAGGACTTGTCCAGTGCGGCGTACTGCTTCCGTGCTTCGTCGGTGAGTTGCCCGGTGCGCAGTTCGTCCATCTTGGTGTCGTTCGCGGCGATGGCCACCTGGGAGAAGTTATTGTTATTGGTGGGCAGGATGTTCTCACCGTTGAGCAACGGACGGAAGAAGTCGTCGGGGTGCGGGAAGTCCTGGAACCAATCCGCGAACCCGGTGTCGAGATCCGGTGTCGAGGTGTTACCGATGGTCGTGAAGTACACATCGCCGGAGATCACCTTGAGTTGGGCATTGAAACCGAGTTCGTTGAGCAGATCGTGGTAGTACTCGCCGATTCGCTTGCGGTCGGGCTCGTCATCTGTCCAGACGGTGATGTTCTTGTCGGTCGGATTAGCTTCGGCCAGAAGCTGTTTGGCCTTGTCCATGTCCGGGCCGGGGAATAGTTTGAACTCGTCATACCCCGGCATGCCTGGCGGGAGGATCTGCTGGCTGGGGTGCAGGCGCCCGCCGAAGACCCGGTTGAGCGCCTCGGGGTCGATCGCGTAATTGATCGCCTGACGTACCCGAACGTCGTTGAACGGCGCCGTCTTGTTGTTCATCCAGAAGTAGTAGGTGTTGATCGAGTTCTCGAGCCGGAAGCGGTCGGAGAACTTTGCTTTCACTTCGGAGAGCCGGTCGGCGTCGGGCGGGCTCTGCATGTAGTCGATCTGGTTCTGCTCTACGCCGGTTACCTGCGCGGAGTTGTTCTTGTTCTGGGTGACGATGATTTTGTCGACCTGAGCGTCGACGACTTCGGTGGCCCCGGCGTCTTTGACCGTCTTGAATTGCGGGTTGCGCTCCATCGTCAAGCTATTGGGGGCGTCGACCTTGGTGATCACGAAGGGGCCACTCGACGGTGGCGGGTTGTTCGTCGCCTCTTTGTCCAGTGGTGTCGACGGTGGAACGGGTGCAGCGAACGTCAACCCGAGCACGTTCGTGAAGGTGCCGTTGGGCTTATCCAGTGTGATGGCGATATCGCCCGTGGCGTCATCGGCGACGATCCCGCTGATGGTCTCGGACTTGCCGTCGGCGAAGTCCTTGGCTCCGACGATGCCCTCGTAGAACACCGACCCGCCGGAGTTGGCTTTGAATAGTCGCTTGATTGCGTAGGTGAAGTCGGTGGCTTTGATCGGCGTTCCATCGGAGTATTTCATGTTGGGCCGCAGTGACATCTTGTAGGTCTTGCCGTCAGTCGAGATCTCCGGCAGATCCTTGGCCAGGCCGGGAACCACGTCGGTGCCGGCCGGACCTGTCTGGTGCCGGTAGGTCAGGAGCGGGATGTAGGTGTTCCACAGCACCTCCCAGCCCTCAACGGTGTAAGACAGTTGCGGGTCGACGTAGTCCGGGAACGACGTCAGCGTGGCGTTGAGCTCGCCGCCACCGGACGTCGTGCCTGCCGTGTCACCGGTGCCACCCTTGGGGCCGCCGCAACTGGTGATGCTGGACGCGGCTAAGGCGGCGATCCCGAAGACGGTGATCGCGCGGCGCAGTGTGGTCATGGTGCTCCTAGGTTTCCGCAAGTCACGACGGGGCTGACGGCTGTTGCTGAACAGACGGTGAATACTGTGCCCTAATCGGAGAGTGTTAGCGCGGCAACGGAACAACTATGGGTGGCCGCTCGTGGGGTCGGGCCCGCGTTCGGCGCACTCGGATGTCGTGGACGGTTTCTCCAACCGGTGCCCGACGGGCCAATTGCTCAGATAGAGGGGGTTTGACGGCTGAATTCCGGATAGCTGACCGGCATTGCGGACGGTGCCGGATGTAGGCACATCGGCGTTCGGCCATTAAAGTACGTAACCATGCCCGAGATCGACCGCCGCAACGCGATGATGATGGCCGGACTGGGTGTCGCCGCCGTTGCAATTCCCACGCCGAAGGCTGCTGCCGACCCGGCCGGTCCGGAGGCCCCGGGACCGATGCCACCGGCCCCACCGGCTCCCGACTCGCCGCCTGCGCCCGCCGCGGCGGTGCCTGAGTTCCTCGGCGATGAATTCAACGGTCCGGCAGGAGCGCCACCCAACCCGGCCCTGTGGCAGATCGCCCAGTTCCGCGAGTCCATCAAGAACCCGGTGTTCTGGGACCGGCCGGAGAATATGGGGCAGTACCGCGACGACGGCCAGCATGTGTTCCTTGATGGCAACGGCAACCTGGTAATCCGCGCCACCCGCGGGGATGACGGCAGGTACGTCAGCGGCAAGGTCGTCGGCACGTTCGGTGCGGGCATCAACCACACCTTCGAGGCGCGGGTGAAGTTCAACTGTCTCACCGCGGGATGCTGGCCGGCCTGGTGGTTGTTGAATGACAGCCCCGGCCGTGGCGGCGAGGTCGATATCGCCGAGTGGTACGGAAACATGGATTGGCCGTCGGGAACCACCGTGCATGCACGGTTGGACGGCACGTCGTTTGCCACCCAGCCCTTCCCGGTGGACAGTCTCTGGCACACCTGGCGGGTGACCTGGAACGACGCCGGCATGTATTTCTGGCGGGATTACAAACCCGGGATGGAGCCCTACTTTGAAGTGCCCGCCTTTTCCATCGATGACTGGCCGTTCAACGACCCCGGCTATGAGCTGAGGCCGGTGTTCAATCTCGCCGTCGGTGGCTCCGGTGGTCGCGATCCGCGGCCCGGCAAGTATCCGGCCGAGATGCTCGTCGACTGGGTCCGCATCTACTAGCGCTCAAACGCACCCCGAAACAGTCTGCTGCGGCTTAGGGTTCGCGAGTGGACATTCTCATCATGGTCTTGCTGTCGGTGGTCGCGCTGCTGGTCTGGCGCGGCGCCGATCGCGGAGTGATCATCACGCTGTGGGTCGTCGGTGTCGTCGCAATGCTGGGACTCTTCCGTTTCCACGTCACCTCGTTGCTGGATCTGAGCTTCTGATGGCCAGCGCACTCGCGGACACCTCTGCCGTCGTCGAGGACCCGGCCGCATCGAGGGGTGGTCCCTGGGGCTTCATCACCTACTGGGGACTGCACGCCTGGGTCCTGGCGTACAGCGTGGTCATGCTGAGTGCCTTCTTCATCCAGTTCGTCATGGGCGAGTTCCCCTGCCCGCTGTGCATGCTGCAGCGCTACGGGATGATCCTGGCGACCATCGGTGCGCTGTTCATCATCATGCAGGCGCGACGCGGTGAACTGACCACAGCCCGCTATGCGCAGGGTCTCGGCATGGGCATGATCGGTGTGCTGGCTGGCGCGTCGGTGTCAGTGCGCCAGATCGAACTGCACATCCTGCCTGGCGATCCCGGCTACGGCGAACCGTTTCTGCGACTGCACCTCTACACCTGGGCGTTCATCACTTTCGCCATTGTGATGATCTACGTCGGTGTGATGCTGATGCTGATGCCACGCGGCATCCCGCATGCTCCGCCGGTGGGCAGTGCGGCTCGCAAGATCTCCACGGCGATCATCTGGATCTTCATCGGCGTTGTCGCCGCGAACGTCATCGCGATCATTTTCCTGGAGGGTTTCGCTCCGGTGCTGCCCGACGATCCGGCGAGCTACCACCTGATTGACCAGCTGAGGGGCCGCTAGCAGGGCGCGGTCGACGGGCTGACACCTGGGAGCCGATGACGGGAATCGAACCCGGGTAGTCAAATGTGGCGAAACGACTCGCGGGGGAGAGCCGCGGTTCTATGAAGAAACGGCTCACGGGCGTTCTCCCTGCTCAGCGCCTTGCTGATAGTTGTTATGCCGCCACCTGGGCCAAAAAATTAGGTAGTTTTACGGATACCGGTAGTGGCAGCCGGCACGGTAACGGTCCTGCAGTCGAACACTGGTTTTGGGTCTGTTCGGGCCATTATTTGAGGAGCACCGCGGTGTCTGCATGGAAATCAACGTTGGCTGTCAGGAACGGCG
>Ga0209829_10003572_pt1 | contig 11276 bp, 11 predicted proteins | sample C_140205_EF_Meta_FD_187311 | JGI IMG/M metagenome (GOLD analysis project Ga0209829, IMG submission 187311) | Freshwater microbial communities from Lake Croche, Canada to study carbon cycling - C_140205_EF_MetaG (SPAdes) (version 2) | ecosystem: Environmental > Aquatic > Freshwater > Lake... | reverse complement strand
GGGTCTACGCCTGGGGCATAGGGACCGACGCCCCACGTCCTGCGGCTTACTCAGGGTATGAGCGCGTGCAGCGGGTGCGTGAGCGTGAGTCTCCAGAAGAGAAAGACTTTCGCTTGGCGCGTGAGCGTGGCAAGCGTAGGAAGATCAAGGTTGATCCGCTGATGGCGGCTTTTTACTCAATCCCCAAGTAGTCCAGTGGTTGACGTTGGAATTCGCTCTGCGCCCATGTAAGCAGCACGTCTTCCAGCCTGTGTTCCAATCAGCTTGACGGCTGTATTAACTTTCTGCTGTAGCAGTGCCATCGCGCTATTGTCGATGATAGCTTTCTGCACCAGTTGCGGATCGCTGGACACCATCACCTTGGCGACTGCATTGCGCTGCTCTTCGTTAAGGTTAGGAGCCTGCTTGTTGATGAACTTTCCGAGGACCCGCATGGCCGTCATGGGGTTGGTGATATTCATCAACTCTTCCGCTGATATGTCCATTCCTACTCTAGCAGCTTGGCCCTGGGTAGGTGCGGTGGTAGACCCACCAAGGACAACATTCTTAGTGCGCTGAGACTGCGCCGCCAGTTCAATCCTGGACAAAATAGCCTGCAAGTCATCTTGCGGGTAAATGGTGCGCAGGATACGCCCCTCTTTAGATTCAGGGTTTGAGAGTGTTGCCATCATCGACGCACGCTGGCCGGTACTCATCTTGTTGCGCAGTGCGTCCATAACGCCAGCACGCAATGCACTAACTGATGCAGGATCGCTTATCAGGTCATTGAAGTAGATCTCAGCCTCGTCTGCGCTCTTCCCGAATATCTTGCGTCCTTCTGCAAATGCGTCACGGGTAGAACGTCGTGCAGCAGCCTGGGCGCGTGCATCTGCCAGTGCTTTGGAAGAACTGTCAATTGCAGCGCGTAGTGAACCCTCAACATTCTTGAGCGCCTCTCCTACAGCGCCACGACCACCGGTATAAGCCTCATTGACTGATGTCTGAATGCCACGGCGAATGATCTCTGCATCCTCTAGCGTAGGTGCGCGACTGAACTCAACATCGCCAGATGCATTGAATGAGAAGAATGGTTTCTTTCCTGTCTGAGCCACATACAACTCATTGATGTTCTTCACAGACTGAGGAGAACGCTTGAGTGCATCTGTCAAACCTGACAGCAGCAGTGGGGATATGACGCCACCCTTGCCAAAGGCATTGGTGTACGCCTCTTCTTCGACTTGCTTTGCAGCCGCATCAGACAGCTTGTACTGCGCCATGACATTGCCAGGTTGACCGGCCAGCTTCTGCTGCATTTCAGACACTGCAAGACCACGCAATAGGTCAGGACGGCCCTCAATGCCTTTCTGGATAGTTGTAGCTGCCTCTCCACCCTTGGCGTACATACCACGCACTGCCATCGACATGGTGGCGTTCTCAGCCATAATATTTCCGCTGATGATGCCTTGCACCACTTGGTCTGGTGTCATACCTGACTCTTTGACAATCCGCTGGATCTCGGTCTCAACGATCTTCGCACCACGGTCTCCGGTTAGGCGACGCGCAGAGTCCATCAACTTGTCAACGACATAGCCACCGCCACCAATAACTCCAGACACAACTGGAGCCGCTACAGCACCAACTGCCGCACCCATAGGGACGCGAGACAGTCTGTCTATCACGTCAGATTCTCCGGTGTTAAATGCTGTAACACCACCGATTCCAGCGCCGCGTGCTGCTATGCCACCTAACCGAGAAATCAATGGCGCTGTACGCGCTATGGCTGTCGGTGCAGCAACTTGCGCCCCAGGCATCACCAAAGCGGCAGCAGTAGGCAGCAAACCGCCAGCTACCTCATATCCAAGTGCAGCACCTGGCTCTGCCTTCTGGTATGCCTGAGTCTTAGCCCTAATGTCTGCAAGTGCAGCGTCGTAGTTCTCACCAGCCAGCGATCTCAGATACGCCTCTGCCTCGTCAGCACCACCCAACAGCAAACCTTGCGCCATAGAGCGCACTCGTTGAGGCTCAACTGGTGCTGGAGCCTGCTGCGCTACTGGTGCTGCTGCTGGAGTAGTCAGCGCAGTTCTCAGAGCCATGAGTTGGTCGGTGGTGAAACCTGAGAAGTCACCGGCCTGCGCCTTGCGTAACTGCTCGTCAGTGAATTGGCCTAGTCCATCGCTCATCGCATTCCACCTCCACGTTGTGTCTGAGCGCGTTTAGCTAACTCAGCATCAATTGCACTTTGAACTGCATTGCCACCACCAGCAGGTTGATATGGCGTAATAGTGTAGAAAGGTACATACTGCTCAGATCCAGGCAATGCAGAAAATTTACCGAGATATTCTTTATGCTGACCAATACGATACTGTGCGACTCGTTGTGCAGTCTGTAATGCAGTACGCAACTCAGCAGCACTCATATTCTGATCTCCAACCGCTGCACGACGTAGCAATTCACGTTCTGGTGCAGTGATAGCACCCTGGCCCTTCATTTGACCGGCTGCTGTAAGTTCCTGTTGCGCAAGTCCTTGCACTAAAGTCTGAGTCTTAGAAAGAATCTCGTTAGCATCTTTGCCAACAATGCCAAATTGCTGACCTATTCGGGTAAGAGTAGTTCGGTAATCTGCCAATGGCCCTGTAATGGCTTTATCAAGCGCAGGCAAAATCCTGTCAACATTCATAAGAGTTTCATTAGCTGATCTGGCTTGCTCTGTCATAGCACCCATTTGACCAACAATATCTTTGTTGATTTCTCCTGCTCTTACCTTTTCACCAGTGTCAACTTTTACATTTTGCTGCGCTGCACTAGCTTGACGTAACTTAATTACGCTATCAAGAGTTAGTGGCAATCCAAGATCACGCAATATCTTGATTTCGTTTGGAGTTCCTTCTGGATGCAATTTTTGCAAGTTTTCTAATGTAGGAGCCAATCCAACAGCCTTCAATTTTTTGATGTCATCAGGAGTTGCCTCTGGAATTACGACATTAGGTAAAACGTCATATCCACCCATCTTTTTGTACCTAACAGTGACACTTTGACCATCAATAGTCATTGTTTTAGGTTCGCCAATGTATTCCTTATTCTGTTCAATCATGCGAACAGCTTCTTTGTATCCTTCCTTAGCTGGTAACTTGGATACAAGCATTCTCTGTTCTGGAGTAAGCAATGCAGCACCAGATAGTGCTGATACAGCAGGCATTGCAGCACTAGGAGCGCCGATCATTGCAGCGCGTGCTACTGTAGGATCAGCGGGTAATCCTGGTGCATTGATAGCCTGATCTGGCGTAATGGCAGCAGTAGGTTGCGTAGCAATTTCACCACCTCCACCACCAGTAAGCCACTGCTGGAATGATTTCTGAGTTTCCAATTCACGCTTGTACTCATCCATCTTCTGCTTGGCTGCCATGCTCGTAAGCAGATTCTGCTGCGCTGCCGTGTAGCCCTTCTGACCAGCACCATAAGCCTCACCAAGCGCCTGGCCGAGTCCTACTGGCGTTCGGCTTGGGCCTGATGCCGCAAGCAGTTGCATAGCCGCTGACAATACGCCCTGGTTCTGTAGCTGCGCCTTTTGCTCTGGCGTCATGTACTCGTCCAGCGCGGATGCACCGCCAAACATATCACCAAGCAGGCCGAGTGTGCGCTGTGGTTGCTGTCCACCATATGCCTGCTCAAATGTCTGAGGTTGCGCTTCCATAGGCTGTTCAGATTGCAGTGCTACTTGTGGCACTGGTTGCACTCGAGGCTGCGCAGAAAGTGGCTGCATCTCACCCATCAGTCCCGCGCTAGGAGTAAAGTCTCCCATTTGGGTAGGAGCGAAAACTCCCATATTGTTGAGATATAAACTCTCAGGACCTTTCCCGCGTGACATAAACCTAGTCGTTGGGCGATAGTTCTGATTGAACCTTGTGGCTCCAACCCCACTACCAAGGTAATACTGGCTTAATGGGTTAAATGTGTATGGATCACCATAATAGAAATCTGACAGTGTTGCCATTCTGTTCCCCTTATCCAAAGTATCCAAGCAGACCACCGATGCCAGCACCGATTGGTCCACCGAACTGGTAACCAGCAGCAGCACCGCCCAAAGCGCCAGCAGTCTGGTTTCGGTAGTACGGCTGCGTCTGGGTCATGCCGAGGTTTGGTAGCTGGGTGCTGAGTCCACCAGTTGCAATTTGCAACTTCTCCAGGCCGATGTTGCGCAGGGCATCCAACTGAGCCTGCTCCAACTGCTGACGCGCACCGCCCAGGCCCATGACCGTCTGGCCGCCTGAGATGTTCGCGCCCTTGGCGTACTGCGCCAACTGAGCCGCCTGGCCGTAACCAGATGCACGCAACTGCGCAGCAGTATCAGCCGCCTGCTTTAGTGCAGCGGCGTTTGTGAGTGACTCCTGCACTCCCTGGCGTGATCCACCAAAAGCGCGTGCCGCTGTAGCAGCCTGCCGGTCTTTGAGTCGCTGAATGTCTAATGCACCGCCTACGTCAGCAAGTGAACGCTGAACCACCTCGTTCTCGTAGGGGTTCATGAACTGCTGGATGGACTCGCCAGTGAACGGGTTCAGAGCCTCGTTTGTGACTTGCTGCTCACCCGCCGTGTACAGCGGATTGAACCCAGCAAATTGCCGTACCGGTAACGCGCCTGCTACGCTCTGAGCCTGGCCGATGTTGGCGAGATAAGCCGCCTTCAGATCAGGGTCAATGGATGTGGTTGCAGTAGTGCTACCGGATGCGCCGCCTTTAGACATATCGTTTCTCCTTACATTTCGAGCAAGCCGCGTAGCTTACCCTTTGAAATCTTGCCCGAGTTGATGGCGTTCATCAACTCAATACCGTACTTCTTCACAGCCTTGTCGTTGATGACGTATTCTCCATCCTTGAGAGCGCCATATCCATCATCTGGACCCATTGGGTTAGGGCCTTGCAAGTGCATCATGGAGACGTGACCTCCTTGTGCAAAGCCACTCATGCCACCATTAAACCCTGGTGTACCAGGTCCATATCCTCCAACCGTACCCGATGCAGCAGCCGATGCAGCCTGTGAACCAGGTGCGTATCCACCTACCGTGTATCCACCACCAGAACTACCTTGCCCACCGCCGATACCTGATATTGAAAGCCCTGCTCTTCGGAGTGCGCTAAAGTCAAAATTTCCCTCACTGTCGGTAAACCTATCAACAGCAACGCTCACTGGACGGGTATACGCATACTCACCCTTACCTATTGCCACTTTGCTCCATCCTTCAGTGCCGCCTGGAGGAATATTATCGCTTTCCGTCGGCTGAAAGCGTTCTGTAACAGTCATCATTTGCTGAGGTGGGGCAACAGGGGCTGGAGGAGCAGGGGCTGGTACTGGTGCGACTACAGGAGCTACATAACCAGGAGCAAATTGGTCAACTGGAGATATTCGCACATAACGGCCTAATGCTTCTTTCATCTGTGCAGGGTCTTGTGGTGGGGCATAGGTTTTATATGCTTCGGAATTTGCAGCTTGTATTGCGTGTTCTTCTGTTGATTTTGCAATAGCAGCGGCGGGGGATTGCATTCTTGATGGACCACCTGTGCTTTCTTCTGATCCAAACAATGACTCCAACAGTCCTCCTGGTGTAATAACTCTTGCACCTTTATCAATAAATTCACCTATGGCTTCATTGGTGGCAAGATGCGCTGCTCTTTGTTCGTCAGTCATATTGTCAAAATACGATTCTCTTGCTGCGCGACCTTCTGGGCTGTTGGCATAGCCGCCACCACCGCCAGCACCACCAACCATTGGCACTGTAGGCTGAATTGGATTCACGATAGGCTGTGGCGTGACCAAGCGCTTGTACGGCGTAAATCCTCCGGTATAGTCGGGTGCATAAGGGTTAAATCCACCGGATGGCATACCAAAGAACGAAAACGGCTGAGACTGTCCAAATTGAGCCATGATCTCAGCGTAACGATTACGTTTTCCGGTAGAAGTGCTTGGACTGTAGCGGTAGCTTGTGGCGGATGCAGCAGGTGCTGCCATTGTTGTCGGGTATGACGAACTAAAGGTAGAAGAAGTACTAGGTATAGATGCAGCCGTCTGCTGTCTAGTTGGGTCAAAATTACCCAAGATAGGCGCGTACCCACCACCCATTGAAACCTGTTGTCTGAAATCCTCTGGGCTAGTTGCTGCTGCACTTTGCTGACCAGTAGCAGGATCAAATGGACCAAGGATAGGCGCATTGCCTCCACCAAGCATCACTTGCTGTCTAAAATCCCATGGGTCCATCTACAACTCCTTGCTAAGAATATGCCACTTCGGGGCATATCCCTCATCTTGCAAAAATGTCTTCGCCCAACCTTTACGGCCAGCCAAAGTTACTCGCGTGCAACCATTCTGCTTTCCCCAAGACTCGATGTGTGGTCGCATCAGCTTGAGTTCATCTAGGTCGCCGCCAGCAAGAAAATAGTGCAGATTCTTGAGTCGCGGATAGACAATGATCTCAGTTATGACTGCGCTATTGATCCCAGCCCATAGCTGGAATCGTCCTACCTCTACACCCTGCGCAACATCTTGAAGAGTGTGGGTTCCTTCCGAGTATTCTAAAGCCGCTTGGACGTGTTGTGCCAACCGCCAGAAATCCTCCATTACCGTTTCCCTGCTGTCGTGGCCTCCAGGCGCATCACGCCGACCCGCCAATCTTGCAAGACGCTTCCTGTCACCTTCATCTTTACTGACCGTCCTGAGAACCTGGTGTCGGTTGGAGCCTTTGCACTGAACGGGCCGTAGCTTGTTTCTGTTGATGTCGGGTAGAGCCTTGCCGTAAATGAGATGGCAACCTCGCCCAAAGTCTGCTCGTCTGGGATTACCGATCTGACAGCCATGACGTTATCGCCGTTCCCAAGTTCAATCGGGCCGGACTGCGCGTAAGGAGCCACCGAGTCGTATGTGTAGCCGACCTCGTGGTCGTAGATGTACCCGTCGGTGCTGACAAATAGCGGGTTAGTAAATACGCCTCTATCAGTTCCAGCAGTGCGAGCCATCATTCCAATAGCCCAATGCCCCTCACGGTAGTTGTAGGTGACATATGAGTCATTTTCAGTAGAGGGCAGAGACGGGTAGAACCAGGTTACTTCGCCATAGGTAGAGTTGTGGACGGCGTAGACCTTGGACGCCTGGGCGTAGTTGATGTTGTTGAATACGTAGTCTCCAACATCGCACTGCATAGGCTTAACGAACCCGTCGTAGGACCAAAATCCCGATTGGCTCATCCACATCGCGGAGGTGTCGATGGCCGCAACCGCCTGCGAGGAGATGACGCCGCACCCGCTGCCAATCTTCTCAAAACTGTAGACGTATGGCAGGCCGATGTAACTAGCGACGTGCGCGTCCACGTCAGTGAATAGGATGTTGACTCCTCGCACGCGCTTTCCGCACCTGAGATTCCCGACTGATGCTATCTCAAAGTCGCCAGCCTGGTTGGTGGCTGCCGCCGTCCAGGTCGTGTTGTTCTCTTGGTCCGACCACTTCACCAGGCGCGGATTCCCAGATGCTCCCAAAGCAAACAGAATGCGCTCGTTGGTTACCAGCAGAGCCGCGCAGCTTGTTGGTGCGTTGGTGATGACAGCGGCAAGCGTAGGCGTTGTGAACCCTAGCTGCCACTCGTACAGCTTCCCGTCGGTGCTGCTGCACGCTACCAGGTACTCACCCCAGGTGTCCAGGCTCCAGGTAGTGGCCGGAACTGATCCAACATCTGGCCGCGCAGTGCCATAGGAAAGACTGCCATATGTCCAGTATCCGTAACCTGTCGTGCCGGTAGCATCAGCAGATCCAGTGGTGAATCCAGTAGGCGTGATGTCCTTCAAAACACCACTGGCATTCATCGCGTACAGCTTGGACTGAGTGCCAGCAGCCGCATAACGGTTTGCGCTGTTGTCACGCCAGGCGATAAAACCTCTGCACTTACCCGTCATGGCAGACGTGGACTTCACCCGCCACCCACCAATGGGTCGCAGAGTGTTTTCAAACCAGCGAACCAGGTTGGAGTCGTACCAGCGACCCATTGCCTGGTACTCAGTGCCGTTACGGTAGACGCCTGGGGGGATCTTGAGAGGTATGAGTGCCATGATTACACCGATAGGTTGGAGACAAACGACAGTGTAACGATGGCAGACGGTACTGCTGGTCTGGTTGGAGAAGTGCCTGCCGGATACTGCTCAATCGACACTCCGATATCAGTAGGCCGCCACATGATCTCCACATAGTCGTTTGCGTTAAGGCTTACAAAATAGTTTATTGCTGCAATTGTGTGAAACGGATCGCCAGCGCCTTTTCTGGGTGCAAACCCAAACCTTGAGTTTGACTTGTCAATGTTCGTGCCATTCTTTCTAAACCAAACGTCAACGTCTTGGGATGAATTTGTCGTGTTCGTAAACTGGATAGAAAACTGTACGTTGTAGATTCCCGACTGCGATACGTTCAGCCTGGATGAGTTTGAGAGAGTGACGCCGTTGCTGAAGTCGGTGGTGTCAAAGGTGACGGCGTAGGCCGTTGTGGTGTTAGCCGCGACCTGGTCTGTGGAGTCCTGGAACGCGCCATATGGAGCATTGAGGTACTTACCCCCACGCGGCCCGAACAACGCTGCCAAAGCGTTTGTGATGCGGTTGGCGTAGATGCCTATGTTGCTGAATGTCTGGCTAAAGTACAGGCGGTCATACACCTCGCCAGGATTGCCAAGATTCGGCTGCGCTGGCGTTGTGATCTGACCGCTGTAGTCTGCCATGTTAAGCGTATGGGCGAGTGCCAGCCTTGTCAATGATTAGAACTTGTCCCCTTGGGGTTCCGTTCAATGTGTTAGGGATAGAAATGTGCGTCCAGCGGTCAAATTCTCGTATCAGTTGGTCGTAAGGAAGTTTGGCGGCCATGATAGCTTTCACAACCTGGTCAGGAGTAAGGCTAGGCACGCGAATATCAGCAGCGCAACCAAGACGATGCTGGCTAGTATCTTTGCTTCCCACCGCGTCATTGACTGCTTTACTGCGATACGCAGAGTTGACCATGACCGGAACACCCCCCAAGGCAGTTTTGACACGCTCAAGAAGACCCGCAAGTCGTACAAGATTTGCTCTCTCAAACGCGCTAGGAGTATTGTCAAACTCACGGTGGTCGGTTACCGTTAGTTCTTCAAGACTGAAGTGTTCTGTTAGATTCACTTTGCCGCCACGCCGTTGATTTTTTCAGCGGTACGCATACCGGACAAACCAAGCATCCCTAGCATGAGCGGCATCATCGTACCCATATCCATCTGAGGGAACTTCACAGGATGACCGTAGAGCGCACTGCCCCACTCAGCAAGAGGGCCAATAACAAACTGGACAGCAAAGCCTGCGCCACAGACCCACCCAATACCGGGTCGCCAGCCAGATACAAAGATGCTGGGGTTTGCTGCTTCGGCCTTGTTGATGTCCAACTGTCCAGCAATGATTGACAGTTCACCGGACTGCTGCAATTTAAACAGTTCCATCTTTGCAGCAGCAGCTTGTGCAGGATCAGGCCACAGCCTGTCCATGACTTTGCCACCAATGTCAAGAAGTGCGGATACGGGATCAAGTGCCATTTGTTTCTCCTACTTTGATTTCGTCCATATGGCTGCCGACCTTCAGACCAGACAGCCAGCCAATCAAGCCGCCCACGATGGTCTGGAACGCGGGGCCAATGATTTCAAAAATCTTGGTGTTGTCCACTTCCTTGACAAACAGGCCGTGGACAAGCGCACCGATAAGCACAACGACCACAGAGCAAAGGGTGGCGGTCACCATCATTGTCACCCAGTAAATCAACCGGTCTTTTGCGTCCATCACTTTGCCCTTTCGTACAACTGCTCAATCTTTGAGCGGACTTTAATGCTGTCGGCGTTGCCCAGTATGCCACCCAGATTGGAGTAGAGCAGCGTTAGCTGCTCCTTGGTACATACCGGCCCTGATTCATCCAACCAATCCCAAATCCTATTTGACCGTTCTTTCGGATCATGCGTACTGTACGCAATATTCAAAAAATCGGATACGCTGCACTCGCGCTTTGCTGTCGCGCCGTACACCAGCGACAAGATGAATAGTGGAATAAGCCAGCGCACTCACTTGTCAGCCTTGTTTTCCAATTTGTCGAAAATTCGCTCCAATGTCGCATCTATCTTGTCCAGGCGGATCTCAATGTCTGACTTTCTAACGTAGTTCATTGGCAGATCAATCTCAATCTGCTTGATGTCTTCTTTTAATGTCTTGACAGAATCCCATATCTCTTTGCACCACCAGCCAACGGCGACCAGGATCGCGCCACCGATAAAGTTGAACATTGGCTGGAATTCCATTACTTAGACTCCAGCGCCACGATACGGGCGGTTAGTGATTCAATTGTTGCAAGTGCTTTTTGTAAAGACATAACAGTTACCGCCAAAACAGAACGGTCATAGTAACCCCACGGCTTTCCTTCTTCTGGAATTGGTGCTGCTTCTGGGCCGATGGCAGCATTTACGTTTTGAGCGTAAAAACCTAACTGCCTATCAGTTCCAAAAGTTTCTTTCCTTTCATCGTTGTAGTACCAATATCCAGGCTCTAACTTGTTAAGCATGGAATCAGGGTCAATAGGCGCACCGTCTTTGATTTTCCATGTTTCATCAGAAACAGAAGATATAACACCAGAAGCTGAAAATGTTGCCGCACCAGCACCATAAGCACTCATAGTAACAATGCCGCTGGAGTTAATGGTCATCTTCGAGCCAACACCATCAATACCAATGTTAAGCAGACCAGCAGTGTTAAATGCGCCGCCTTCAACGCCTAATTGCCATTTGGTTGCAGAGTTTGTGTTTTCCAAAAGCAAACCGGAAAAGTTTGTTGAGGAAGAGCGAACATAGACACTTTTTGCTGCTGTATCGTTTACGGTCAATCTTCCGTAGCTGCTTGGCGAAGTAGTACCAATCCCCACGTTGCCGCTGGTGTCAATACGCATCCGTTCTGTAGCGCCTGTGGCAAATATTTGAATACTTCCATTTGTCTCAAGTGGCTTGTAAGCAGAATAAGCATTGTTGACTGCTTCTAAACGCACATTACCTGTTGTAGAGCCATCATTAAAAATTAACTTAGAATCTGTTGCCGTTAAAACATTTAGTTTTCCGTTAAGCGTAGTAGTACCAATCCCCACGTTGCCGCTAGAGTCAATACGCATCCGTTCTGCTTGGTTTGTATAAAACGGTATGCCACTAAACCCAGAAAAAGCAGTTTGCGAAGTGCTTGTAATGTACCCAACGCCATAGTTGGGAATAGCATTTAATCCAGATGGT
>Ga0209829_10003569_pt1 | contig 11279 bp, 6 predicted proteins | sample C_140205_EF_Meta_FD_187311 | JGI IMG/M metagenome (GOLD analysis project Ga0209829, IMG submission 187311) | Freshwater microbial communities from Lake Croche, Canada to study carbon cycling - C_140205_EF_MetaG (SPAdes) (version 2) | ecosystem: Environmental > Aquatic > Freshwater > Lake... | reverse complement strand
TGCAATTGGCGCCGAAATCGTTCGAATTTAAACGCATGATGATAGCTACATTTTCTGAAAAAGTCTTTAAGACGATCAAACTCGCATTGCCCATCATCATAGGGCAGTTGGGCATTATGCTCATGGGTTTAGCGGATACCATCCAAGTAGGCCGAATGAAATTTTTGGCGGCGGAAAGTCTAGGGGCATCAGGAATGGCCGGTTCTATATTTTTCACGATTGCCGTCGTGGGTTTAATTTGCATGAATATTGTTTCCCCCATGGTTTCTAAAGCCGCCGCAGAAGGTGACCTGCCTGAATGTGGTAATTTACTCAGGGCCAGCCTTCGAGTGGCTCTATTTCTAGCGGTCATTACCATTGTCATTTTAGGTATTATAGGCCTTAATTACGATTTGTTTGGGCAAACAGCCATCAATAAAAAACTGACACTCCCATTTTTAGCTTTGATTACAGCCTCCGTAATACCCATTTTTATCTTTTCGGCGTTAAAAACGCTGACCGATGGGCTGCAAAAACCTCGGATTGCGATGACCATTACCTTAATTGCGCTATTGCTTAATGTTCTTTGGAACAGTATATTGATCAATGGATATGGACCCATACCAGCCTTAGGATTAATAGGAGCTGGAATTGCGACCCTGATGGCTCGGATTTTTATGGCGGCTAGTTTGGCTATTTATATTTTTACACGGAAAGAATTTAAACCCTACTTAGCCAAATTGCATGTGCATCATACCCCTTGGGTCTTGGAAAAAACGATTTTGAAAGTGGGCGTACCCAGTGGATTTCAAGGATTTTTCGAGATTGCCACTTTCGGGATGGCCGTAGTCATGATGGGCTGGATTTCCATCACTTCGCAGGCGGCTCATATTGTGGCCATCAATATGGCTTCCCTTACTTATATGGCAGCCACGGGCATAGCCGCCGCAGGAGGAATTTTGGTAGGCGAAGATATAGGCAACAAAAGTAAGCCCGGTATTTACGTTTCGGGGAATGCTGCCTTATTTATCTCACTTGTGTTCATGGGAATCTGCGCATTACTCATGTTTTTTGGTCGAGAATTTTTTGTCACTTCTTATACCAAAGAAATTGCCGTAGTCACTATCGCGGTCCAATTAGTTATTTGGGGCGCGATATTCCAATTGTTTGACGGGGTTCAAGCGGTGTCATTGGGATTATTGAGAGGCTTGCAGGATGTCCAAATTCCGACATTCATTACCATTTTTTCCTATTGGGGAGTAGGCATTCCGCTGAGTTATTATTTAGGAATTTATTCAGGCCAAGGAGCGGAAGGCATTTGGATCGGTTTAACGGCCAGCCTAATCTGTTCATCCATTTTACTGACTTGGCGTTTTTACGTGCGTACCCATGGAATCGATTTGGATGCGCTGAAAGTAGAAGATTAATATTAAAATTAACCTACACTGACAGAATAAGGCCTGCCTAAGTCTTTGCAATCCTTGATATAATCTTCCACGACTTGATGAAAATCAACAGTCAACGTTTGAACAGAGTTTCCCTCGAAAGTCACCAAATCAGAAATTCCCTCGATCTTCCCATAGTATGTTTGATCATTAGCGCTAAAATTTACACTTCCAATAAAATCCTTGTATTGAAGTTGATCACTGTTACGTTTTAATCCCATTTGCTTCATTCATTTTTAAATAAGTTACCTGATATTCTTTTAATTGATTGGAAGGGTGTGGGCGATGTAAGCGAATCATGTGTTTTAAATCATCATGAAAAAAAGCCACCCTTGGGCCAGATATTTTCCATTGGAAAATTCTTCATAGCCATACGCATGCAACAAAGTTCTGATTTCTTGAAAGGTAAAATCCTTAGGCTTTGATTTCAATCGCAAATACAGCTTTTCTTTTTTCGACATGGCAAATATATTTTTGCAAGATGCCATTATACATTTATATAAAACCTAAAATGAGTTTTAATACCTAAAATGATCAATTAGCTAATATTCTACCTATAAATAACATGGCGTAGAGACGCGATACCTCGCGTTTATTTGACAAAAAACCAGCCCAGATATTCAAGTAAAGACGCAATACTTCGCGTCAATTTGACACAAAAATAACCCAAGGTCTTAACTTGGGCCATTAATAAAAAATATGAAGTAAAGACGCAATACTTAGCGTTTATTTGACAAAAAACAAGCCCAGATATTCAAGTAAAGACGCAATACCTCGCGTCAATTTGACACAAAAATAACCCAAGGTCTTAAACCTTGGGCCATTAATAAAAGACGTAAAACATCGCGTCTTTTTGGTATAAAATAACCCTAGGTTAAAACATAGGGTTATTAATGAAAGACGCTATAGGTCTCGTCTAAACAGAATATTCCAATAAATTAAAATGAAGTGCTCGTTTTAACTATGAAGTGCTCGTTTAGCCGTTGCCGCTAAGCAAGCTTCCTTCATGGCTTCCGTATACGTCGGATGAGCATGAGACATACGCGCAATATCTTCCGCAGAGGCCCTAAATTCCATGGCAACTACTGCCTCGGCAATCATATCAGCCGCTCGGGCTCCGATCATATGAACTCCTAGGATTTCGTCCGTTTTGGCATCTGCTAATACTTTCACCAAACCATCCACGTCCATCGACGCAGCGGCACGACCCAGAGCTTTGAAAGGAAAAGATCCTTCTTTATAAGCGATTCCGGCGGCGGTCAATTCTTGCTCTGTTCTTCCCACGGAAGCCACTTCAGGCCAAGTATAGACCACGCCAGGGATTAAATTATAATTGATATGTGGTTTTTGACCCGCAATTACTTCGGCGACAAAAACGCCCTCTTCTTCAGCTTTATGAGCCAACATAGCCCCTCGGACTACATCACCAATGGCGTAAATACCTGAAACAGAGGTCTGCAAAGTATGCTCATCGACCGCAATTCGACCGCGTTCATCGGCCACTAAACCCGCCGCAGCTAAATTCAAGCCGTCTGTATATGGTCTACGACCGATGCAAACAAGGCAATAATCCCCTTTAATTTCAATGGACTCTCCTTTGGAATTTTCGGCTTTGACCGTCACCTCAGATCCTTTCACGGAAGCACCAATCACCTTGTGTGATAAATAAAATTCAGCCCCTAATTTGGCAATCGACTTTTGCAATTCCTTCCCCATCGTCTTATCCATGGTCGGAATCATGCTATCTGCAAACTCAACAAATGACACTTTTGAGCCTAAACGCGCATAAACAGAACCCAGTTCGGCGCCTATCACCCCAGCCCCAATCACGATTAAATGCTTCGGGACTTCCGTCATTTTTAAGGCTTCCGTCGACGTAATAATGCGTTTTTTATCCACGGGAATAAAAGGCAAAATAGTCGGCTTAGAACCTGTCGCTATAATGATATGTTTTCCCGTTAAGACCTCTGAACTTCCATCTTCCTTGGTTACTTTCACCGATTTAGCTGAATCAAAAGAGCCTAAACCGTGAAAAGTACTAATCTTATTTTTCTTCATTAAAAAAGAAATCCCGCTATTCATTTTCTCCACGACACCCGTTTTCCGAGCAATCATTTGCTTTAAATTCACTTTGGGCTTAACGATGTCGATGCCATGCTCCTCAAAATGATGGACTGCATTGTAATAATGCTCAGATGAGTCCAACAAGGCTTTTGAAGGAATACAACCCACATTCAAACAGGTCCCACCCATCACGGCATATTTTTCAATAATGGCCGTTTTTAAACCCAATTGGGCCGCACGAATGGCCGAGACATAGCCTCCAGGGCCTGAACCAATGACAATGACATCAAATTCTTGCATATAGGCGTTGTTTAAATATCTAATAATAAACGAGCCGGATCTTCAAGCAATTGCTTGACCCGAACTAAAAAACTCACTGACTCCTTGCCATCAATAATTCGATGGTCATAAGATAAGGCTAAGTACATAATCGGTCTAACCACAATTTGGCCATCCACCACTACGGCACGCTCCACAATATTATGCATACCCAAAATCGCTACTTGGGGTGCGTTGATAATCGGCGTAGATAGCATCGAACCAAAAACGCCCCCATTCGTAATGGTAAACGTTCCTCCGCTCATTTCCTCCAAACTCAATTTATTGTCACGGGCCTTCATAGCCAAACGAACCACTTCCGATTCGATGCCGGCCAATGACAAATGTTCGGCGCTTCGAATCACCGGAACAACTAAACCTTTAGGAGCCGAAACTGCGATGGAGATATCACAATAATCATGGAAGATCATTTCTTCTCCGTCAATTTTGGCATTCACCGAAGGGAATTCCTTTAAAGCCACACAAACCGCTTTGGTGAAAAAGGACATAAATCCTAATCCCACGCCATGCTTTTCTTTAAACTTATCTTTGTATTTCGATCTCAAATCCATCACAGGCTTCATGTCGACTTCATTGAACGTGGTCAACATAGCCGTTTCGTTCTTCACGGCAACTAATCGGCGTGCGACGGTCTTGCGCAAAGAACTCATTTTTTCTCGACGAACTCCACGAGAATCGCTTGGGCCAGTAGTAACAGTTGCCGAAACTGCCGGGGTAGCTGAAACTGCTGCAGGTACGACAGGAGCACCTGGAACTGCATTTTGCGCATCTTCTTTTGTAATTCTACCGCCAACACCGGAACCCGAAACCGAATTTGCCGCAATTCCTTTTTCGTCTAATATTTTAGCAGCAGCTGGAGACGGATGCCCCGCTGCATATGAACTATCGGCGGCAACAACTGATGCTGAAGCCACTGGAGCAACAGCCACAGGGGCAGCAACTGTAGGAGAAGCCGCAACCGCACCCACCGAAATTTTGGCTAAAATTCCACCAATGGCAACGACTGAACCTGATTCGGCAATAATCTCCAAAATTCCCGAAGCCTCAGCAGGCAACTCAAAAGTGGCCTTGTCTGACTCCAATTCACAAATTACTTCATCTAGCTTAACTGAATCTCCCGATTTTTTATTCCATACCGACACGGTTACTTCGGTGATCGACTCGCCGACTGCCGGAACCTTAATTTCGATAACTTTTGCGTTCGTTTCAGGGGCGGCAGCGACTGCTACAGGAGCAGGAACCGCATCCGATTGTGCCACAGGCGCAGATGGAGCCGCTTCAGCCACGACCGGAGCCGCTGGAATCGATGCCCCAGCAGCAGGTTCGATCGAACAAATGATGGCTCCAATGGGCAATACATCCCCCTCAGAAGCCACAATGTGCAATATTCCCTCCGCCTCAGCAGGCAATTCAAAGGTCGCTTTATCCGATTCTAATTCGCATAAAACCTCGTCTAGTTTCACGTAATCACCCTCTTTTTTATTCCAGGTGGCTACGGTCACTTCGGTAATCGATTCACCCACAGCGGGTACTTTCATTTCTATGGCCATGGTATTCGGCTTAATTTAAATTATTCAAATGCTTTATTAACTAAGGCTGCTTGTTCTTCCACATGCACCTTTAAAAATCCTGTGGCCGGAGAAGCGCTTTTCTTACGGGCGATTAATCCTTTAAAACGAGCCCAACCAAATTCCCTGATAATATAAGACCAGTAACCCATATTTTCAGGTTCTTCTTGCACAAAGTATAGATCGGCCGATTTATATTTAGCCAATTCAGTTTCAATTTGTTTCAAAGGCAAAGGGTGTAATTGTTCAATTCGAACAATTGCCACATCTTTTCTTCCCTCTTTTTCTTGGCGTTCCAACAAATCAAAATAGATTTTTCCGCTACATAATAACACCTTTTTAACTTTTGATTTATCGGCAAATTGGTCTCCAATTACCTCTTGGAACTTACCTTTCGTAAAATCTTCAATAGGCGACATCACTTTCGGATGACGGAATATCGACTTAGGCGACATGACGATCAGTGGTTTTCTGAATTCCCAGGTCAACTGCCTTCTCAAGGCATGGAAGATATTAGCCGGTGTCGTTAAATTAGCGACAATCATATTATTTTCTGAGGCCAACTGCAAAAAGCGTTCAGGTCTGGCATTTGAATGCTCAGGTCCTTGGCCTTCATATCCATGTGGCAACAACATCACCAATCCATTTTGGGTCCCCCATTTAGACTCATGGGAACTAACAAATTGGTCAATCATCGTTTGTGCCCCATTCGCAAAATCACCGAACTGAGCCTCCCAAATGACTAACGCATCCGGATTAGCTAAGGCATAGCCAAATTCAAAACCTAGTACGCCATATTCAGATAATAGAGAGTTGTAGATTTGAATTTTTTCTTGGCTCTCATGAATGTGGTTTAAGGAGCTATAATTTTCATTGGTATTCGCTTCATGCAAGACGGCATGTCTGTGCGAGAAAGTACCTCTTTGCACGTCCTGTCCAGATAAACGAACTGGTTTACCCTCTACCAACAATGAACCGTAGGCTAATAATTCTGCCGTGGCCCAGTTCAACTGGCCTTTCGCGAAATAGCCTTTTCGGTCAGCGATCACTTTTTCGATTTGTTTTAAGGCGACAAAATCTTTGGGCAATGTCGTGATCGCTTTAGCAACTAAGTCAACCGTCTCCTTGGAAATGGACGTTTTAGGCGAACTTTCGAAATCTTTCTCGTTGGAAAATCTCAATAAAGACCAACGGTTATCTAATTTAAGCGGAATATAAGGGGGGCGAACTTTCTGTTTCACCATATCTAAACGAGCCTGCAATTCTGCTTTAAATTCAGCATCCATTTGCTCGGCTAATTTAGCTTCAATCTCTCCCGACTTGATTAATTTTTGGGTATATACTTCTCTTGGATTTGGGTGATTTGTGATATTGGCATATAACGTAGGCTGCGTAAAACGAGGCTCATCTGACTCATTATGCCCATTTCTACGGTAGCAAACCATGTCGACAAATACATCCTTATTGAATTCTTGTCTAAATTCAGCGGCCATTCTGGACACAAAAACGACTGCTTCCGGATCATCGCCATTCACATGAAACACGGGAGCATCCAAAATTTTTGCTACGTCAGTGCAATATATGGCTGAACGAGCATCTTCAAAATCGGTCGTAAATCCTACTTGGTTATTGATCACAAAGTGGATGGTTCCCCCGGTTGAATACCCCTTTAAATTGGCCATCTGAGTCACCTCATAGACAATTCCTTGGCCTGCAACCGCGGCGTCTCCATGAATGACAATGGGTAAAACCTTGTCATAATCTCCATGATAATGTGCATCTGCACTGGCTCGACAGAAACCTTCGACCAATGGATTAACCGCTTCTAAATGCGATGGATTGGGGGCAAGTTTTAAGGAAATCTCATTGCCTTTCGGCGAAATATGTTTGCTAGAATAGCCTAAATGATATTTTACGTCTCCATCTCCATGGATTTGGTCAGGTACATTTCCTTCAAAGCCATCGAAAATAGACTCATAGGATTTATGCATGATATTGGCCAATACATTCAATCTACCTCGGTGTGCCATACCGATCATCGCTTCCTTCACACCTGAATCAGCTGCTACATTGATGATGGCATCTAAACCGGCAATGGTGCTTTCGCCTCCTTCTAAACCAAAACGCTTTTGGCCTAAATATTTTGTGCCTAAAAAATTCTCAAAAACAACTGCCTCATTGATTTTTCCAAGGATTTGCTTCTTTTCTTCTAAGCTCGGCTTAAAAGTCATCGCCTCCTTTTCAATCTTATTGCGCAACCATTCTTTTTGTTGGACGTCTCGAATAAACGAATATTCAAAACCAATCGAACCCGCGTAAATCGTATGTAAAGCATGTTGAATATTTCTTAGCGTAGTAGGCCCCAAGTCCATGAAACTACCTGCTTGGAATACTGTATCTAAATCCGCCTCCGAAAGTGAATAGTCAACAAGGTCTAATCGGGGTTTGCGGTCTTTGCGTACCCGTACTGGGTTTGTTTGGGCCAACAAATGTCCGCGTGAGCGAAAAGCTTTAATCAAACTGATCACTGACATTTCTTTTTGAACATGCTGAATATCAGTAGATTGGCTTGAAGATGCAGTTGAACCTACCCCATTTTTAGAGGCCTCCCCTTTCCAGGACTGGGAAAAATCAAAACCTTTAAAAAAATCACGCCAAGAAGGGTCTACCGAATTGGGGTCTTGTATATATGCATCATATAAGTCTGAAATGACTTGTGTATCTGCATTGGCAACGAAGGAAAATGGATCCATATGTATATTTCTAAGGCCAGCTGCCAAAGAACAGTTTCAATATTTATACTTGTTTTGGTTTAATAGGTATTCCTAAAAATTTACGCAATTTACTATAAGCAATGTAATTATCCCATAAAAAAATGATGGATTTTGTATTTGGGTGCACAAATTTGATTTGAAAAAAAACAAATCTAAAATGGATTAAATTATTCTTTAATAATTTCAATTTTATCTTTCAAAAATCAAAAATATTTCGACTCTGGTTAATGCCTAAATTCGGCAAGTTTCCCGTTCCCTGTATCGAGTTCATAGCGAAGAAAAATTTGGTGAAATCCGGAGGCTGTGGTAGAAGTAGTCGAATTCGCAGATCCACTTATTCCTGCTGGCAATGTAGACACATTTTCACCTAAAAAATCATAGCCATAACCCACTTTAAAATTCTTCCCTAAGGGTATTTCTAGGCTGCCAATTAACGCGGGGTTGCCAAGTTCAGAACCTGTGTTTTGCCACCAAAGTCCAAAACCCAAGCGTTCTTGCCACCAAAATACACTATACAGATCAATTTGCGTGTCTAAGCCTTTAATGAATCGAACGACCGTTCCTGATTTCACGGCATTTCCTGAGCTCATTTTGAAAATATATTGTCCTTTGATGTACATGGGGCTTGTGGCTTTCCAACTCATTTCTTGCATTTGAGCTGCTGGTTGACTAAAAGCTAGCGTAAATTCATCTTGTTTGAGTAAAAATCCCCAGCCATAGGAGCCGGTTAATTCACTTGTACCGCTCCGACCAATAACCGGGTACTGATTGATTCCTAGTTGGCCGCCAACTCTAATTTCTCTTCCACGTCCGAGAGAAATGACTTTTGCTAATACAGCCGCCAAACCTAAGTTGGACGCAATGCCACCCAAAGGCATCGCATAAGCCTGGTCTGTATTGTAGGCTAAAAAACCCATACCCCAGGAATTATTTTTGATGGGTTTATCAAACGAAAAATATTGTTGCGACGAACTTGACAGCCCAAACTGTTGGAATAAGGGCTTTTTCCTAAAAATTCCGGTCACTGAAATCACACCACTAGCACCTGCCTCAGCTGGATTTAAGGACATGGGCATAAAGGGGTACACCATTCTGATAGCTTCCTGCTGGGCTACGGAAACAAAACTCATGAGACATAAACAAAAAACGAGTACGCGATTTGACATAAATAACTGACAATATGACACCCAAATTATTTTTGGAAAGTAAATTGATAAATGAGTCTTCAAATTTATAATTTTTAATCGCATAAAAAATGAAAGAAACAGGTAACATCTCCATTCACACCGAGAATATTTTTCCCATTATCAAAAAATTTCTCTATTCGGACCACGAGATTTTCCTTCGTGAGTTAGTTTCAAACGCAGTAGATGCCACTCAAAAAATCAAGCGACTTAGCTCCATCGGCGAATTCAACGGCGAATTAGGGGAATTAAAGGTGAAAGTTAGTTTCGACAAAGACAAGAAGACGATTACGATTTCCGATAACGGAATCGGGATGACGGCAGAAGAAATAAAAAAATACATTAACCAGATTGCTTTTTCTGGAGCGACTGAATTTGTTGAAAAATATAAAGACAAAGGAGATGACAAAGGAATTATTGGCCATTTTGGACTAGGATTCTATTCTGCCTTCATGGTCGCCAAGGAAGTAGAGATTGTCTCAAAATCATATCAAGATAAGTCGGAAGCAGCGAAATGGATTTGTGATGGATCCACTGAATACACCATTTCGGCCGCAAAAAAGAAAACAAGGGGAACTGATATCATTTTGCATATTGCAGAGGATTCAGAAGAGTTTTTAGAGGAATATAAATTAAAATCCATCTTGGAGAAATATGGCAAATTCTTGCCTGTTGAGATTGAGTTTAATGAAAAAATCATTAACAATCCAAATCCTATTTGGACTAAAACACCCGCAGATTTAACGGACGAGGATTATTTGAAGTTTTATGAGGAACTGTATCCATTCCAAGAAAAGCCCTTGTTTTGGATCCATTTAAATGTCGACTATCCATTTAATTTGACTGGAATTTTATATTTCCCTAAGGTTAAAAATGAAATGCAATTGCAGCGTGAGAAGATCTCCTTGTACAGCCGACAAGTATTTATTACGGATGAGGTGAAGGATATTGTTCCTGAGTTTTTAATGTTGCTGCATGGGGTGATTGACTCGCCTGATATCCCGTTAAATGTGTCAAGAAGTTTCTTGCAAGCTGACTCAAATGTAAAGAAAATCAACAGCTACATCACCAAGAAAGTCGCTGATAAATTGCAAGAATTGTTTAAGTCTGATCGTCCGGCATTTGAGGAGAAATTTGCTAATATAGGCCTATTTGTCAAATACGGGATGATTTCAGATGAGAAATTCATGGAAAAAGCAAAGGATTTTTGTTTAGTTCAGGATACAGCCAACAAATATTTTACGTTGGATGAGTATGCTGAGGAGGTTCAAGCCGCTCAAACCGACAAAGATGGAAATAAGGTGTATTTGTACACGACAGATGTTCAACAGCAGGATGCCTTTATCCAATCTGCGAGCCAAAAAGGCTATTCGGTCTTAAAAATGGATAATATGATTGACAGTCATTTTATTAATACCATTGAAACCAAAATCGAAAAAACCCAGTGGAAACGAGTGGATGCAGACGCGGTAGATAAGTTGATCGATACGGGCATCAACTTAGAAGCTATTTTAACGGATGCGCAAAAAGAGTCTGTGAAAAAAGTCTTTGAAGATACCTTGCAGGATAAACAAAAAATTGTGGCGGTGGAAGCGATGTCGCCCGACGAACTTCCAGCCATTGTCACCCAAAATGAGTTTATGCGCCGCATGAGTGATATGTCAAAAACCGGTGGTGGAGGAATGGGGATGTTTGGAGCGATGCCAAATACCTACAACATCACCATCAATGCCAATCACCCATTGATCAGTAAATTGGCCGATTTAACATCGGAAGATGAACAAAAAGCATTGGCTAAACAAATTTCAGATTTGGCTTTACTCTCACAAAATTTATTGACAGGATCTGATTTGACTGCGTTTATCAAACGAACGGTGAGTGGGTTTTAAAATTAGATAAGAAAAATAGGTAAAAAATAGGTAATAA
>Ga0209829_10003568_pt1 | contig 11279 bp, 6 predicted proteins | sample C_140205_EF_Meta_FD_187311 | JGI IMG/M metagenome (GOLD analysis project Ga0209829, IMG submission 187311) | Freshwater microbial communities from Lake Croche, Canada to study carbon cycling - C_140205_EF_MetaG (SPAdes) (version 2) | ecosystem: Environmental > Aquatic > Freshwater > Lake... | reverse complement strand
CGACAAAGTGCAGAGATACCTAAAGAATGAAGTTAAAAGACTCATTCGGGATCTCAAAATCTAAGGAGAACCAGGCATGTTTGATGCAATTAAACCCCTGCTTGATAGTGGCCTAATTAACGAAGACGTTAGTCAAGAACTCAACGAAGCTTGGGAATCAAAACTAAACGAAGCCCGTGAACAGGTACGTGCGGAACTCAGAGAAGAGTTTGCACAACGCTACGAGCATGACAAGACAGTAATGGTAGAAGCCCTAGACAAGATGGTAACAGAAGGTTTGGCCGCAGAAATTGCGCAAGTGGCTGCTGAAAAGCAAGCACTGGCGGAAGATCGCGTTCGTTTCCAAGGCAAGATGAAAGAATCAGCACAGAAGTTCAACGGCTTCTTGGTTAGCAAACTTGCAGAAGAAATTGGCGAATTACGCCAAGACCGTAAAATGCACACCGAAGGAGTTGCAAAACTTGAAAACTTCGTGGTGCAAGCATTGGCACGTGAAATCACAGAATTCGCCAAAGACAAACGCGATGTCGTAGAGACAAAGGTACGTCTGGTACGTGAAGCACGTGGCAAACTTGAGTCACTCAAAGCACGATTTGTAAAAGAATCTGCTGACAAGATGAGTCAAGCTGTTAGTCGTCATCTCAAGGCTGAGTTGAATCAGTTACAAGAAGACATCAAAGTTGCTCGCGAGAACAATTTTGGTCGTAGAATCTTCGAAGCGTATGCAGCAGAGTTCGGTGCTACCCATCTCAATGAGAAGGCAGAAGTCCGTAAACTGTATGACATTATTGCTGAGAAAGATCAGAAATTGCGTAAAGCAATCGACATCACCCGTACTGCAAAGACCGTGGTGGAGTCAAAAGAACGTGAACTGCGTATGATCCGTGAATCCAACGAGCGCGAAAGCACTCTGGATGAATTGCTACGTCCCTTAAATCAGGAAAAGCAAGAAGTCATGCGTAATTTACTCGAAAGCGTTCAAACTGCCCGTTTGAAAAATGCTTTTGAAAAGTATCTACCAGCAGTGTTGGAAGATAGAACTGCAAAAGCCCGTAAAGTAATTGCAGAATCTGTCACCTCAGTAACTGGTGATAAAACTACTGTTCCCAGTGTGTCGGAAGATCGCAGCAACGTGATTGACCTCAAGCGCCTGGCAGGTCTTTAATCTTAACAAGGAGACTTAAATGTCACAAGAACTATTAGAAAGTCGTTGGGGCGAAACCAAAGAGGCACTGTTAGAAGGTCTTAATGGAACTCGACGCAATAGCATGAATGTTATCCTCGAAAACACTCGTCGCTATTTGAAAGAGAATGCAACAGCAGGTTCAACTGCTGCTGGTAACATTGCAACACTTAACCGTGTTATTCTGCCTGTTATCCGTCGTGTCATGCCCACCGTTATTGCTAACGAGTTGGTTGGCGTTCAGCCCATGACAGGTCCTGTTGGTCAAATCCACACTTTGCGTGTGCGTTATGCCAACAGCTTGACAGACAATTCTGCAGCCGCTACTAGCGTATCAGCTGGTGAAGAAGCATTGAGCCCATTCAAAATTGCTCAGGCATATTCTACCGTTCCTAGCGGTACAGCAAGCACTAGCAACTACACTGGTGGCAACACAGCTACCATGGAAGGTACTGGCGGTAAGCAAATTTCCGTCCAAATCTTGAAACAAGCCGTTGAAGCTCGCACACGTAAGTTGCAAGCTCGCTGGACATTTGAATCTGCACAAGACGCACAAGCCATGCATGGTATTGACGTTGAAGCAGAAATCATGGCAGCATTGGCTCAAGAGATTACAGCTGAGATTGACCAAGAGATTCTCTTGAGCTTGCGCTCACTGGCAGCTACTGAGTTCACATACAACCAAGCTACCGTTTCTGGTACAGCAACATTCGTTGGTGACGAACACGCCGCATTGGCTGTGTTGGTTAACCGTGTTGCTAACTTGATTGCTCAACGCACTCGTCGTGGCGCTGGTAACTACGCTGTGGTTAGTTCAGCTGCACTGACAGTGTTGCAATCTGCAACAACTAGTGCGTTTGCTCGCACTACAGAAGGTACATTTGAAGCACCTACCAACACCAAGTTTGTTGGTACATTGAACGGCTCTATGAGAGTGTTTGTTGACAGCTATGCTGCTGACACACAATCAGTATTGGTCGGTTACAAAGGTTCTTCAGAAGCTGACGCACCAGCATTCTACTGCCCATACATTCCTTTGATGAGCAGCGGTGTTGTGCTTGATCCAACAACATTCGAACCAGTGGTGTCATTCATGACACGTTATGGTTACATCGAATTGACCAACACAGCTAGTTCATTCGGCAACGCCGGTGACTACGTTGGTGAGATCGCAGTTTCCAACTTGTCATTCTCCTAATCAGAGAAGCCAACCCAGGGATGGGAAGGACAAAAAAGCCCCGAAAGGGGCTTTTTCTTTGTCTGCAATTTTGATTATACTTTGAACCAAGTTAGATATTGTGCTATCTTCCGAGTAACACTGGTCCAGTCTCCCATGGCGGGCTGCCGGAATAGTCTCACAGTGCTGTACCAAGGACTGCTATCACGATCCAACATCCAACGCCAGTCTGTGGCAAACCACTGCAACATCAGCCATGTGGGACGACCCAGAGATCCTGCCAAATGTGTGATAGCAGTGTCTACTGAAATCACAACATCCAGGCACATCATCAATGCCGCAGTATCAGCAAAGCTGGCAATGGTTCCTGGATACATTGTTACTCCAACCTTGGCCAGGGCTTGCGATTCCTCATCAGTGGCATCTACCTGCAGGTTGATCCACTCATATTCAGGATTGTTTCGCACCAACTCCAGCATGGTTTCAAATGGCACACCTTTGTGTTGATTTAGCCAAGCGTCTCTACGCCCTGACCAAGAAAAGCCCACTCGCATGCGTTTTTTAGGACCTAATTTTTTCAGCCACTCTTTTACCTGTGTTTCTTGTGCAGTGATATATTGCACTTGTGTGGGAAGATTGTCTAACGTGATACCTAGTATTCCGGGTATGCTCATGATAGGGATCCAATAATCAAAATCAGGAGGTTGATCGGTGTATCTACCAACCCAGTTGATGATACTGGCATTGGCCAACAATGGAATCATACCATCTGTGACTTGAAACAATATTTTGGCACCGGCAGCATGTAAGTTAAACAAAAATCTGCAGAACTGTATGTTGTCTCCGTGTCCTTGTTCACCCACTACAAGAATAGTTTTGTCCCGGAGATCCTCGCCACGCCATCTTGGTTGTTGGTGCTGTGGCTCAGTGCCAGCAAGATGTTCATACTGCCAACGTGCTTCATAAGCAGGCCAGCCACGAGCATAGTCTCCCATGATCAGATAACTCACAGCCAAATTGAATTTAGCAGTGACATTACTGGGATCAAGTATGGCAGCATGTTCTAAAAATGGTATGCCACGTCGTGGTTGGCCACATTCTCGTAAAACATTGCCATAGTTGTTGAATGCCGCGGCAGAATCTGGATCATGGCACATGGCCAGCATGTAACATTTCAGTGCTTGATCCGGACGATTTTCGCCGCGCAGTCGATTGCCCTCTTCAATGAGTTGAGCAGGGTCTGTGATTAGTTCTTCGGTGGGGTTCATGGCAATATTTACAGCATATACAGTGTGGTTAATTATTTTAACTGTTCTATAAATACAAGTCAACGCAATTCTGCGTTTTATGCGGCTTAACCCACCGCGTAGCGGCTAGAACCCGCATTGGGCTTCTATAAGGAGAAATCATAATGGGAAGAGCTCTTAAAATTCAAAAAACATCATCTGGGTCAGGCAACTCAGGCGCATCAGTTAGCGTTGATCTAGGTTTTCCACCGTTTTCAGAATTGACTTCACCAGTGTACAACACACCAGTTCAAACTTTGGATGCAGCACAGTTCTTAGGTGTTGTTGGCGGCAGTGACACAGACAGCACTGCAAGTACAACTTATCCAGAAATTGTTGCAGTGGCCAATGTGGCCTTGTCTAATGGCACAAATACCACTTATGGTGCGGCTAGAATTGTACGACAAAAAGGTTCACACAAATTCTTGGTCACATACAACGGCGCCGCAACCACAGCAGGCAGTTTCATTACGGGGCAAGCCTACAAGATTCTCAGCGTGGGCACCACAACTGACTGGAACGTAGTGGGTCACGGTGACGGCACAGCAGCGGTAGGCGATGAATTCACAGCCACAGCAGCTGGTTCAGGCAACGGCACAGCATACCCCATGGGCATCTGTGTGTTGTCAAACACAGCCACACCAGCCGCTGGTTTCATGAGTATTCAATATTCAACTGGTGACAGTACAGCAGTGTATGCCAGTTATATTACCAACAAGTGGGTGCGTGACTGGAACGGAATGACTTATAGCAACTATGCTGATACCAACTATGGTACCAACATCCAAAGCAGCGAAAATCAATATGTGGCCAATTTCTTCACAGATGAAGGCAATGTCACTGTTAGCGGTGGTTCAATGGTGGGAACAACTTCCACACAAAACGCCACAATTCAACTGGCTCAAATCGCCAGCGTTACTTCTTAATTTGTAAAGTGATGAGGTCCTCCCAGCTACATACTGGGAGGATTTCTTATGAGTGCAGCATTTGTTTTGGGTAATGGAATCAGTAGATTGGCAGTGGATCTGTTGATGTTGAAATCTCTTGGGCGTGTTTACGGCTGCAACGCATTGTACAGAGAATTTGTGCCAGATGTGTTGATCAGTACAGACAAAGGCATTGCCCATGAAATTCAAAATTCTGGATATGCTGAAAAAAACTTGATGTACACTCGAAAACCCCTGCCTGGTCTTGGTGCCAAAAATGTGCCTCAAAAATACTTTGGCTACAGTTCTGGACCCATTGCAGTGTCAGTGGCTGCGTTGGATCATAATGTTGCAGTGTACTTAATAGGTTTTGACATGGGTCCCACTGCAAACAACCGATTTAACAATGTGTATGCTGACACAGAATTTTATAAAAAAAGCTCATCAAATCCCACATACACTGGAAATTGGGTTAAACAAATAGCCACTGTGGTAAAAGATTTTCCAAAAATTAGTTTTTATCGAGTACAAGGAGAAACCACAGCCACACTGTCTGAACTCAATGGTTTGCCCAATCTAAGACACATGCCCATGGCAGACTTCTTAAACCGTATAAATAACACAAAGGACCTTTAAATGTCAACTGTCAAACGTGTCAGCGGTGATTACACAATTCAAACTATAAATGCAGGTGATTTAGTCACCTTAGACAGTACCAATGTGAATATTGTGGGCAACCTCACAGTTACAGGTAATGCTGTGCTCACTGGCAACATCAATGCTGACAAGATATTTAATGGCACCACCAGCATTGAAATTCCTGTAGTTAACGGCAACGCTAATATCACCGTAGGTGCTGTGAGCAATGTAGCAGTTTTTGCTACCACTGGTCAATTCATTACTGGATTGCAAAGTGTCACTGGCAATGTCACTGGCGGTAATATCAACACCGCAGGGCAAGTTTCGGCTACAGCCAACATAACCGGTGGCAACTTAACTGTTGCCACAGGCAACATTGTGTTGACACAAACATCTGGTGCCACAACCAGTCAGATGATCAGATTTACAGACGCCAACACTGCTGTGACCACCCTGGGTGCCAATATTGGCAGCATTGAATGGTTCACATCAGACGCAACTGGTGCTGCTGCTAGAGTCACAGCCAGAATTCAAGCTGTATATGAAGACACCAATGGCAACGCCAACATTCAAATTCAAACAGGCAGTACCTCAACACCCACAACAAGAATCACTGTGATTGGCAGTTCAGGCAATGTGGGCATTGCCAATGCGGCACCACTTCACACCTTGGCCATAACTGGCAACGCTTATGTGAGTACATTTGCCAGTGTCGTGGGCAACATCAACTCTGGTAACATGATTGCTACTGGTGTTAACCAAAGCGCCAATGTTGTTGTTACAGGTGCAATCAGCACACCAAGTTGGACCACAACTGGTGTGGGCATTAGAACAGTGGCCAGCACCTATACAGATTCTAGCACAGCGGCATCGGGAACAGCCACAACAAATCATGTTCATGTATTGGCACAGCCCACCATAGCCGGCACCAATGCCACAGTGACCACAACCACAGCAAGTACATTGTACATTGCCGCCGCACCAGTTGCCGGCACTAACATGACCATTACCAATCCTTATGCTTTGTTCATAGCGGCCGGTAATACATATTCGGGTGCAAACATCAGCGCCATTGGCAACATCACAGGCGGTAACGTCAACAGCAACGACAGAATGTCAGCTACTGGTAATATTACTGGTGCCAACATTGTGGGTGTGCAAAACGTCTACACCACAGGCAATGTGATAACTGCCAATTTGAATGTATCAGGCAACAGTTTGGGCAATGGCATTGGTGTAGAGAACATTGTGTGGCAACCCACCACAGTGGCATTCAACAGTGTGAGTCAGGCCAATGTAGGAGTGTTGGGATTTTTGGCCCTGGCAGGCTACAGTTACAAATACGAAGCATATTTGCCTATTCTTCCGGCTGGCGCAACCACAACTGGTTTCAGCACATATTTTGATGCAGGAACATGTTATTACACAATTGATGCACAAACCACCCAAACCAGTACATACAGTACGTCAACATCCAATGTTTCTGGCACAGCCGCTGCCACACAAGCCATGACTGGCACTACCCCTAGATCTGTAAAAGTAACCGGGACAATTTACAGTGCTGGCAACGCCAATGTGACTATTCAGGCACAAACCAGTGCTGCAAACATCAATATACAGTCTGGCGCATACCTAAGTTACACTAGATTATCCTGAAATAACAAACAAAGTCTTTTGGTAAATACATCAGAGGACATTGTAGACCTATGGCACAACAGATTATTGACATTGGTGCTGCCGCTAACGACGGCACTGGTGAACCGTTACGCGATGCATTTAACGCGGTAAACGAAAATTTTACTGAGATTTACTCTGCTGGCCCTGTAGGCAGCAATGTCGTTATCTCCGGCAACACTATCACCGTTACTGGTGTAAACAACAACTTGGTTCTCCAGGCCAATGGCATAGGCAACATTCAAGCCAATAGTACAATCATGCCCAGCATTGACGCAGTGTATGATATTGGTGCTTCAACCCAACGCATAGACACTGTTTATGCTCAATATTTTGTAGGTAATGGTTCAGGATTGACTGGCGTAGTAGCAGCTGGCGCCCCAAATATTTCTTTGGGCACCAGTAATGTCACAGTGACCACAGGCGGAAATGTCACCGTTGGTATTCAAAATGCTGCCAACACTGTGGTATTTTCGAAATTCAACACCACTTTTGCTGGAAACTTGTTGCCAGCAGCCAATGTCACGTACAGTTTAGGCAGCGCCACCCAAGCATGGAATGACTTGTATCTCAGTGGCAATACAATCTATCTTAACAATGCCACAATTTCATCCAATGCTACCTCACTGGTATTCACCAATCAATCTGGCGGAACATTTGTAATTGATGGCCCAGGATCTTCTGGCGCAAACACAATCAGCAACGGCAACAGCAATGTTGCAATAGCAGTGGCCGGGGGCAATGTGGTTGTTGCTGTTAACAACATCACACGTGGCACATTTTCTGCAAGCGGCCTTGCGGTTGTTGGTCAAATAAGCAGCACAGGAAATATCATCAGTGTTGGCAACATATCTGGTGGATATATTCTTGGTAACGGTGCCTTGCTCAGTGGTCTGCCTGAAACTTACAGCAACGCCAATGTGGCTGCTTATTTGCCAGTGTACTCTGGCAACATTGCTGGTGGCAATATCATTATTTCTGGCATTGTTTCCAGCACTGGCAACATAGTTGGTGGTAGGATAATCACCGCGGGCAATGTAACCGGTGGCAATTTAATAGCTACCACAACAGTATCAGCAGTGTCAGTTGTTGCAAGTAGTAATGTCACAGGTGGCAACATCAACACAGCTGGATTGATGTCATCCTCAGGCAACGTCATAGGCGGTAATGTAACCACTGCTGGGTTAATCACAGCCACTGGCAATATTCGTGGTGGCCACGTTACTACACCAGGTCAAATCAGTGCCACTGGTAATATTACAACATCAGGATATTTCGTTGGTAACTTTGAAGGCAACATTTCTGGCAACCTTGTGGTGCCAGGTGTCAACACGCAAGTATTGTACAACAACTTTGGTAACGCAGGCGCCTCAGCAGGCTTGACATTTGATTATGCTGCCAATTTGTTTACCTTGAGCGGCAATGCGCAAATTGGCAATGTAATCACAGGTGGTGTGGTATCTGCTCTTGGCAATGTCACTGGTAACTATTTTATTGGTAACGGTAGTCAACTCACAGGTATCGCTGCCAACTACAGCAATTCAAACGTGGCCACATATTTGCCTATATACACCGGCAACTTGGCTGCGCTCACTGGCAATGTTATCACAACTGCCAATGTTCAAGGTAATTATGTTTTAGGTAACGGTGCGTTCTTGACTGGTGTTGCTGCCAGTTATGGCAACGCCAATGTGGCAGCCAATTTGGCTGCGTTTGGCACAAATCCAATATCAACTGCTGGCAACATCACTGGTGGCAATATCAGCACTGCTGGTCAAATCACTGCTGCAGGTAACATCACAACCACAGCCAATATTGCTGGCGGTAATTTGAACATAGCAGGTGCGTTCTCCCCTGCCACAGTCACAACCACTGGCAACGTGGCAGGTGGAAACTTGACCACTACTGGTCAAATATCTTCTTCGGGCAATATCACCACTGCTGGATATTTTGTTGGTAACTTTGCAGGCAATGTCACCGGGAACTTTACTGTACCTGGATCAAACACACAAGTCATATTCAACAACAACGGCAATGCTGGTGCATCAGCAGGGTTGACATTTGATACCGCTGGGCCAAACTTGCTCACAGTGGCAGGTAATACTCAGTCTGGCAACTTGAAAACTACTGGACTGGTTTCAGCAGCAGGCAATGTCAATGCTGGAAACATTATTACAACAGGTGCAGTAAGTGCAACTGGCAATGTAAGTGCAACAGGCAACGTACTTGCTGGCAATTTGATCATTGCTGGCTCAGGTGGTAACATCACTGCCGCCAATGTCATCACAGCAACCACACTCAGCGCCACTGCCAACGTTTCTGCAGTGGGCAACATTGCTGGTTCTTACTTTATTGGTAATGGATCGCAATTAACTGGGTTGCCAGCCACATATGGCAATGCCAACGTAGCGGCATATTTGCCCACGTATACTGGCAATTTAGTAGCACTTACCGGCAATGTAATCACAACTGCCAACGTCACTGGTGGCAACATATTAACTGGTGGTGCAGTTAGTGCCACTGCCAACATCACAGGTAGCAATATTATCACAAGTGGTGCAGTGCTAGCCACAGGGCAAATCAGTGCCACAGGCAATGTAGCTGGTGGTAATGTATTAACTGTTGGTATTGTTTCTGGCGCTGGTAACATCACAGGCGGCAACGTGCGCACTGCAGGTCAAGTCAGTGCTACTGGTAATATCTTTGGTGGCAACATCAACACTGTTGGACTGAGCCTGAGTGGCAATGTGGTCGGTGCATTGATCAGTGCCGCTAATATCACCACAACTGCCAACATCTCAGGCGGAAACTTAATTGGCATCGTGGTCGGTAACGTTACTGGCACAACAGTGAGTGTCACTGGTAACATCACTGGTGGCAACATCAACACTGCTGGTATAATGAGCAGTACTGGCAATGCCATACATGGCAACATTACCACAGCAGGATTGGTCACAGCCACTGGCAACATCACTGGTGGTAATATTATTAGCACTGGTGCAGTATCGGCAGTCTCAGTAAGTGCTAGTGCCACAGTCGTTGCCGCAGGCAACATTACTGGTGGTAATATATTAACTGGTGGATTGATGTCAAGCACCGGCAACATCACCGCCGGCAATATCAGTACTGCTGGATTGATCACTGCTACTGGTAATATTGCAGCCGCAGCCAACATCACCGGTGGCAATGTAATAGCAACTAATTCAGTTCAAGGCAGTATTTTGAGTGCCACAGCCAACGTGTTTGCCACAGCCAACGTGAGTGGTGCGTACTTCCTGGGTACTGGCATCAGTTTGAGTGGCAATGTGATTTCTGGCGTCAGTACCACTGCCAACATCACCGGTGGCAATTTGATCACTACTGGTATTGTATCAGCCACTGCCAACATCACCGGTGGAAATTTGATCACTGCTGGTATTGTATCAGCCACTGGTAATATTCGTGGTGGCAACGTAAACGCAACAAACTTGAGCCTGAGTGGTAACGTTGTTGGCGCACTCAACGTCACTGGCAACATCACTGGTGGTAATGTTGTTAGTGTGGCTGCCGTAAGTGCAGTCACAATGACTGCCACAAGTGATTTAACAGTTGGCGGAAATTTAACTGTTAATGGATCTCTTGTTTATAACAATGTGACCAGTTTCAATGTTCAAGATCCAATAATTGGACTGGGGCGTGGCGCCAACAACGCACCACTGGTGGCTGATGATGGCAAAGATCGTGGTACTGATTTATGGTATTTCAACACCACAGAAAAGCAGGCATTTGTTGGATTGAAAGATTCTTCACGCAAGTTGTTTGCTGCCACTGATGTCAGTATTGCCAATGAAATAGTCACAGTCAACAGTTACGGCAGTTTTGTGGTTGGACAGCTTGAAGGCACTACAGTCAGTGTCACGGGCAATGTCACAGGCAATTACTTTATTGGTAATGGTAGTCAATTGACCGGAGTTGCAGCCACCAGCATTGGGGTACTACCAAGTCTCAGTGTCACTGGTAATATTATCACAGGTAACTTGAATGCCTTGCAACAAGTTAGTGCTGTGGGCAACATAGTTTCTTCGGCAGCAGTAAATGGTACCACTGTTGTGGCATCGGGCAACGTCACTGGTGGTAATTTAAATGCTGCTGGTTTGAGTTTGAGTGGCAATGTTGTCAGTCCACTCAATGTCACAGGCAATGTCACTGGCGGGAACATCAACACAGTTGGATTGAGCTTGAGCGGCAATGTCGTTAGCGCACTCAATGTCACAGGCAATGTCACTGGCGGTAATTTAAATGCTGCTGGGTTGAGTTTGTCAGGAAATGTTGTCAGCTTGTTGAATGTAACCAGCAACATAGCAGGTGGCAATGTGTTGACCACAGGCGTGATCACAGCTACAGGTAATATCACA
>Ga0209829_10003567_pt1 | contig 11279 bp, 19 predicted proteins | sample C_140205_EF_Meta_FD_187311 | JGI IMG/M metagenome (GOLD analysis project Ga0209829, IMG submission 187311) | Freshwater microbial communities from Lake Croche, Canada to study carbon cycling - C_140205_EF_MetaG (SPAdes) (version 2) | ecosystem: Environmental > Aquatic > Freshwater > Lake... | reverse complement strand
GATTAGAGGCACCAGCAGGAGGGACTTGTTGCTGCGGTGCAAAGGTTGCCTCAATAGCATCTTCTAATGCTTGTCCCTTTTGGCGAGCCTTGATTACCGAAGCAATTTTTCTTACAACTTCAGATGCGTCTTGTCCCTGTGTTGCCATCTGTGGAATTGCCTGAGTATATGCAGTTAATGAACCAAGTAGTGCAGTACGCATATCTTCAATTTCAATTTTCTCAATTTCTTGGCTTACGTTAACTGTAAATGGTAACTCACGCATAGCCATATCCTTAGAGATTAACTTGCCTCCAAGTGCTTGTAGCATAAAGATAAGACCTTGCGCTGGGTTAAGACCAGCAAGCATACCATAACGAACATCAGCAGAGTAATCTTTCTTGATGTCTTTACTTGGCTTGTATACAACTTCATATGGTGAGCCAGAATCAACACCACGAATGGTCTTCTCTTCTGGGTAAATTACTTCATCAATCTCAAAGCATATCTTAATTACATCACGAAGTGTTGCTGCAAAGATAGCCTGTGCTGATTTAACCTGTGTATCAAATGCTCCAAGAAGGGCTTGAACACCTTGACCTGTAACAACTGATTGGCTAATGTTTCCAGTTCTTGATTCTGGATAACGAGTACCTACTCTTAATTCTTGGTTAAGAACATTTTGTTCTGTAAATGCTCCTTGAGGAAGGGTTAATTCTACTCTACGAACACCTGCTGGGTTGGCTGTGCGTATAACTGCATCGCCACCCAACTGGAGTTCTTGTACATCTTGTGGAAGTACAATAGGCGCCTGTACTGATTTCTCCGCTGCTTCCATTGCCAATAAGGCGAAACGGTTGCGGAGTAACTGAATTCCAAGTACGTCGTCAAATTGTCCACGCAGTTCGCTATCAATAGATGGCTTACGTGCAACAACTACCATTATCTTACCAAGAGGATTCTTGGCTTGAGATAAAATTAAATTATGTCTTGTTGGTACATAGATGATTGATTGCTCTTCGTCATAGTAGCGAATCATTTCTATTTGGTTATTTAAATCTTGATTATACCCACCAGCACCAAGTAGTTCCCTATCATACTCTGGGAATTGACTTACTAACTCACCAAGAGTAAGACTGTATCTTTTAGCAAAAGCAATGCATCGTCCATAACGGTCAAACTCTGGATATGAACCAATTGGGTTCTCAATACGAATACGAGGAAGTTTTGACTCTTCATCTAATTCAATTATAAATGGAATAAAACCATAGGTTATATACCAATCTGCTCCTTGGTACATCTGTACCGCAAGGTCAGAGTGTTGAAAGTAATTGCTAGCAATACGAGTACGCTTATCGGCAAAAACACGAGCACGGTCACTGATTTGATTAGCGGCTGAGCAGTTAATCGCTGGAAGAGGTGCCATAACCTCCGAAAGGTCCCTGGCAACGACATCAATAAAATTTGCCACGACATTAGCGTCTACTCCCTCTGGAAAAAAGTTAGGGTATACATCGGCAATCTTACCTCTACGCACAGCAAGTACATCAAGGTTGCGACTATCACGCTCTGTACTTCTATAGCGTAAGGATTGAACCCGCGCTGCTATTTGCTCAATTGATAATGCCATTGTGTCCTATCAGTTATATGTTTCAGCCCATTGCTCTGAAAAGGCTTCGTCTAAATTGATTCCGTATCTTTTACTTTGTTGTGCTCTGGTAGCCCATCTATTATTCTGATAGTTACCAATCTTGCTTGACTTTTGCATTAATTCTCTACAACGAATAATAGCAAACCATAAAGCCATAACACAGTCAGTTGGGTTTTTGGTATCAGGTTTCCAGATTATAAGTTGCTGTATTAAAGACTTAAGTCCTTCAGAGCCTTCATTGCTTGGAAATTCTAATATGTTGTTATCTTGGAATCTACCATCATGTACCGTACCTAGTAGGCTAGCCATAGAGGCTACACCGAATCCTACGTCCCACTTATTCTTACCAGTAAAGTGTGAGTTAAGTTGGCACCCGTAGGATGCTAGATACTCACGCAGTTCTGAGTCCATAGCGTAGTACTTTTGGTGGGCGTTAATCTCAACCCTAAACTCTTGAGGCTTAAACTTTTCTACCCATTCTTTAATAAGAGCATTCTCTTTTTGGGGGGTAGGGTCAGACATATTAACACAGTCTAAAACATATATGCGTCCATCAGCACGATTATAAGATACAGCCACAAAGGCTGACCTGCCCGTTACTGCTGGGTCAAATCCAATAATAGTATAAGTTGAACTTATGTTTTTGGGATGTCCTGGCGTTTCTGATTTAAGAGGTCCACGCTTTCGCATACCGTTAACACATCCTGCGACAATTGTTGGCGAGAATATGGAGTCGGATTGGACGTCTTCTTGCTGGTAGACCATAGCCCAGACACTCGGAGCAACTTCAGACCGCCTTGTAAAAAGCGAAGGTCCATCCCATTTGGGATATAGTCCTTGCTCATTAGGTTCGTCCTGTTCTCCTTCTGCCCTATCCGTCCAAGGCCAGAGTGTTTTCCAGTTTTTAGGGTTTTCATCAAATTCTAATACGGCTGGCATAGCCATGTATGTGAAAGGAGTTTTCCCACCAGTCCATTGGTCAGGGTCTCTAATCATTTTATATAAATCAATAGGCGCGACACGGGTTCCTACTATAAGTAATTTTCCGTGCCGCCCTAGGCGGGTGATAACTTCTTTTTGAAGCCATTCAATTTGCTTCTCCCACTCATGGGCATTTGCATTCATCACCACATCATCAAGGATAATCAGGTCGGCGCGAGCACCGTAAATCTGAGAACCAAATCCTAAGGCTTGCACCGTAGGGTCTTTTTCGCCAGAGTCTCTTCCTGCTCCTAGATAAATCATGTCTGCAGACCAGGTTGGTGAATCTGCTTTATAACCACCGTTAGGTCCAAAAGATACTTGCATCTTGGTCCAGTTAGGATGGCTTAATCTTGTCTTAATCGCAGATAGGAACTTACGTGCCATACCCTGCGTTTTTGATACAATGATGATTCTTACATTGGGGTCTATGGATAACCGATAGGTAACATAGTTGATGGTAAGTACTGTAGACTTAGCATGCTCTGGTGGAACGTTAATAAGAATACGATTGGTTGCTGCTTGCTCATAGGTCATACTGGGATGGATGAACCTTGGTTCTTTACCCTCTACTAAATCAATCCAAGCCTTATGATGGTCAAACAACTTAGTTTCTAGGAATTGCTCACTAAAGTCCTCAAAGGATATATCTTTAAGATTGGCAAGGTCCGTTTTGATACCTTTGCCTGAAAGGCGTGCTTTGTCCGCTTTGTCTTTAAAGTCTGGGTTTGCCATAGACCATTGACGGAAGGTAACATCGTTACGCCCTACGGCCTTCATGGCATCTATTACGGTAGCACCTTGAGATAGTAACTCTAGTACTTGCAGTTGGGCAACATCCTTAGGAATGTTTTGTACCCCTGGTTTACGACCCACAGTTGCCCCCATAACGCTGATTTAACGGTACCTATAAACGGGCAGACTATACCCAATATAATTATAAATTATTAATATTATTATATGGAGCGGAGTCTTAAACGGAGCGACTCCGTATATTATATATATACTATAGATAACCTGTTCAAAGTACTAAAAGCGAACAGATAGGTAATAGTTACACTCATGCTGAGCGTATATATTATATATATCCCCCTTATTATATAACAGTAATTTATTGTTGGACACTATAACAGGGTCGCGTTCGCTAATTAACAAACCCCCCCTCAAACTTTCAACCTCTAGTAAAGGGTTAGACTTTATCCACAGGTAGGCAAACCCTAATGTTCAGGATAAGACTATCTCATCCACAGGTTTATCCACAGGGGGGGAATAAATAATAGTTATCCACAGGCAACTAATAAATAGTTATCCACAGGGTGTGGATGCTCAACAACGCGGTCGGGCGTGTCGCCCAACACAAACCTGAGAGTTTCCTGAGCAACGCGGTCGGGCGAGTCTAGCTATCCCTTTTGTCCGATTTGCCCTATCTGTCCTAGTATGATACAATTAGTCCTATCTGTACCATTTGTCCCTTTATTGGCTGTCTGAAAATCAGACACTAAATAAGTGACAAAACTAGTTAAATGAATTGGTGTTTTTAACCAATCCATGATTTAATTCTCTTAGTGGGGAAACCGAGTACCCACCAAAGAAAAGGAAAATAAAATGAAAAAAGAAACATCAGAAAAAGCAGTTAAAACCGCAGTAATTGTTGATGCCTCAATCCTTAATGGATTTAAGGAATTGGTATCAACATCAACTGCAAGCGTTTGGGGATTTATCTCAACCACTTATGGAAAAATGTCCGAGGGTGAATCATCAGTAAGAATTGCCCGAGCATCAATAAAAGAGGGAGAAAAATCTGGAAAACATCCAGTAATTAAATCCTCACAGGTTGAGGGATTTGGTACCGCTTTATTGGTTAAGAAATTGCAAGGCGCTGATGAGCAACCAATCTCAACAATCCTCAAGGCATCCATGAGAGCGCAACGGGTGGCAGGGGTTGAGGGTGTATCCTCACTTATTGAGGGAATCAAAACTTATGCGGGATTTATTGACCGCCTAGAATCAGCCGAGGAATCAAAAGCCGAGGCAAAATCCGAGGCAGTAGAAAAATCAACCGAGGAAAAAACCGAGGCTGACCTTAAGGGAATTACCCCTCAAGCATTTGCGGAGATGACCTTAAAGTTTTTCGCTACCTTGAGCATGGCTGATGCGGTTGTCCTTAATTCCAAAATGGCAGATACCTGCGCATCAGGTTGGAATACAATCGCTAAAAACAGCAAAGCAAAAGCAAAGGTAAACGCCTAACCCAACCCGACAAAGTAGCCTCACCCCTTTGGGGGTGGGGTTATTTTTTTTAGCTAGACACGCCCGAGTGCGTTGCAACTTCCGACACGCCCGACCTCGGGGGGAAAACCAACACAAACCAACACAAACTATTTGATGAGGATGAGGATGCGAACAAGAGCGCCTACCCGCCACAATTTTTTCAACACAAACCACCACGAGGCACACCACGAGGACACCAGCGATAGGGGTGTCTGAAAATCAGACATAGGGAACCTCAACTTGACTTAGGGGATGGACTATGTTATACTAGAGCCACTTAGGAAAAATGTATCTTAAGTGAGTGTCTGAAAATCAGACAGTAAGGATATGAACATGTTAGATAAAAATACAGAAAATGTGTTAATCCAATTAGCACAAAAGATAGATGCTCATAATGAAGTGGAACGCAATAAACAAGAGCAAGTAAATCGCAATAAGGTTAATCCTGAGTACCTTCGTGTTATGGGGTTAGCATTATGACGCCTGATGATGTTGCGCTAGACTTTATGACCGAGCATGAAATAGCCGAGATTATGGCAACCGAGGATATTTTTCAGGTTGATATGACCAACCTTGATGATTTACTTGAGGATGTTGCTACGGACTCGGACTACGAATAGCAACTGGATAGCCCACGCTGGATAGCGATTTCACGCAGGTTCAATTCCTGCGGTGGGCACGAGTGTATCGGTATGCGCAGTCAATTAGCAGGGAAACCTGAAATAATGTTGCGAGAGGTCGCCACTTGCCATACCATAGTGGATACTGATACACTTCCACTAGGTGTCTGAAAATCAGACACTTACTAACGAAAGGTAATCATGTATATCGAGATAACAGATACGATAGCAATTATTATCGCGTTAAGTGTTAGCCTAACGCTGGTAATTACCACCGCTATCAAAAACGCTAAACTTACTCGTGCTTTGCGTGAGTTAAGTGTCCAAAAGTAATGTAGATTATGCCAATGAGATTATCCTGACACTTACTAGAGATGAATTAGAAACTGTCAGGGAATCTCTTAGGCAATTCTCTATACATAATACGAGGCATGGTTTCGAGGCTCGTGCTAAGTATGCTGATGATTTACGGGATAAAATCATAAACATAATTATTGATAGTGTCCAGCGTAAAATTGACAAAGAGGCAGAGTTAGTGTAAACTAATCTCACTCAACAAGAAGTGTCTGAAAATCAGACAGAAAGGATAGAAATGGAAACTGTTGATGAAGTAGATATCAAGTGTTGTATCGCTTGTAATACTGAATTAAATAGTGATGATGATGGTACTACCACTACTAATGGCGACCCTGTCTGCGACAGTTGCGTTGTAATGTGTATACATTGTGAAGATGTACTCACAGTTGATGACGATTACAATGATGTAGAAGGTGAGTTATGGTGTAGCGTTTGCACTAATAATGATGCTCATTGGTGCGACTTGTGTGATAATTATTTCACAGGTTATACTTACGGCACAGATGATAGTAGCGATACTATGTGTGAGAGGTGTTATGAAAACAACACCACTTATTGCGAGGAGTGTGATTCTACCTATCTTAATGGTTGTAGTTACAATCATGAGGATGATGATAATGATGGCAGAATTATACATGATTACTCATATCGCCCTGACCCTATCTTCCGTAAATCAGATGATGAGCAGACACGCTTGTACTTTGGCATAGAGATAGAAACTGAGGTAAGAGGTGGCGATTATAGTTATAGGACTACTGCTGCCGAATATGCTCAGCAACAGTTAGAGATGTATGACTTAGCCTATCTTAAATCTGATGGCTCACTTGAGTGTGGGTTTGAGGTAGTTACGCATCCGTTATCTCATAGTTATTTTATGAATGATGCTAATAGGCTATGGGATACAATAAATAAACTCAAGAGTGATTACGGCATGATGGCGTGGGGTACAAAAACCTGCGGACTTCATGTACATATCTCTCGTGCTGGGTTTAATGGTGGTTCTCATCAGCATAGATTCTTACAGTTAGTCTATAACAATAAGGATTTCTATGAGGTTCTTGCTGGTCGGGCATCTAGTCATTGGGCAAAGTTTGATGATATCTTTGACCCTGAAACTGGCACCAAATCCTTTAAGAGTAAGTTTGACCGACATGGTGGAGATAGATACTCTGCGGTCAATACCAATAATAGAAATACTTTAGAGATGCGAATCTTTAGAGGTAGCCTAAATCCGAGATTCATTAAGTCTGCTATTGACTTAGCGCATGCCAGCGTTGAGTTTACTAGGGTAATGAGTGTCAAAGAAGTCCGAGATGATGGTCTATCCTGTCTGAAATTCAGACAGTACATTGAGAGTAAACCTGACCTATATCCATCTCTTATTGAAAGAATAAAAATCCATTCAGATGTTTTAACTAGGATAGAAAGGAAAGAGCATGTGTCTACTGGTAGTAAGTTCTCCGAATAGCACACCACGCAAGAAGGATTTAGAAAATGCTTCTTGTAATAATCCGCATGGCTTTGGCTATGCTGTACTTGCTGGCAATAAGATTATTACTGGCAAGGGTATGAACTCTAAGAAAATAATCAAAGAGTTCTTAGAAGTACGCAAGCAGTATCCAAATAGTTACGCTATGTATCATGCTAGATTTGCTACGCATGGTGTTAAGAATAATGAGAATTGTCATCCATTCAAAGTAGGTGGTAGTGACCTTACATACTTAGCGCATAATGGCATACTAGATGTACATATTGAGCCTACCGATAAGCGTAGCGATACCCGCATCTTTGCCGAGGACATTCTCCCATCTATGGGTGGCATCACAGCATTAGATAATCCTAATCTGTATGGCATGATAGAGAAGTGGTCTAGTGGCAATAAGATAGCGTTCTTTACGCTAGACCCTGACGCTCAATACGATTGCTACATTATCAACGAGGACTTAGGTCATTGGGATAATGATGGCAACTGGTGGTCTAATGATGGCTACAAGCCTAGTGCTTATAGTAAGTACTTTAATTACTATGGTGATGGTAGTGATGTAGGTAATGCTGAAGATGATTACATATGCTATGGATGTGGTGAACCAGTAATGGATGATGGTAATCCATATCATTGTCAGACATGCTTTACATGCTTTGATTGTAATATGGTCAAAGATGATGGGTGCATGTGCTGGTCGCCTGAGTATGATGCGTACCGACACAAACTAACGACAGGGGTATATAATGGACAGTATGACTTTGGCTTCTAAAGAAGAAGTCAGAAAAGTAATTATAGAACTAATCTCTATTGCCAATTTGACAACAGAGAAGGATGATGTTATAATTGCTAATGCTAGGTTAATACTACAAAAACTAGGTGTCTGAAAATCAGACACATGAAAGGATAGATATGAAACTAAAAGTGCACCATCCAAGTGGAGATGTGATAGCAGAGGTATATGATTTTGCTGCTGGCGCATTACTAATGAGTCTATATGGTGAAGGCTCACATATATCATACAGAGGTAAAGCACTATGGCGTGAAGGAATAGATGGTGAAGGTGCCGAAAGTTATGATACAACAAGCATGACAATAGATAGCCGACTAATAGAAATGGGAGTACAAGTTGACGGGTGAAGTAACGATTAGCGAACTAATGGATACATACATGATATCATCTGATGAAAAGATGAGTACTGGATTCAGTAAATCTATCATCTTAAATGATGGAACTAATCAGTATTCAGGTAGACTTCATTGGGATTCTCATGATGGTTATTCTATGGCTTGGGATACATCTGCGCCACCTGAGGCAGACCGCCCTGAGTTTGAGTATGTACTTGATTGTATAACAGACTTGGAGAAATAATGGAAACAATAGATGAAGTAGTATGGGAAGCAAAAATAAGAATACTTGATGTTGGAAACATGAGTGAAAATGAAATCCAAGCCTTAAAATCAGAACTTACAAATGCCGTAAGAAGAATCTTATGGGATTACGGAATACATAACTAACTGTCTGAAAATCAGACACTAAGGAGGATAGATGAGTGAACCTATGTATCTACAAGGAGATGATGCTGCACTAGACATGAATCCATGTAGAGGTTGCGATGAGAAAGAATGCGTGTGTGATGAGGATGATAGCGGAGAACCTGACCGCATGTGGGAGGATGAATGATTACAGGTAATTGTACTGGCGATGATAATCCCGATTGGTGGTTTCCTGAAGTACCCACAGGTAGGATTACTGAGGAAAAAATTGTCAGACTTACATCAGAGATTAACTATGCGCTACAATTATGTGCCTCGTGTCCTGTCAAAGAGGATTGCTTGGCTGAAGGTATGAAGATGGAAACAATGCCATCAGGGAAAACTGGATGGGGTAATCTACCATTTGGAATATGGGGAGGTAAAATGGCTGCTGAACGCTTAGAGATGGCTGGGGTTAGACCTAGTGAGTCTAGGAGTAGTGCTTCTTATCAAGCCTATAAACTATACAACATGACAAGAAACCTAATAAGGCGGTGAAGTATGAAGAAATTATTACTGTTTTTTATAGTAATATTTTCCCTTGCTGGAATGTCAAGAGTAGAAACATTACCACAACCAAAAGAATGGACTGTTGATGACAGTAAATATTATGCAAGAGAATCTCTGCTTGCATGGCAGCATAATCAATGGCTGTGTCTCGACAACTTGTGGACAAAAGAATCAAACTGGAGACACGAAGCCTATAATAGTGTCAAAATCATGGGCAAAAATGCAGGTGGAATACCACAAATATTGGGACTTTCGCCCGACACAAACCCAACTGAGCAAATTGACAGAGGTCTCGATTATATCTCATATCGCTATGGAACTCCATGTAAAGCATGGAAATTCTGGCAAAAGAACGGTTGGTATTGATGCCGAACTATGATTTCAAATGTAATGATTGTGGTAACACTAGAGAACAGTTTATATACCACAAAGATTACGAAAAGTATGTTGTTAGGTGTCCAACCTTAAACTGCAATAAAGTAATGGAACGTGTATATACAGTACCAGGAATCAAATTCAAAGGTCCTGGATTCTATTCGACAGGAGGATAATGAAAAATTCTAATTGGGATTTAGACCTGCGTGATGGAGAATTAGGCGAGAGTAAACTTGCTGACTTGTTACGTATGGATACAGTAGAAGTTAAGACAGATAGACGCTGGATAGAGACGGGCAATCTATTTATAGAAGAGTCATGTTTCTATCAAGGAAGTGGTTCATGGCAACCATCAGGACTTGCGGTAAGCAAGGCTACTCATTGGGCTTTTATATTGGATAACAATGTAATCATAACGCCAATAGACCATTTAATAAATGTAGTTAAAGATTATGGCAAACCCATAGAAAATAAGCAACCACCTAATCAATCCAAGGGACACTTAATAACACCAGCACAGTTAATCAATTATAAAAGAGTTAAGAATGAAGAGTTTGACAGAGCGGGCGAATCATATAAGAACTATATGGAACAAGAGTACCCACTCTGAGGAATTTATTCGTGATGACTTTCACTCTCTTCGCTCCACTTATTCTCTTCGGTTTTATCGTCGCTCTCTACCAGTTCGTCTGGCTTTTGAGCAGTATCTTTATCAAAATCCTTATCTAACCAAGGTCGGAATCCACCGATTCTAGTTATAAGTTTTTTGACTGCACGATTATGACGCATGCGAGCAGCATCTTCGCTACCTAAACCCATCTCGGTGGCGACATCGCCATAGTCCATAGATTCAGCGTACCTATAAAACAATACTGTCCTATCCTCAGTACTGAGTTTGCGGTACGCTTTATCTATTTCAATCATCATGACCATCATATTACCGCCTTCAGCGGGAGCAGGTGGCTTACTAGGACCAACTAGATTTAACTTATGCGACACACCAAACTCACCTCGTAAAACTGAGGGCAAGAGTGCTTCAATTATATCTGCTTCATAAAAAAATACATCTGAAGTTTCATAGCCAGCCGACTTGGCTTTCCACTCTAAACAATAATCCAATGCATCATTACGAAGGCAACGATAGATTAGATTTTTAGCATCTTTCTCACCTATTGCTTCCCACTCATTTAACTTATTAGGATGCTCAAGGAACCACTTGTATAATGATTGTTTGATGTCTTCCAATTCAACCATATCATATTTTCTATGGTATTCAGATGCAACAGCAGTTACAATGTAGTCCCATTTTTCTATACGATTCCAATCAAGATGTGTATTATCTACCATTTGAAAGTTCGACCTTCTACAGTAAATGATTTATTAACAATTGGAACTAACTGTGGCACTACTGTTTTACCATCAACATGAAGAATACCAAAGCCTTGTTGCCATGTAAATAAGCCAGCCTTAATGTACTTAGCGTTAGCATAGTTCATTAGATTGCCCAGTTCCATAC
>Ga0209829_10003566_pt1 | contig 11280 bp, 8 predicted proteins | sample C_140205_EF_Meta_FD_187311 | JGI IMG/M metagenome (GOLD analysis project Ga0209829, IMG submission 187311) | Freshwater microbial communities from Lake Croche, Canada to study carbon cycling - C_140205_EF_MetaG (SPAdes) (version 2) | ecosystem: Environmental > Aquatic > Freshwater > Lake... | reverse complement strand
CAATGCCAAGACCACCGATTGGGCTTTAAGCTACGATGGACGTAAACAAGAACCCGTTACGCTTCCTATGAAATTTCCTTTATTATTGGCACAGGGTGCTGATGGTATTGCAGTAGGCTTATCAACCAAAATTTTACCGCATAACTTTTGCGAATTGGTGGAAGCAGCCATTAAACATTTAAGAGGGCGCAAATTTGAATTACTTCCCGATTTCCAAACAGGGGGTATGATAGATACTTCTAATTACAATGATGGTAAAAGGGGAGGCAAGATTAGAGTACGTGCACATATCGAAGAATTTGATAAAAAAACCTTGCTTATTAAAGATGTTCCATATAGTGTTACCACCACACAATTAATGGAAAGTATTACGAAGGCCAATGATCAAGGAAAAATTAAAATAAAAAAAGTAACGGATGTAACTGCTGCGGAAGTAGAAATTCAAATTGATTTAGCAGCGGGTATTTCACCAGATATAACGATAGACGCCTTATATGCTTTTACCGATTGCGAAATAAGTATTTCTCCCAATGCTTGTGTCATTGTCAATCAAAGACCTCAATTTTTAGGCGCCTCCGATTTATTACGTCATTCGGTAGATCATACCAAAGGGCTTTTACAAGCGGAGCTTCAAATTCAATTAAAAGAATTAGAAGACAAATGGCATTTCACCAGTTTAGAAAAAATATTTTTTGAAGAAAAAATATACAAAGAATTAGAGAAGAAACATGCCACTTGGGATAAAGTAATTGATGCTATCAATGACGCTTTTCAACCTTTTAAAAAGAAGTTTAAAAAACCAATTGAACGTGCCGATCTATTAAAATTAACAGACAAGCCTGTTAGAAGAATATACAAATTAGACATTGATGAGTTAAACGCTCAAATAAAATCGATTGAAGAAGAAATTAGAGAAGTAAAAAATCACTTAGCCAATTTGGTGGATTATGCAGTAGCCTATTATGAGAATTTGGTAAAAAAATATGGCAAGGGCAAGGAAAGAAAAACAGAAATCAAAGAATTTGATACCATACAAGTTAAGCAGGTTGCCATCGCCAATACAAAATTATACATCAATAGAGTAGAAGGTTTTGTAGGAACTAGTTTGAAAAAGGATGAATTCTTATGTGATTGTACCGACTATGATGACATTATTGCGTTTTCCAAATCGGGTGTGATGAAAGTGGTGAAAGTATCTGATAAAGTATTCATTGGAAAAGACATCATACATGCAGCTGTTTTCCAAAAAAATGACGAACGCACTACTTATAATATGGTGTATGCGGATGGAGCTTCTGGAATTGCTTATGCTAAAAGATTTAATGTAACGGGCGTGACTCGTGATAAAGAATACTTTTTAGCAAAAAGCGCAGAGAAATCGAAGATTCATTATATGTCTGTGAACTTAAATGGAGAAGCAGAATCGGTAAAAATAATTTTAAGCCCCAATTGTACGGCACGTATTAAAGAGTTTGATTTCTTTTTTGACAGCCTAGAAGTGAAAGGAAGAAGTAGTGTGGGCAATCAAGTGACCAAATACCCTGTGAAGGCTGTAAAATTGAAAGAAGCGGGTAAAAGCACTTTATTGGGTCGTAAACTTTGGTTTGATGACAAGTTTGGCCGTTTAAATACCGACGAAAAAGGAATTTATTTGGGTACCTTTGAGGATGAAAAATTACTAGTCATTACCAAAGACGGGAATTACGAGGTAACGGATACGGAAGTAAGTCAAAGATTTGATCCTGAAAAAGTAATTTTTATGGAGAAGTTTGATCCTGAAAAAATTGTTACTGCAGTTTATTTAGACAAGGAAAAATTGCAATTCAATATCAAACGATTCAATATTGAAACTACTACTTTAAAAACACCATTTACTTTTATTAAAGAAGGGGATGGAAATTATGTAGTCACTGCTTCTACTTTTGCTGAACCTATATTGGTGGTTCAAACAGGCAGAGGAACGCAGGTAAGAAAATCGAAGTTTAAAGTGAGTAAAATGGTTGATGTAATGGGTTGGAAAGCCATAGGAACTAAATTGGTCGATTTTTCTAAAACGGTGGAAATGAATTGGGAGAATAAAGTGGTGATTAAAGACCCTAATGACGCTCAACCAGAATTGTTTTAATTTTAAATAAATAACATGTCAACTATTAATGTAGGTCAATTTAATTTGATGCGTGTAGACCGAAGAGTTGATTTTGGTTTTTATATGGATGATGGTGCCGAAGGTATCTTACTTCCTAAACGTTTTGTACCTTCTGGACTACAAGTGGGCGACACTATTAGTGTTTTTGTATACCATGACTCTGACAATAGATTGATTGCTACTACCCAAGAACCTTTGGCTATAGTAGGTGACATTGCTGCTTTAAAAGTAGTAGAAGTGACTTCTCAAGGCGCTTTTTTAGATTGGGGATTAATGAAAGATTTATTTGTGCCTGTTTCTCAACAATTATCTACCATGCGTTTAGGTGGAAAATATTTGGTCAAATTATACATTGATGCACAAACGGGAAGGGTCGCAGCCACTGAAAAAATTGACAAACAAATAAGCAATGATCATTTAACCGTCAAAGAAGGAGAAAAGGTTAAAATTCAAGTATATCGTGAATCTGAAATAGGTTATGTTGTTATTGTAAATCAAGTACATCAGGGTTTAGTGTATAAGAATGAAGTATTTACTCATTTGCATATTGGACAATTTATTGACGAAGCTTTTGTTAAAAAAATTAGAGAAGACAATAAATTAGATATTGGATTAGGAAAACAAGGAGGAGAAAAATTAGCCGATGACCATCAAAAAATTATTAGCTTATTAAAGTCACATAAAGGTTTCTTGCCTTATCATGACAAATCGGCTCCAGATGATATTTATGCTTTTTTTGGAATGAGTAAAAAAGCATTCAAAATGAATGTAGGCATGTTGTATAAACTTAAATTAATCAGCATTGCAGAAGATGGAATTCATTTAGCGCCCGAAGAGACTCCTGCAGCCACCCCTGCATAAATTCTATTGTATGAATAAAGAAGTGTATATCGTTGCTGCTGTTAGAACGCCCATTGGTTCTTTTGGTGGGGCTTTAAGTGCATTATCGGCAACTTCATTAGGAGCCATTGCTATACAAGGCGCTTTGGTTAAATCGGGTTTACCAGCAGATCAAGTGGATGAAGTAATTATGGGATCGGTGCTACAAGCTGGATTAGGACAAGCCCCTGCCAGACAAGCAGCTAAAGCGGCTGGATTACCAGATAAAGTTATTTGTACAAACATCAATAAAGTTTGTGCTAGTGGGATGAAATCCATTGCGATAGCTGCTCAAAATATCATGTTAGGAGATGCAGCAATTATTATAGCAGGTGGTATGGAAAGTATGAGTAATGTTCCTTTTTACAACACCACACAACGTTGGGGGAATAAATATGGAGATACTATTTTACAAGATGGATTAGCAAAAGATGGATTGGTGGATGTATATGATCAAGTGGCGATGGGTAATTTTGCAGATCTATGTGCTTCAAAACATAAAATTTCTAGAGTAGATCAAGATGAATTTGCTACCCATAGTTATCAAAAAGCACAAGCCGCTATAACTAATAGCTGGTTTAAAGAAGAAATTATTCCTGTTGAAATACCACAGAAAAAAGGAGCTGCAATTATAATAGATAAAGACGAAGAACCTTTTAAAGTAAATTTTGAAAAAATTGCGCAACTAAATCCTGCGTTTAGCAAAGAAGGTACTGTTACAGCAGCCAATGCAAGTACCATGAATGATGGAGCAGCTGCATTGGTTTTAATGAGTGCTGAAAAAGCTAAAACATTAGGCATTAAACCCATCGCCATCATTAAAGGTTTTGCAGATGCCGAACAGGATCCTAAATGGTTTACTACAACGCCTTCATTGGCCTTGCCAAAAGCATTAACAAAAGCAGGACTTAAAAAAGAAGACATTAGTTATTTCGAATTCAATGAAGCCTTTTCGGTAGTAGGCTTGGTCAATACACAATTATTAGCATTAGATACCAACAAAGTGAATGTTCATGGCGGGGCTGTTGCATTAGGACATCCTTTAGGTTGTAGTGGTGCAAGAATTTTGGTAACCTTAATTCATATCCTACAAAAGAATAAAGCTAAATACGGTGCAGCAGCAATTTGTAATGGGGGCGGAGGTGCGAGTGCTATGGTGATTGAAGCTGTATAATCAATGGCTACATAATAAACCTTACTAAACTTTACGCATCTTTAGTATTCCAGAATTTTAACTTCTATAGAAAGTAAAAATTAAATATTTTATTACAAACTTTTAAATCAAGATTGTAATGCCTGCTCTACAATTTCTTCCATTTGTATTCCACCATGGCTTTCGTCATAAACACATTCTCCATTTTTGATCAATAAAATTTGCGGTGATTCATGGTACACCTTAAATTTTTCAGCTATGGCTTGAGAAATGTTTCTATGATTTAATAAATCTAAATAGTGGAAATCAATATTATCTGGGGTAGCTGACCTTTCTAAACGGGCCAAAGACATTTTGCTAATACTGCAGGTGGTACTGTGTTTTAGGATCAATTGTGGTTTGTTATAGGAAGCTGCTTCGATACTAGCTAATTGATCGATATTTGAAAGGGTATTCCACTGCATAGTTTCTAATTGAGGGTACAAATTTAATACAATAATCTGACCTAATTTCATTCAAATTTATGATTTTGCTTACTAAGTTTAAGTAACTTTACTTACTATATAAAATACTATGCGATTACAACTTAACAGACCCATTTGCTTTATTGATTTAGAAACCACCGGAATTAATGTGAGCACCGATAAAATTGTAGAAATTGCTATTGTAAAAATAATGCCAGATGGAACAAAGCAAGTAAAAAGAAAATTGGTAAACCCCGAAATGGCCATACCAAAAGCAGCTTCTGAAATTCATGGCATTTCAGATGAAATGGTCAAAGAAGCACCCACCTTTAAACAAATCGCCAACGAAGTAAAACAGTTTATAGAATTAAGTGATTTAGCAGGCTATAATAGCAATCGTTTTGACATCCCCATGCTCAATGAAGAATTTTTAAGAGCAGGAATTTCAGTAGATATTGAAAGCAGAAAATTATTAGATGTACAAAAGGTGTATCATATGATGGAGCAAAGAACACTTTCTGCTGCCTATAAATTTTATTGTAATAAAAATTTAGAAGATGCCCATAGTGCAGAAGCAGATGCTACTGCTACCTGGGAGGTTTTGGAGGCTCAATTAGAAAAATACCCCCAAATTGGTGCTACCGTGGAAGCCGTGGTTAAATTTACAGGGGAAGACCAAATTATAGACTTTGCTCGACGTTTTATATTTGAAAATGGGATAGAAGTATTCAATTTTGGCAAACACAAAGGAAAGCCTGTAACTCAAGTACTTAAAGAGGAACCTCAATATTATGATTGGATGATGAAGGGTGATTTTGCCCTCCATACCAAACAAAAACTAACTGAAATGTTGAATAAAACCATGTTGCATAAATAGTAGCGTGTAAATATGTTAAAAAACCTTAATTTTAAATTTCTATACCCCCAATATTGTGAAAAAAATTGTATTAATCCCCACATACAACGAAAAGGAAAACATTTCTTTAATAGTTCATGCTGTTTTAGGATTGTCAGCTGATTATCATATTTTAATCATTGATGATAATTCTCCAGATGGCACTGCAAATATTGTAAAAACTTTACAATCAAAATTCTCAGGTCGTTTATTCCTAGAAAGTAGAACAGGTAAACTTGGATTAGGTACCGCTTATATTCATGGGTTTAAATGGGCTTTGTCAAATGAATATGATTACATTTTTGAAATGGATGCCGATTTTTCACACAATCCTACCGATTTAGACCGTTTATTAGAAGCATGTGAACAAGGCGCAGATTTATCTATTGGAAGTAGGTATGTCAAAGGGGGCAAAACTGAAAATTGGCCTTTAGACAGAAAATTATATTCATTAGGAGGTTCTGCTTATACACGTTTAATAACTTGTATGCCTATCAAAGACCCTACTGCCGGCTTTGTTTGTTATAAAAACAAAGTGTTGTCTGCCATTAATTTTGATACCATTAATTTTATTGGATACGCATTTCAAATTGAAATGAAATTTGCCTCTTGGAAACTTGGCTTTAAAATTAAAGAAGTGCCCATTACTTTCGTTGATCGAAAAATTGGAGTGAGTAAAATGTCAAAGGGTATTATCAAAGAAGCCATTTTAGGTGTATTAAATATGCAATGGCAATCTGCTACTGGACGTTTTGTCAAATCAATAAAGCGCATTCGTGTCAACTTTTAAGAAAGCTATTTTACAATTACATGTTTTTGTTTTTTTAGCAGGACTTACTGGTCCTTTGGGTTATTTAATTCAATTAAATGGACTGTTAATAGTTTTTTATCGAATGCTCATTACTTCGCTCATTTTATGGGGCCTTCATTTAATTATAAAAAATAAGCACCAATATCCTGCCAAAACCAAACTACAATTATTAGGAATAGGGGCCATCATCGCCATGCATTGGGTTTGTTTTTATGCGAGTATTAAATTAGCCAATATATCCATTGCCTTGGTTTGTTTTTCTAGTACTAGTTTATTTTCTTCTGTTATCGAGCCTCTTTCTAGAAAATTTAAAATACAAGTACAAGAAATTTTAATAGGATTACTATGCTTAGTGGGCATATTACTTATTTTTCATTTTGACAGTAAATTTAGATCAGGTATAATTGTTGGTTTGTTTTCTGCTTTTTTTGCAGCTATATTTTCTATCATCAATAAGCGTATTACCAATCATGTAGATGTAAATACCATACAAACCTATGAAATGACAGGAGGCGTTTTATTTTTAACCCCCTGTGTGTTTATTATGAGTGCGATGAATCATTTTAACCCAATTTTGGTTACGCCCACATCGATGGATTGGGTTTGGTTACTGATTTTAGCCATTGGCTGTACCGTCATCTCCAATCATTTAATGTTATCCGCCTTGAAGCATATAAGCGCTTTTACTTTGAATGTTACTTTGAATTTAGAACCAGTGTATGGCATTATTCTGGCCTTTATCTTATTTAAAGAACAAAAGCAATTGGGTGCCAGTTTTTATATTGGATTTTTGTTGATTCTATTTTCGGTCATCATCCAAATGTATAGAATCATAAAGCAGCATCAATTAAAAACTATCTCGGAACAAGCTTAATGATGCCTCTAAAATTCATAAATAAACCCAAAGGTAGGGGTGATGAAAACTGTATTATTGTCGGTTAAAGAGGGTATGGCATTGGAGCCATCTTTTTTTATGGCTAACCCATCCGTTGTTTTAAAACTGCCATTTTCATTATAGGTAAAAATATAATAGGGGGGTGCCACCGATTTAGCTCCATACCAATTAGTGATATCAATATAAAAATCAAGCGTAGATTTTTTTAAATTATATCTTTTATCTAATCTAAAATCACTTGAATGAAAAGGTTTGTTTCGATTGGTATTTAATTTTGAATAATCAAAAATACCAACCCCTAAAGTAGCAAAGCTAAGCTTACTCGCATTCATATCATAAGGGGTATAAGGAGTGCCCCCTTGGTATCTAAACTTTACACCTAACTCCCAATTTTTGTTAAATTTATAGCCGCCCGATAAACTTAATAAATGAATGTTTTCCCATGAACTAGCAATATAAGTTCCAAGCAAATTGGTATAAGCACTTCTAAAAAAACTATAACTCATTACTCCAAAAAATCGATTGGTTAGCTTTTGTTGTGCAAATAATTCAAACCCATAACTTCTACCTAAACCAATGGTGCTAATAGCTTCATTTCCCAAAATATTAAAATCGGCTCCTAAATTGGACAAGCTAGTACCTTTATCTACACTAATTGGAACATGATTGTATTTTTTATAAAATACTTCTGCCGTAAAACGAGTAGCATCCGAGGGTATATATTCTAGACCAGTTACATAATGCGTGCTTTGAATATAATCCGCATCTTTATTTAAATAATTGCCATAACTATCTTTAAAGCCCAATGCAGTATTAGGGGCTAACTTGAAATAATTTCCTACAGATGCGTTCCAGGTAAGTTTATCTGTCAATACCCAGCTTAAGCCAATACGAGGCGACAATTGACGCATGAAACGATTACCTTGGGTAGTAAAATCATTCCCATCTGTTCTAATACCAGCACTAATGCCTACGCGATTATTAAAGGCTCTTTTACCTACTTGAAAAAAGGCACCATATTTGTTATAGTTAAAAGCTGAATTATAATTGATGGTGGTGGTAGGTGATGATTTTGATGCCGGGTTATTAATATCATTGAATCTTAACAATTGAAAAGTACTATTGTCATAGCCAACATTCACTAGATTTACTCCTGTTGTCCATTTTAATCCCAATAAGCTTTTTGTAATATCCCATCTAATATTATTTCCTAACTCATTCGATGAATAGTCGAAAGTTTTCTCCCCTTTAATAGGCGCTAAATTATTTTCATACTTTTCATTTACATTATTCAAATGGTTTCTACTTATGGCTAAATTCCAGTAACCTTTATTAATTAATTTTTTTAAGGAAACACCTACGGTATAACTCCATTGATTGATAGAAGGACTTGAATTTAAGGCATAAAGTTTTTGAGGCGTTGCATTTCGGGGTGCTGCAAAAGAAAATTCATCAATTGCTCCCACACCCAAAAAAGTAAGCGTGGTTTTAGGATCAATACTATGCGTTACTTTAAATTGATAATCCCAGAAATTGGGACGGATAGGTAAATCAATGGCTTTGAATAAAAATTGCAAATAACTTCGCCTAACTGAAGCGAGGAAAGTTGTTTTACCTGATTTTGATAAAGGGCCTTCAAAAGTACTTGCAAATTCTGTAGCACCTAAACGTAAATTACCTTGTAATTTATCGGTATTACCTCTTTTTTGTTTAAACTCAAATACCGAAGATAAGGCATTGTCAAATTTGGCATCAAATGCAGAGGAGGATAATTTTACTTCGTCAATAAAAGAAACATTTAAAATTCCTTGAGGCCCGCCAGCACTCCCTTGTGTACTAAAATGATTAATCACTGGAATTTCTATCCCATCTAAATAAAATACGTTTTCATTGGGTGCACCACCTCTTACAATAATATCATTTCTAAAACCAGCACCTGTGCTAGCCGAACCAGTGACGCCTGGTAATGATTGAACCACTTTAGAGATATCAAAATTTGCTCCTGGGCTTGATTTTATTTCTTCTGCTGTTAAACGTTGAACACTTAAGGGTGTTTCCAATGTAGCTACTCTTACTGTTTTTTTATTACTACCCACTTGAACCGCTGCTAATTGAACCGTTTCCGAAATTAATTCAATGGTATTATTGGTTTCATTTCCGGTATTAACTACTACATTAAATAGGGTCAATGGTAAGCTACCTAGAGAAGTAAATTTGATTTGATATTGACCAGTAGGAATTGCTTTGAAACTATATTTACCAGTGGAATCTGTAACAGCTGAATAGGGAGTATTGACCAATTTTACACTCGCACCTGCAATTGGATTTTGCGTATTTTTATCAATCACCCAACCCGATAAATTACCCTTTGATTGAGCAAAAGATGCTGCCACAATAAATAATAAACCAATTGTCAAAAACCATTTCATAGTTTAAATCACTTTTTTATTAAAACAAATAAAAAGCATAAAAGTTGAATATTCAAACGAAAAATGGAGGAGTTTTTTGTTGAGTTAGCTTGCTTTAAACATATTGAAACCACTGTCTATTAGGATCCCAGGCTTCAAAAGCTTTAGCAACGGCTGCTAAAAATTTAGATCCCATGGCACCATCCACAATTCGATGATCATAGCTCATGGACAAAAACATCATATGTCTTACTAAAATAGCATCTCCTGAAGGCGTTTCCACAACCACTGGGCGCTTTTTAATGGCACCCAAAGCTAAAATAGCTACCTGTGGTTGATTGATAATTGGAGTGCCCATAATACTACCAAAAGAGCCCACATTGGTAACTGTAAAAGTTCCCCCTTGGGTATCCTGTGGTTTTAATTGATTATTCCTGGCCGCCAAAGCTAAATTATTCACCGCTTTACTAATGCCCACAATACTTAATTGATTGGCTCCTTTAATTACGGGTACAATTAAATTACCAGAAGGTAGGGCAGTGGCCATACCAATATTAATATCTTTTCTTAAAATAATTTGATCTCCTTGCAAGCTGCTATTAACCATGGGGTATTGTTCTAAAACAGCAGCTATACATTCTAAAAACATTGGAGTAAAAGTTAATTTAATCCCTTCTCTTTTTTCAAAAAGTTGCTTTACTTTATTTCTCCATACTACCATATTGGTTACATCTGCTTCCACAAATGAAGTTACATGAGGACTGGTTTGAACACTATCCACCATATGTTTCGCAATCAACTTACGCATGCGATCCATTTCAATGATCTCCGTAAGTCCTTCTACCACTACTTCCGAAGGATTAGCAAGTTTGGCAGTAGCTGATCCACCAAATTCACCTTCTGTGTTATCGTAAATGGAAGTGGGTTTTATTAAAATGCTTTTCGTATCTACTGAACTTAGATTATTTTGATTTTCAGTGAATTGAACGGTGTTACCTGTGATTTTTTTATTGGCTATAAAAGCGATAATGTCTTTTTTAGTTACCCTTCCTTGTGTGCCAGTTCCATTAATTAATTGAAGCTCTTGCATACTCACCCCTTCATTTTGTGCAATATTCATCACCAAAGGAGAATAGAATTTTGTTTCACCGGTCGTTAAATTAGTTAACTCTTTTGAAGAATGAATTGGACTTGCTTCGGTAACATTGGGTATATAAGGGATAGATTCTTGTTCTATTGCTCGCAAACTAATACTTTCAGAAACATTTGCTTTTTCAGCAATGGTATTTAAAATGGAAGGGGTAGTATTGGTTAAACCCTCGTTTGAAGATTGAATTTTTGCAATCACAGTGCCTATGGGAACTACACTATTTACTTCAAATAAAATTTCTGTAATAACACCTTCTGTGGTAGAAGGTATTTCGCTGTCTACCTTATCCGTTGCGATATCCAATAATGTCTCGTCAAGTTGTATAGTATCCCCTACTTTTTTGTGCCATTTTAAAATGGTCGCTTCCATGATACTTTCACCCAACTTAGGCAAAACCAAATCGACAATTGGCATAAGGGTTAATTTTAGCAAAAATAAGACTAAATCTTATTGATTATTAGTAACCTAAGTAAATTTAT
>Ga0209829_10003565_pt1 | contig 11280 bp, 9 predicted proteins | sample C_140205_EF_Meta_FD_187311 | JGI IMG/M metagenome (GOLD analysis project Ga0209829, IMG submission 187311) | Freshwater microbial communities from Lake Croche, Canada to study carbon cycling - C_140205_EF_MetaG (SPAdes) (version 2) | ecosystem: Environmental > Aquatic > Freshwater > Lake... | reverse complement strand
TCCAGCTGAACTCCTAACTATCGCACTTGTATCGATTTTAGCATTGGGCGATTTTAGCTTTCCGAGCATTCTCTTCCAAGTCTTTGCCCTTCAATTTCACATGTACATTTTTCACGTAATTCTTCACGCGATGCCAGAAGATATGATGTTTACCTTTAATACCCATCTCCTCTTACATCATCGAAAACAATATTTTATTAATCGAACCTTAGAATTGACGATCGAAGGAATCGGAAATTTCTCCTTTATCTTCTGTATTCTTTTTTTCCAATACTATTTTAATATTCATATCTTCAGCACCAGCGTAGTCTTATCTGCCGCCCTACTGTATACAATGATGCACATTATTCAGTATAGTATTTTTACCGACGTACATCATGCACTTCACCATGTGAATGAAACATGTAACTATGAGCCAGAGATTATGGATACTCTCTTTGGCACTCGATGCGAACCCGATTCGCCCTATAAAAATATGAGCATTGAATTTCCCTATATCTTTCTCACCTTTATTATAGTTGGTACACTGAAGGTAATCTTTGATTTTGACTGATTCCTGCGGAAAAGAAAGGTATTGTCTTCCTCTAGGAAGAAGAGATGATTGAAGGTATATTCCGTTTAACTTTTCCCGTAAGTTATCCAATTTTACTCTTTGCTCTTACTGTAAGCCTCTGTGTATCGATTCTCTTTATTGGAAGCCTGTCCTCGTTCTTTTTTATCATCTTGGTTCAATGCGGTATTCTTCGATTAAAACCTATAACCGACATGTTACATTCTATATGTCTTGTCTTCTGGCCAGAAGTACCTGGCCGAATTACAGAAAATCTAAGAAAGAGCTTTCCCGTAGACATACGTGGCACGTTACCGCCAAAGGGAATCTACCTGTTTCACCCACACGGAATGTTTTCTATGGCACATATGACTAATATAGGTCTTAAATCGATATCAAATTGGCCGGTCAAATCGATTCGAGGAACGAATTTAAATTCACTGTGGTATTCCTTCGGAATTAATGAAATGTCTGAAGAATCCTTTGTTCCTGTCAAATATGCGAATATGAAACATGTCATTGATGAGAATCAATCTCTCGCCGTATCACTAGGAGGTATTGAAGAAATTCAATACATTAAAAAGGGCCACATGCGATTAAGAATCAAGGACCGAAAGGGAGTGTTTCGCCTCGCCATTGAAACTGGAACACCTCTTGTTCCTGTCCTTGCCTATGGTGAAAATGAAGTCTGTGATAATTGGGGCAACTGGAAAGGTTTTGATCTCATTAACTGCATCCTCCGCTCGTGGCATATATTACCTCTTATGATTCCCTCGTGGGATCTCTATAAAAATTTCGCTATGATTCATCTGAAACCCTTTGATATCCCCGTGGTAAGTGTTGTAGGGGAGCCTGTTGCGGTAGGTCCTGCTCGTGAGCCCACCGATGAAGAGATTCGCATCGTGCGGAGTGTATACATAAAACGCCTAAGGGAATTGTATGCAAAGACTCGCCCAGACACGTACGACGAGGAACTAGAGATTATTTAATTGCGGATAAAGGTCCCTATCGATATGCACACTCTCGATAGTGATGATCGATGGAATATTTCGATTAATGTTTCCATTAAGTTATCCCCTCTTAATCTTTAGTTTACATATTGCATTTGTTCTTTCAGGTCTATGCATTGGAATCACTTCTGCCTTATTTCTTCTCTTTTTACTGCATCACGGCATTATCCGATTAAAACCTATCACCGACGCCTTACATTCAATATGTATTCAATTGTGCCCTACCTTGCCTGAACGAATTCTTGCAAACCTGAAGGCAAGTTTCCCTGTGGAGGTTAAAGGTACACTTCCACCGAAGGGGATTTATCTCTTTCATCCACACGGTGTAATAACAACTGCGCATATGGTAAATATCGGGCTAAATGCAGTATCAAATTGGCCAGTGAAGGCAATCCGTGGAACGGCAATGTATTCGCTATGGTATTCCTTCGGATTTCGTGAAGTATTGGATGCGAATTTTGTTCCTACGAAATATCCTGCAATGAAAGAGGTTCTTGACGGAAACCAATCTCTTGCTGTTTCATTGGGGGGGATTGAGGAAATTAAGCATATTACAAAGGCAAGCTTGACCTTGAAAATAAAAGAGAGAAGGGGAGTGTTTCGCCTCGCCATTGAAACTGGAACACCTCTTGTTCCTGTCCTTGCCTATGGTGAAAATGAAGTCTGTGATAATTGGGGCAATTGGAAAGGATTTGACTGGATTAATTCTATACTCAGACCCTACCACTCGTATTTACTGATGCCGTCCTGGGAACTGTATGCAAAATATTTGTCGATTCATCTAAAACCCTTTGATGTGCCTGTGCTGAGTGTTATAGGGGAGCCCGTGCCTGTAGGGCCTGCTCGTGAGCCCACAGATGAAGATATACAGGCGCTTAGGAGTGTGTATATAGAACGCTTACGGGAGTTTTATAGACAGACTCGTCCAGCTCATTATGCTGAGGAACTTGTGATTATTTAGCGCCTGGAACGCCAAGTCGCCTGGCAAATGTAGCACATGTAGATATATCTGAGATTTTCTATATCATATTTGATGTAGACAATATCAGACTCCTTACCGGGTAAGGAGCTCTGGCACTTCTCATTGATGCACTTCATCGTATTGTGCAGGTGAGGAAGGCGCTTGTCCTTGAGGGTGAACTCATTGATCAGTGTGTACCCCTCTGCAGCCCTCTGCTCGATATGCATCTCACTCACTAGGCCACCCTGATCCTCAGTATCCTTGAAGCCGCAGTTCCTGCAGATACGCTGAAGAGTCTGTGTCTCTCCCTCGACCTGGAGATAGAGATAGTTGTCGCAGACGCTGCAGAAACGGATCGCGGACTTCTTGCTCGATTTCACTTCGTCTCTCTCTTCCACCCCTGTTGCACGGACATTCAGGGGGACGTAGGTCACGGTGTCGCCTGCAGGGGCTGTGGAAGCATTTGTGTTCTCATTCGTGGAGTTACCATTTCCCGAACCCTGACCCGGTGTTTCAACGAACATCGGCATCGTCGCACCACCCTGAGCAGACACTCTTACCTTTGATTTGGATTTCTTGGCTTGTACAGGGGTGGACATCTCTTCTGTACTCTGAAGATTTCGTTTAAGGTCTTCGCGAAGTTCCTCCAACCATGTCCAGCGTGCCTTCGGGGCAGTACTCCAGAGCTCGGCATTCCCCGTAAGAAGGAGAATCTCTTTTGCCGTCGGATTCTGCGTAAACTTCTCATACAGAATCTCTTTCAACACGGTCGTATTTGGAACAGGGCTCGCCTTAGAGAGGTTCTGCGAATACGATAGGAATACCTCAGGATTCTTCGTCTCGAGATGCCAGGCACGATATGCATGCTCGGCCGTCTTCCACTGGACACCCTTCCAGACAAAGGGAGTAGGAGAGGAAGAGGAAAGAACACGACGCCATCCCTCATGCTTTCGCAGCTCCGCATACTTGCTCGGGTCTCCCGTCTCCCCCGCTCCCTTCCCGGGTGCCGGGGCGGATGCTGATGATGAGTAAAATTGGAACACGTCGGTCATTTTCTTGAGGGACTCACATCATTAGTTGTAAATGAATCAACTTTTAGGCGCGAAAAAGTTGATTATTCTGCCCCACCTATAGACATGTCCACAATGAGTTCACTTGATAAATACGAGAAGCACCCCCTCAAGGAGTTCATTGACTCGCACCGGTGCCCAAGGGGGGGCGGTGGAGCAAAAGCTTCCATGTGCGGAACGGATCAGATTACGGGAAGTTTCTATGTGTCAGACGACGAGTATGATAAATTCCTCGATCTCATGCACGACTACCTCTTTGTAAAAAAGGGTCGGCCGATCAACTTCGTCGAGCAGCCCGTGCTTGCTGCCCCGAAGCCAATCCTCGTGGACATGGACTTCAAGTTCGCCATTGACTCGAATCTGAGTCATCAATTTGATCAGACGCACACGCGAGCCTTCGTCGAGCATTTGGTGAATGGACTGAAGTACTTCTTCGAGCTGCCCGATCGTCCTCTTCGCTTCTTCGTCTCGTCTCGTCCCCAGGCGTACAAGGAGAACACGAAGGAGAACGCAAAGGTCAAGGATGGCATACACATTCAGTGCCCTGACATGTGCATTCCAAATGAGAAGCAGGCAGTTCTTCGCAGCTGGCTTCTCGAGCAGAAGGCCATTGAGCAGTCGTTCGAGGGAGTTGAGTACATAAATGATCCCAAGGATATTTATGACGAGGCGTTGACGCGAAAGCAGGGGTGGTTCTTCCATGGAGAGTCAAAGATGACCCAGCCAGCATACAAGATAGATTCCGTATTTGTATACGATACACCTACGGAAACATTTACTGAGGAAGATCCCACCAAGTACAGCAACAGGGAATTGATGACACTCCTGAGCATTCGCTACAAGCTGCAGCCTGATACTTCGCCTGTTCTCCCTGAACGCGAGGCAGACTATGCGCGTCGCCTCGCGGTGAAGGCGGCCCCTGCCCCTAGTGCAACTCCTGTGACGGATACCCTGCCCCAGAAACTAGCCATCTATATTCCTGAGACGCATGATGAGGACGAAATCAACATTTGCAAGCGCCTCGTCCACGAGTGCCTGACGGCGAAGCGAGCAACTGACTACAAGACGTGGATCGAGACGGGCTGGTGTCTGTCGAATATTGATTCCAGTGAGGATATGTTTCAGACCTGGGTCGAATTCTCGAAAAAGTCGCCAAAGTCTGCCGATACTGATTGGAACAAGTATCATCGGGCCTGGGCAACCGGTTTCAGTCGCAACACCACAGGCGCAAAGCTGACGATGAAGTCTCTCCATTACTGGGCGCGCGATGATGCGCCCGAGAAGTACCGAGAGATCATCGAGGATGATACGATTCGTTACGTCCAGTTCCGCGTCGATGATACGCATCACCACAGCGCACGAATCCTGCAGCGCATGTACAAGCAGAACTTCTGCGCATCGATCGAGGCAAGGAAGGTGGCGTGGTACATCTTTGACGAGAAGATGCATACCTGGCGGCACATCAATCAGGGCATGGAGCTGCGAGAAAAGCTCAGCTTCGAGGTGGCAGACGTGGTGATTGCTGCGCGGGAGCGTCTGAAGAAGAAGGGTCAGGACGAGATGGCAGCAACGAATCCTGAGAAGTGGTTCGACCAGTGGATTCATTCTCCTGACGGCGAGCGCTTCAAGATGCTGACGAAGCTGGAGACGCACCTGTACTCCTCCGATTTCAAGAACTGTGTGATGAAGGAGGCAGCCGAGCTCTTCAGCGAGGAGGACTTCACCCAGCGACTGAATCTGAATCAGTTCCTCCTCCCCTGCCAGAATGGCGTGATTGATCTGCGGAATGAGGTACAGGAGGCCGATGGGTCGATCTCCAACAAGATCGTCTTCCGTCCTGGGAAGCCCGATGATTACATGAGTTTCATGGTTGGGCGTAATGTGGGAGATACTGGGAGCGGGCAATCGATCTACTACACTGCCTACGACCCCGAGGATCCCGTGCAGATTGAGCTGATGGACTTCCTGAAGAAGATCTTCACCAAGGAGGATCTCCTCTGGTACGTGATTCGCTTAATGGCGAGTTGTCTCGAGGGAGCCAATCGCGAGCAGTGCTACTACACCTTCATTGGCGTGGGAGGCAATGGAAAGTCGAAGCTGGTGGATCTGATGCGCTTCACCTTTGGCGATTTCAGTTCGTCCCTCCAGGCTACAGCCCTGACGAGGAAGCGCCCTGACAGCGGGGCGGCGAATCCTGATATTATCTCTATCAAGAACAAGCGATTCATTTACCTGCAGGAGCCGGATGACAAGGAGCCGCTGAATACGTCGAGGATGAAGCAGTTCAGCGGTGAGGACGTGGTGGAGGCGCGTGGTCTCTTCGAGGATCAGCAGCGCTTCCGCATTACGGGAAAGCTCTGCATGATGTGTAACCGTTTCCCTCCTATTCACGCCATGGATAAGGGTACGTGGCGTCGTATTCGAGTCATCACCTTCGGCAGTGAATTCGTGGAGGACAGCGATCCCAGGCTGAAGGCAGGGGCGAAGAACATCTTTCCGCGCGACAAGGATCTTGACAGGAAGCTGATGCGTTGGCGCGAGGCGTGGCTCTCTCTCCTGGTTCATACCTACGAGACCCAGTATCGGGTGAAGGGTCTCGAGCCGATCCCTCACTCGGTTCTCGAGCACAGCAACAAGTACAAGGAGTCCTTTGACATGTACGGGAAGTTCAAGGCAGAGAGAATGGTTGACTTTCGTGACCCTCGGCAGAAACTTTCGGAGACGATCGACGACAAGTGTACCATCAAGGATATGGTTCGTGCCTACACGAAGTGGAGCAAGACGAATGAGGGAATCTTGAGTGGTAAGAACCTTACCAAGCAAGAGCTACAGAATCGACTGGAAGAGGATTTCGGTTCCCAGGAGGTGGGAGTCTACAAGCGTGTCATGGTCTTTGATGACGACGAGTCTCGCGAGCAGTTCATTCAGGAAAGGTCGGGTGAGCCCGACTCAGAAGCAACCCTGCCGTAAACTATGCCATTCGAATCAAAATAGCAGTTATAGCTAAGACTCCTACGATACAGAGGCCTAGAGTCTTTGCTGCCTCTGAATAGCTCTGGCCGCTCGTTAAAAAGGAATAAATGGTGAGTGCAACGGAGAAAATGCCCAGAGACACATAGAAAAACAAGAAGACAAACTCTTGCAGAGTTTGATTCCGCTGCTTTGGTGTATTTTGATAAGAAGACTGGTCTTCCAGAAATTTAGCATCATATTCACTTTTTTGTGTTCGCGTGGTATACAATTCACGTTCTTGTTTAACAATAGCCGGATCGAATTTTTTTGTATATCCACTTACAATCCTACCTTTCAAAATATCAAGATTTGTGATTATATCAGTTATTTCTGATTTAAGTCGTCCTTCGCTCATACTACCGTTAGCGCTAAAAATTAATACCTTTCCCCCCTGGATTCTTAAATTAAATTTGTCAGCAACGCTTTATTTATGTAGGGCATTGACCGCTAGAGAGAGCATTCGGATTCGCAGCAATATATCTGCGATTCCAGTAGCGTGAATCACGGCTCATATTCGTATAGGACACCCGATTCCACAGGACACCTATTACAACAAGTAAGAGGACACCAATAGTCCCGTATACTCCTGTATTACTCAGGAGTTTCCCCTGTCGGAGATAGAGGAGAATCACCACCAGAGAAAAAAAGAGAAAGAGAATCTGTAAAAAGAAGAGAGTGTCGAGCTTATTCTGTGCTTGCCACTCATTTATCTCTCCTTGCCGGGTATACGTGTCTCTTGCTTGAATGTATGTATTCTGCGTTTGCATATTTTGATCGATCAGTTGAGTGGAAAGATCGGAAAGACTCGCGTTTCTTCCAACAAGACGCCCTGTATTTATAGCCGAGGTTGCCGCATTTAGCGAAGGGCTGAATTGGTGTTTAAACTCACTATTATTGTAATCTAAGACTTCTTGCTTTAACTGTACTGCTTGCTGATTACTAACGGGTGGACCTGACAGAATTGCAAAATCATATCCTGCTGCCTGAGTTGCAATGCCCATTCTCTACCGTTAACCTTTAAAATTGTTAAAGGATAAGCCCTTACTCCTTTATGGCAAAGATTACACCGATGATGGCAAGATTGAGAAAGGCATAGATACCTAGAAGGATATTCGAATACCTATTCTTTTCACTGGTGTACTCCATGATTCCTTTCCGAAAGCTGGAATCATCTTTTGCTTGCTCTACGCCCGCGGATTGATTCTTTAATGCGGTTACCTTCGCCTGAGCATCGCTATCACTGCCTAGAATACCACTCGAGTTCAGCGTCCTTTGCATGGTTTGAAGAGACACCGAGTAATAATTCTGCAGTGCAGATAAGAGATTCCTCATATCAGTCAGACGGGAGTTTACACGGGCCAAGACAATCAATAGTGCATCGAGACGTTTTGCCTGCTCTGCCGCAGATCCAGTAGTACTGCATACATTTCCAGAAGAATCTTTTAGATTTGCTATATTGGCTAAACGGGAGGAAGGGGTCGGACTCGAATACTCATCAAAGAACTGTGTGAGTAAGGTATTGTACATGGTATTATAGTAGCAGTATTCATAGACAAAGAAGGAATAGAACATCTTGTTCTTGTTTTGGAGAAGATCAATCTGATTTTGTATGCTTGTCACAATGTTAGGATCCAGATTCGAGGTTAGAGATAGACCTGGTATAGAATTACTTCCGCTATACACCGTAGAACTGTAGATATCATTTGACGCGCATAAGTCACCAGAACTAATTATATTTGAAGCGACGGGCGACAGATCGCGAAAAGGTCTCGTAGATCCACCGTCTACGATATAAAAATCGTCGGTATAGGTAGCTGACCCATATCCAAGATATCCTGTAACAATCGATTGTTTGTTCGTGAGTCTAGGTTTTGCTCCAATAAAATTCGTAGGGGTCGTAATGAAGCTAGTAAAATCGTTGGTAGAAACAACCGATGAAAAGTTTCCATTCACATGGTTTGAACTCATGTTAAACTCGACTAAGTTCTGTGTTGTTCCTACTACGATGTTATTGTAGCTGGCGAATCCTACTGTCGTCACTAAGCCGCATGTAGTATTTGCATCCATCTCTTCTACCGTTAGACCTAAAAATTAAATAGCCTTACGATTGCCAACAAGGGTAATCGAAAAACAGCTAGGGCTTACGCTAGAAGTGTACTATGGTATCGAATCAACTTACTTATAATAGATATGTAGGAAATACCCTAGAACTATGCCAACGAAGGAAGCAATCCCAATATACATTCCTTGACCAGTGAACATAGAGAAAGAGATGCCGGGTAACGTGGATTGAGGCATTACGAGCTGTAATTCAATCCCCTGGGTTCTCATAAAACAAAGTAATGATAATAACATTAAGAATAGACCAACACCAAAGAGTATGAATAGGGTAGTTTGTCCTACTGGCCTATAGATTGGAAACGTCCCTTCATAATACGAGACATGGGTCTCAGGAGAATGTAATTGATCATATCTGTCCTTTGAGAGAGACAGGGATTCTTTCGCGGAATAGAGGGCATCTGTAACATCTGCTTGCTCTGTCACACAGTTTGCGACAAAGGCAAGCTGTCGAATCTGTGTCTTCAAATTGGCCATGTGAGTGTTTAAAGAGGGAGAATTCGAAAAGGTGTACGTATGACTGGGATTTGAACGAAGATACGTATTTTTGTATGCAATGGCTGATGTTAAAACACTTAATCCGGTTTGAAGATTTGAATATGTGTTTGTAAAATTAAGATTACTTAGAAACTCTTGTGAATTAGAAAATCCTGAAAAGTTTGAGCCCGAGGTATAATAACTGCAATAGGCATTGCTTGCGTTAGTTAATAGAGTAGGATTCTGAAAAAGAACCACAGCAGTACCCGCTTGACCATTTGCATATGGTGTGATAGACAGAGCCATCCCTTCTTTTTACAGGGCACAAGTCTTATGGAACACAAACCCTATAGGTTATATACTTGCCTGCCGTAGGGCTCGGGCGTGTAATTTTCACAATATCTCCAGGAAGAATTCCCAGCATTCGCGCAATAGGATCTTCGTGAAAACGAATCAGAGGAAATTGACTCTTCTTCGCGTAGAGAGACTGTAAGAGGAGAGCTTCCTCCTCCTTTGTTACCTTTTCATGAAGAGGAACCAGGATATGGTTCAGAGGATTGTTAATAATGGCCTCGCACTGAAAGTAGCGAATGCGAACACCATGCTTGACAAAGCACTCGAAGGCCATGCTGTGGAAATTTGTTGCTATAGGTTCGAAGGTCAGAATAATCAGCTCGGTCGTCTTTGCATCGAATCCAGTCTCTTCGGGATCGATCAGCTTCTCCGTGAATGCCTTCAGCTTCTGCTTGATCTTTCCCAGAGTTGTCACGATAATGCACTTGCGGATGGTTTCCTTGGACTCTTCCTTTCTCTCGAGTTCCATCTGAAGAGCCGGAGGAGCTCCTGCAACTGGGCCAGCCCTCACCATCTGATCAAGTTCAGCATGGGCCACCTTCCTATATGGCTCCGTAATGTAGTCCTGCTTCTCGAGGTGATCGAGAAGCGTCGCCCTGCTGCGAAATAATATATCAATTACTTCGTAATTCATGTTGGACGAATCTCTACATAGGAATGCATATCAATTTTTTAGACCTACCCCTTTACATAGGTTTGAAATGGCTGACGAGAGGACCTTGATCCAGTCGTTTTCTTTAACCAGCAATTCTGTGTTACAGATGGGTGTATATCTTTGTAGACTGAAAACCCTGCGCAGGTTGGTTGACTAGTACATGCGGCTTGACATTCCGCAACTGTTCCTCTCATTGGTTGATTTGGAAAGTCGGTGCCACTCCCACTATAGGTTACAAAGTCTTGAAGGCTATAGGTAACTGTTGGCCTAGGGGCTGGCGTAGCTGTTTGCGTAACTGTTTGTGTAGGAGGACGTATAACTGCAGGCTGAGCCACTTGTTGAATGCGTTGGGGTATTACCGAAGGTGACGGTGAAGGTGAAGGTGAAGGAGAGGGCGAAGGTGAAGGCGAGGGCGAGGGCGAGGGCGAAGGTGAAGGTGAAGGAGAGGGCGAAGGCGAGGGAACATAATTCGGCTCATCCGTTTTCCATGAACTGTCCGAGGATACTATACCATCAAAGCTCCACGGTTCAAACTCTGAAGTAATCTGTAGGCTTGCATCAAACAGTTTTACTGCGACAAATAACATATGGTTAGCATCATTCGCTCCCTGCACTGATATACGGATCTGAGTTGTTCCTGCAGGGAAATAGTCAATGTATCTAGCCACTTCATGTGATTGCGAAGATGTTTCCTTCCGCGTTGTTGCGACTAAGCGTTCTAAGCCATTAAACGTTAAATAGATCTTACAGCTAGTTAGCATACTATCCTGGCTGCTACCTCTGATGGGAACGATGCCTGCCATTACGGTTAAATTTAGATATTTTTCTGAATCTAAGGTAAATGACTTAAAATAGTTTATTGATCTTGTATTGGGGTTCTTTGTGCTCAGTGAATACGCCCTTTCTGAACCTACCAGTTTTACAGGTAAGGTTCCAAGAGGAACAGGATTTGTGAATCCTGCGGGAATACTATAGACCCAGCTCGAGTCAAGAGTTATTACAACACCTCCATTCGTATCATACAATCTAAAATATATACCGTTTCTTGATGTATTTCTCGTGGAAACATTTAG
>Ga0209829_10003563_pt1 | contig 11284 bp, 9 predicted proteins | sample C_140205_EF_Meta_FD_187311 | JGI IMG/M metagenome (GOLD analysis project Ga0209829, IMG submission 187311) | Freshwater microbial communities from Lake Croche, Canada to study carbon cycling - C_140205_EF_MetaG (SPAdes) (version 2) | ecosystem: Environmental > Aquatic > Freshwater > Lake... | reverse complement strand
GACGGGGCTTAACACTACCTCTTGGACTACCCAGACTGCCACCAACCTAACTTTAACTGGAACGCCACGGGTTGAAGTATCTGGTTCTGGCACATCTACCAGCTTCACCGCATCCTGCTCAGGCACGGCGCTTACTACCACTGGCAGCCCAGCACTTGCTGCTGGTAACCTTATCATATCGGCCACAGGTGTTAGTTTAGGCACAATAGCCAGCGGCTCCGGCAACGCTTGGGTCGTAACTATTGGGGGAACATACGCATCCCAAACTATGGTGGGTGCGCAAGTACGCATTATTGATGCTGGCTTTACCGGTGGCACGGAAGCCAATTCCCTAAACTTCTACGTTACCGCCGGTGTAGATGCAATATCAATTACAAACCAACGCAAGTACGGCACGATTGACTTCACGGGTTTTGCTGGCTACGTAAACTCCGATAACTGGGTATTCACGATATACGGCAACTGGGTTTTGAACAGCTCCATTATCGGCTTTACTAATACCTCATCCTTTCAGGGCCCGTTTATGTTCGGGGCTACCTCCGGCACTAAAACCGTAACCACCGCAGGCAAGACCTACCCAGTTGGTATTAACTTTAGCGGTGTAGGCGGGACTTGGCAGCTCCAAGATAACGCAACCGTACCCGCTGCCTCCACAACTACCCTTACTGCTGGTACGCTAAACCTAAACAACTTTGTGTTGAGTACAGGGGTATTTGCCTCTAACAACTCCAATGCCCGCACGCTTGCGTTTGGTACGGGTAGCATGACGCTTACCGGCAACGCTACTACCATTTGGACTACCAACACCGCTACCAACTTGGTGGTAACCGGAACTCCGGTGGTTAACTGTACATATTCGGGTGCTACTGGGACTCGAATCATATTGGGCTCGGGAACAGGGACATTGGCGGAGGCGTATACGGTTAGTTTCAACATTGCAGCAGCCAGCGACATTGTTAACCCCCAGAGCGTTTTGTACAAAGATTTCATTGTCAACAACGGGTTTACAGGCACGCTTACGTTCTCGGCAGTTACGCTATACGGCAACCTGAACCTTGGTGGTGCAACCTCTATCGGAGGAACAGCGCTTACTTTTGCAGGAACGTCAGGAACCAAAACTATTACCAGCAACGGTAAAACCATAGATTGCCCCGTTACCTTTGACGGCGTTGGTGGGACGTGGTCTCTGCAAGATGCGATGACCATGGGGGCTACCCGTACTACTGCGCTGGTCAACGGCGCACTTGTGCTCAACGGTTTTGATCTGAGCTCAGGACTTTTTAGCTCTACCAACACCACTGTCCGTACCATTAACTTTGGCTCCAACAAAATCGTGGTAACGGGGAACGCGGCTACGGTGTTCAGTATTGCCACAGCAACTAACTTGACGCTGCTGGGCACCCCACAGGTGGAGGCTACCTATTCTGGGTCTACCGGAACCCGTCAGATTGCCATGGGAACCACCTTCTCCAGCCCCGAAGCCAACGCGGTCAGCCTGCGGGTAAGCGCGGGCGCGGACATCGTTAACCTGACTACCACCAGCAGTGCCTACAAGAACGTGGAGTTCACCAGCGGATTCACGGGAACCGTTAATATAGGAAGTTCATTTCAAGTTTACGGAAACTGGAGCTTCAGCCCCAACATGGTCACGCCGACCACGGGCTCGGGCAACATTAACTTTAACTCTACCAATGCAACTTCCCGTACCATAACGTCCAACGGCAAAACATTTGCCAGTCCCCTTGTCTTTAATGGCGTGGGAGGAACGTGGCAGCTACAGGACAACCTGACCATGGCGGCGATCAACACCCTTACCCTGACCAATGGTACGGTTGACCTCAACAACTTTACCTTTACTAGCGGATTATTCTCAGCTAGCAATTCCAATACCCGCGCTGTTGCATTTGGTACGGGTAAATTAGTTATATCAGGAAACGCTACAAGTATTTGGAACACGGATACTGCAACTAACTTTACTTACACCGGCACGGGCCGTGTGGAATTGTCCTACTCAGGCTCGACGGGAACTCGAAGTATTTACCACGGAATTACCGGGGGCACCGAGGCAAACTCCCCTAACTTCTACGTCACGGCGGGTACGGACACCGTGAACTTTACCGGCACGGGCCGTAAGTTCGGCACCATTGACTTCACGGGGTTTGGGGCAGGTACTGGAAATATTGGTGGTACGCAAACTGTTTATGGAAACCTAGTTCTTGCATCGGGGATGACGCTTACCTCGCAGACCAATCCCCTTACTTTTGGGTCAACCTCTGGTACCAAGACGATTACCACTGCGGGTAAAACGTTGGATATGCCCATCACTTTTGACGGTATCGGTGGTACGTGGGCGTTTCAAGATGCCTTGACCATGGGGTCTACCCGAGCGTTGACGCTGACCAATGGCACTATAAAGCTCAAGTCCGGCACCACCAGCACCGTCGGTTCTTTCGTGACCACGGGTACCAACCAAACCTACCTGCAGGCTACAACCTCCGGCGTACAGGCCACGATCTCGGACTCTAGCGGAGCCAACACGGCTACCAATATCACCATCCAAGACTCTGCGGCTACGGGCGGGGCTACATGGTCGGCGTCTAACAGCTTCGGGGTCGTCAACGCGGGTAACAACTCAGGCTGGAACTTCGCCACAGCCATATCAGGAGTTTCTGGTACAGGTGCCGTAGGTACGGTAAACTTGGGCATAACCCCAGCGACGCTATCCGGGGTGCGAGCCACCGGGGCGGTCGGGGCAATTTATGTTGGTTGGCGGGACGTCAACACCACGCAGACTCCGACTTGGACTCCCATTACCACGAGCTAAAGGTACACAATGACTACAGCAGCAACATCACTACTAGGGCTTGCGCTACCGGTACAGGGGGAACTCTCGGGCACTTGGGGAGACGTGGTTAACACCTCCCTTACGTCTTTGCTGGACTCCGCCATCGCAGGGACCACCACCATCAGCACGGACGCCGATATCACGCTGTCGACTACAACTCTTGCAGCAAACGAGGCACGAGAAGCCGTCATCCTCTGGACCGCAGGCGGGTCAACCACCCGGTACATCTCAGCCCCTGCACAGTCCAAGACATACATTGTCATCAACAAGACCTCTGGCACCCAGTCAATCGTCATCCGGGCGGTTGGCCCCACCACAGGCGTTACGGTACCCGCAGGGCGCTCTGCCATCGTGGCATGGAACGGCGTTGATTTCGTAGCTGCCAACTCGTCCATTAACGGCAACGCCACAGGCTATCTTGAGGTTGTGCAAAACGCGCAAGCAGCGGGGTATACCCTCGTGGCAGGCGACGCAGGCAAGCAGATTTACTTCACCTCCGCTGGTGCGTTCACCATTCCCGCCAATGCGTCGGTAGCGTTCCCCATCGGCACTGCGGTGACCTTTGTGAACATGAGCGGCTCGTCTACCATTGCCATCACCTCGGACACCATGTATTTGGCGGGTACTGGGGCTACTGGCACACGCACTTTGGCTACCTACGGGCTGGCCACGGCGCTCAAGATGACCGCAACTACTTGGATCATCTCTGGAAGTGGGTTGACCTAACATGGGCGCGATGCAGCAGATGCTGTTGGCCTCTGGCGGTAGCCGGGTGAAGGCGTCCGTTGTGATTGCATCCAACACGCTTGACTTCGTACTGAACACTGCTGTGGTAACCGGCTACGTGGCAGGCTCTACTGACGTCACGCTCACTGTGGCCTCTGGCTACTACATGGCGGCTAGCTCCACCGGCAGCGCAGCGCTCACTGTTGATACATCGTTCAATGCGGGTGACACGGTTACCGTAGTCGTGGAGACCGGGGCTTTTATCCTCGGTATGGGCGGGGCTGGCGGTTTGGGTGGTGCGTACTCTTCCACTGCTGGAAGCCCCGGCGGCTCAGGTGGCACTGCTCTGTATGTTCAACGCATAACCACGGTTACCAACAACGGCACTATAGGTGGCGGTGGCGGTGGCGGCGGAGGTGGTGCCGCAGGGTTCTATAACTCCGGCGGTAAAGGCGGCGTAGTCTATTACAACGGCGACGGCGGTGGCGGAGCCCAAGGCTATTACGGCGGTGCAGGTGGAGCAGCTCCCCCAATAGGAAGCGCATCCTATGTCAGCAGCGCTGGTAACGCAGGAAACCAATCTAGCCCCGGTTCTGGGGGTGCCTCAAGTCAGTTTTCCGGCGGCAATGGCGGGTCGTTGGGGACCAACGGAGCTGATGGAAATAGCAGCTACCCTGCCTACTGGAACCAAACTGCCTCCCCCGGTACTGGCGGTTCCGCTGGTCTGGCCTTGATAGGTAAATCTTTTGTTAACTCAGGCTCGGGTATTTCCGGCACTGTTTATGGAGCGCAAACGTAATGGAATACAAGATCGTCGCGGCTGATGCCGCCATTGGCCAAATCCAAGTGGCTTTCTCGGAGGATGGCGTGGAACTGGCTTCCTATGCCATCGACGTGCCTATCGTAGCCGGTGCCTACTTGACGGGTGATGCCTTGGAGGCAGAAATCCTGACTCGGGCTCCCACATGGCTGGTCAACCGTAAATCGCTTGCGCAATCCGCCAGCGGGTTTGAGCACATCCTAGCTCGTGTTGAGTCCGCACCCGAAGCCCCGGTCACGGTGGACGACGTGGTTGACATCGTTCCGAACATTCAGGTGGTCTAATGGTCAGCGCAGGCCGCGTCAGCTCTTACCCCGACATCGGGTTGGCAGTCAACCTTACCCGGTATGAACTTGCCGGAGATAGCATCGACCGCACTTTGTCTGCGGCTCCCATGACGGCGAGTACCTATGCGCGTCGGCATCTGGTCACCAAGGGAAGCTTCACCGCTACCTTCAAAGAACTTCCGAGCGAAACCGACCCCCGGGCCGTAGGAGACATCTGGCCCCCTGCCGTTGATCGGCAGACCAAGTTCTTCACGGTAACCGCCACACAGGACAACAGTGAGTATTTGTGTGTAGTTCCGCGCAATGGCGGACGTGTAGAACATGCGGTCAGTTCTTTGGCCCAAGGCGAGATGTTGGACGTACCCCAAGGCACCGTGCTGGTAGTCATGGGCGCTTGCGAAGTATTTGGGGCTCCTCACGCAGCGTTAGATGTCATAGTACTGCTCAACAACGCGGCTACCGTAGTGGCTAGCGAGGCTATGCAGGTTCACCAGTTCTGGAATTCAAAGTTGCGCTGATACGAAAGGACAATGATGCTACTCGACTCAATTCTTGGTATCGGCAACAAGCTGATCGACAAGCTGATCCCAGACCCTGAAGCCAAGGCCAAAGCCCAGCTTGATCTGGCGGTTTTAGCCCAGAACGGTGAGCTGGCCAAGATGGCCAACGACACCAAATTATTTGAAGTGGAGCAGCAGAACACCACCAGCCGCTGGCAGGCGGACATGGCGTCCGACTCTTGGCTGTCCAAGAACATCCGTCCTATGGCTTTGATCGCTATATTTGTGGCGTACTTTGTGTTCACCATGATGTCAGCGTTTGGCTACAACGCCCAAGAGTCCTACGTCCAGCTGCTGGGGCAATGGGGTCAGATCATTTTTCTTGCCTATTTTGGTGGCCGCACGATTGAAAAACTTGCAGACCTGCGGAGCAAGAAATGACCGAACACTTCACGCTCGAAGAGCTGACCCACACCGACCACCGCACGCTGGACAACACGCCCAATGAAACAGAACGAGCAAATCTCCAACGACTGGCTGAATTTCTGGAGCTGGTCAAGTCTGCCCTCGGAGGTAAGCCCGTCATGGTCAACTCTGCGTTCCGATCTAAAGCGGTCAATGACGCCGTTGGCTCCAAAGATACCTCACAGCACCGTGTCGGCTGTGCTGCTGACCTGAAGATTCCGGGTATGACCCCCGATCAAGTGGTACGGGCTATCCTTGCTGCCAACCTGCCATTTGACCAGATCATCCGCGAGTTCGATGCTTGGACACATATCAGCGTGCCTAACTCCACTGCCCTGTTACCCCGCCGACAGGCCCTTATTATTGACAAAACAGGCACTCGCGCATTTGCCTGATCCGTGGGAAAATGAGCCATGCTGAAAAAACTTACCCTCAAGGCCGGGATTAACCGCGAGAACACGCGCTACACCAATGAGAACGGCTGGTATGAATCCGACAAGGTTCGGTTTCGCCAAGGTACGCCCGAAAAAATTGGCGGTTGGGTCCGCACGTCAGCCAACACCTTTGCGGGCGTGTGCCGTTCACTGTGGAACTGGGTAACCCTAGGCTATCAAAATTTGCTGGGGGTAGGCACCAACTTAAAGTTCTACATTGAGAACGGCGGAACGTACTACGACATCACTCCAATAAGCGTAGCGCACACGCTGACTAACCCATTCACCACAAACGGCACGACTACAGTATTGGTGACCGATGCTTCGGGTGGCTACATCAATAATGGGTACGTCACGTTCTCAGGCGCCACCGCAGTAGGGGGCCAGACTATTGCTGGCGAGTACAAGATTACACTGATTGGCAGCACCTCGTACAACATCACAATATCTGCGGCAGCTACAGCAGCTACAGGCGGCGGTACCGTACGTGCGGTGTACCAGCTATCTCCGGGACCTGAATACGCGGTGCCTTTAGTGGGTTGGGGTTCCGGCACTTGGGGGTCGGGCGTCTGGGGCACAAGCGCGTCGTCTACGGATACGCTACGGATTTGGAACCAAAACAATTTCGGCCAAGACCTGATATTTGGCCCGCGTGGCGGAGCGTTGTACTATTGGAATGCCACTATTGGCTATACCGCCAGCACTGTGACCATTTCGATCGGGACCCCTGCGCTTGTCACATCTACGATCAACTTGCCTGACTTGACGGCTATCGTCCTGCAAACTACTAGTGCACTGCCTACGGGCCTGACTGCAGGTACGGTGTACTACACCCGGTATGTATCGGCTACTACATTTAACCTATCCACGACGCCTACGGGGGCCCTGATTACTACCTCGGGTACACAATCGGGTGTACAGTCAATATCTCCTAGTGGGATACCCTTGGCGTCTTTGGCTGCCGCAGATAACGTACCGCTGTCGCAGACCTACTTTCTCGTATCGGATACCAGTCGGTTTGTCATCTGTTTTGGTACGAACGACTATAAGGACACCACGTTTAACCCCATGCTAGTACGCTGGGCCGACAAAGAGACCGTTACTGACTGGGCCCAGTCAGTAACCAATTCAGCGGGCAGCTTGCAGCTATCTCACGGCTCTAAAATTGTGACGGCCCTACAAAGCCGTAAGGAAATCCTTATCTGGACAGATTCGTCGCTATACGCTTTGCAGTTTTTGGGGCCTCCTAATTGGTGGGGGTCCTCGTTGCTTGGTGATAACGTGTCGATTGCAGGCCCTAACGCTGCAGCCTTGGCGTCAGATGTGACCTACTGGATGGGTGTAGACAAGTTCTACAAGTACGATGGCCGGGTGCAGACCTTGCGCTGTGACCTGCGGCAATTCATCTACGACGATATCAACCTTCTGCAAGCAGACCAAATTTTTGCCAGCACCAACGAAGGGTTTAACGAGGTCTGGTTTTTCTACTGCTCCGCTAACTCCAATACGGTCGATCGGTATGTGGTGTACAACTACGTGGAGGACAACGGCAACGGCGTCTGGTACTACGGTACCCTAGCCCGAACTGCATGGCTGGACACGGGCCTGCGTAGCAACCCCATCGCTGCTACCTATGTAAACAACTTGGTAAGCCATGAATCTGGCGTAGACGATGCCATGTTGGCCAACCCACTGCCAATCAACGCCACAATAACCAGCGCTCAGTTCGACTTGGACGATGGCAACAACATGGCGTTTGTGTGGCGTATGCTGCCTGACTTGACGTTCCGTGGGTCTACTAACGGCACTACTCCTAGCCTGACCATGCAGTTGCTACCTCTGAAAAATTCGGGCTCGGGCTACAACGACCCTAAGTCTGTAGGTGGAACTAGTACGGAGGCTTTGCAAGCGGTAGTTGCTACGCAGACCTACCCCATCGACCTTGATACGTACAATGGGCAAGTCAACATTCGCATACGGGGTAGGCAGATGGCCATGAGAATTGCATCTAATCAGTTGGGCACCCAATGGCAACTCGGTAGCCCCCGTATTGACCTGCGCTCGGATGGACGGAGGTAACCTGTGTCTCAAAAAAACGTAGTAGCCCCCCGGTTACCTAACGCCACTGCTGAGTACGACCGCAATATGATGGATCAGCTTTTGAACATCTTGCGCTTGTACTTTAACGGGCTAGACAACGCAGGGCCAATTGCAGCCTCTACGCAATTTAATGGCACCAACATCATCGCAGGGCTAAGCTTTGCACCTAACCAAGGGGCTACCACCCCCAGCCTACCAACCCAAGCTGATGTGGCCAATCTCCGTGTTGGGGACATCTACTACGACACAACCGCTGGCAACGTACTGAAAGTGAAGGTTTGATATGGCAGAGATGACCCCACAGGAGATTGTTAAGACGGAAGTTGAACGCTCCATGCCCGGTGGTACGGATTGGAAACAGGTGTATGCTAACCTCCATAACTTGGTAAAAGACCCCAAGCACCGTATTTTCCGTGCTAACAACAGCCTGTTCATAATTAATAACAACGGTGACCATACAGCTGATATTGCAATGGCCACAGCGGATAACGCTCATGAACTAGCACAGAGTATTAAAGAGTTTTTTATGTCCATGCGAAAGTGCGGGTTTACTGAGGTTACGTTTGCTATAGGCCGACCCGCCATGTATCGGGTAATAGAACGTGCGGGATACAAAGCTCAAATTTTGCCGGGTGTAGCTAACCAAGGCTCTAAAGCAAAGGTAACTCTGTAATGGCCTTCGTAGTTAAATGGATTGAAAACGCTGGAAATGATATTGGCCATGCAGCGGCGGCCCTAGATTCTGGTCTCGGGCTTTCTGCCGGGGTGACGTCTGTAAGTAATGCGCTTGCATCAATTGACCCCGGACCTGCTATTGGCCATGCCTTAGAAGGCGTTGGTTCAACCCTTGAAGCCATAATCAAAAATCCCTTGCCTACGCTGGCGACCTATGCGCTTGTCGCTGTAGGAATTCCACAACCAGTTGCAAGTGCCATGGTCAATATGGCAAATGGTGGCAGTTTTGAGCAGGGCGTTTTATCCATGGCCACTTCTTACATAGGCGACTACGTAGGCGACAAGGCAGGTACCGCATTTCAAGGTTCAGACTTTGCCAAAGGCCTTAAAGATATTGATCCCGCGCTTGCTAAAGTTATAACTAATGCCGTTACCAGTGCCTCGGGTAGTGCCGCTGTGGCAACGCTCACAGGTAAATCCTCGCTTACTGACATCCTGTCCGCCGCAGCCAACGGGGCTGTAACCTCGCTGGTAACCCAAAAGCTAACCAAAGAATTGGGGTACACCGACCCTAAGCAGCTAGACACCAAATTAGTGTCTGGGGCCATATCTTCGGCTACTAACGCTATCCTCAAAGGGCAGGATATTGCCAAGGCGGTCACGGGGTCTGTGGTTCAGACGGCGCTAACTGCGAGTATTCAATCTGGCGTTGACAAGATTGTCAGCAGTTCGGAAACTTTGACACAACTGCAGAAAGATTTTAATTCCGCAAAAACCACTGCCGACAACTACTTCAAAGACACAGTAAAATCTCTGTGGGATGGGGTTACAGGGGCAAAAACAACGGCAGACGCGAGCCGGGCAACAGTGCAGACTGCGGCACAAGACTACCAAAACAAATATGATGCTTGGAATACGGCTAAACCTTATGCCGAGAATTACGTTCAACCCGGAGAGCAAGCGCATTTTGAAACTAACGACTGGGGTGGGCGTCGAGGCGGTGAGGAAATTTATGTTGCCTCAACGTTGAGTGGTAAAACAAAGCAGCAGGTAATTGACGAAGTCAATGCCATGATTCCCGGCATCAATTCTGCCGCAGAGACACTAACCTCCGCAATCACTACAGCCAATACCGATACTGCGACTTACACCGCCTCAGTCAACAAGTACACTGACGCAACCAACACGTACCAGACATACGTGGACGCGGTAAACTCAGTTAATAACAATATTGCTAATACCAACAAAGTAATAAACGATACAGCAGCTGCGGTTGTAAAAGATACTGCTACCTTTGAAGGCGAAGCCGCTAAAGATGCCAACCTGTTGGTCACTCAAATTGGTACGGCGGCTGTAGCAGAGGCTAAAAACGTGGCCATTGAAACACCTATAGCCAATGCGTACGAGACCGCGTTAGGCCGAAAAGGTAGCGCCGAGGAAATAGCCGGATGGGCAGATGCCGTAAAAAACCAAGGTTTAGACGCGGTACTCTCAGGTATCAATAACAGCGACGAGGCGCATGCGCACACAGCTACCACTGCTGGCTTCCCGGACTATGCTAAGTATCAGGAGTTTGGCGGAGACATAGGCAAGTACCAGACTGCGCAGAATACGGCCACAGCTACCACTGCGGGCTTCCCGGACTATGCTAAGTATCAGGAGTTTGGCGGAGACGTAGGCAAGTACCAGACTGCACTAGACACCGAAGACAAAGCCCACACTGATCCCACTGAAGCCGCTGCAATTTTTGAGTCTATTTGGAAGCGACCCCCCACCACTACTGAGCTGGCGGACTACATGGGTATGTCGGAGGACGCAGTACGCGCTCAGTTTGTTGCCGATGCAGCCGCATGGAAACCCCCGGTTACGGATACGACCGGTGGGGAGCAGACTGCAGGTACGGGTACTACCCCCAATGGCGGAGCCGTAAAACAATACGCTCAAATAGGTGCAGCAGGTCAAGGCGATGCTAATTTTCTGAAGGCTTCGGACAAGATTAACACGCTGATTGGGAAGAATGGAGCTCCTGAAGGCTCAAAAGTGTCCAACATTTTTTATGCCGGTGACGTGGATGAAAATGGAAATCCAGACCCGGGCTACAGCACTCAAGTAACTAAGCTTGATGCCAACGGGAACACCATTGGGTATACTATACACTACGACCCTGTCACCGATAAAGCGTATTACACGTACAGCTGGAGCGAGGGCAATAATGTTCAAGTCCGAGTTAGTGCAAACCCACCACCGTTCAATGAATGGCTAGGCCTACCTCCCGGCCCTACTGGCGAGACGGGCACCACCGGAACAGATACGCTCACTGGCGGACAGGACACGCTCACTGGCGGACATGACACACTCACGGGCGGTAACGACACACTGACTGGCGGACAGAGCACGCTCACGGGCGGTAACGACACACTGACTGGCGGACA
>Ga0209829_10003559_pt1 | contig 11289 bp, 14 predicted proteins | sample C_140205_EF_Meta_FD_187311 | JGI IMG/M metagenome (GOLD analysis project Ga0209829, IMG submission 187311) | Freshwater microbial communities from Lake Croche, Canada to study carbon cycling - C_140205_EF_MetaG (SPAdes) (version 2) | ecosystem: Environmental > Aquatic > Freshwater > Lake... | reverse complement strand
GTTTGTCAAGTATCACTTGCTTTCAAAGACTTGAACTCTTTCTACTTCCTTGTGTGTTATCCAGTGGCGTGTCGGTTGAATTCCTTCTCTATTTAGACTATATCCAACCACAATATCTTCGTGACCGGGGTACGAAAACAGTTCCTTGTTTTTCGAGTGCACGAGTGCAGCAATACTTTTGCGTGAAAGCCAGTATCCTGCACCAGTGCAATAGTAGGCCGGAGGATGATAGGCTACCAACGTCTTGTCGGAAAACTTGTGAGAAAAAGGCGACTTTTTAAACCCACATACATCTGTGTGTACACCCCAATAATCGATCGATGCATTTTCAGAGACAGCCTTTTCGAGCGTAGACTGTTCGAAAAAAATATCTTCGTCCGTCTTGAAAATTCCCGCAGTCGTAGGAAATCTCTCTGAAATGTATTTCATGGCTTCGCGGACTTTTAAAGGCAAGTACTCGTACGTATCTGGAACACTGAGATGAAGAATAGAGTCTTCGAACACTGTTTGCTCATAACCGCCCATGACTCCAATCACTTGCCATGTCGTACTTGAAAATCGTTGCACGGCAGCGTGAAGATTTTCCATGTACTTTTGGCAAGACAAAATCATAAGAATAGGTCGCTGTGGCTCGTCGAAATATTTTGCCAGTCCATTTGTCGAATAGCCATATTGAAACATGACGGCCTTGAAAGGATGCTGCATTTTTGTGTGCGCGTAAATGTCGGTAATCCCGTGCCAACCGCCTGGGTAAAACACGTCAGAGTCGTAAATGTGTACGGGAATATCACTGTTTTGGACAACGATTTCGGTAAGAAATACGGGTCCAGTAGCTATAAAGCTGTCTTCCGTAAAATTTCTGTACGGAATGGAGTCTATGCACTTTTTCATAAGTTGCGAATGTTTTGATGAGAAAAGGACACCATTGGCAATTTTCGTGTTTTTCTCAAAAAACGCCGACGGGTCGATTGCGCATCCGAGATCGGAACGAAAATTGTCAATGATGGAAAAAAGGCCGGTGGGATTTAAAATGACAGAGTCTGCGTCAATGTAAACTCCACCGTGTGCATATAAAATTTCGTATCGCGCAATATCTGCCTTTCCGGCGTAATTTTCTATGGCTTGAAATTCCTTGGCGTTTTTTAACGGTAGAGACGCAATGTTGGCATCGTCCCATAACTTGTATTCAAAACCAAACTCTTTGGCAAATGTACGCACGCTGTCCATCCACACGTCAGGACGAGTGCTGGGGCCTATCCATATTTGATGAATGATTTTAGGAATGTGCATTTTATTCTTTTTTGATGGACTTTTGTGTTCTATTTATATGTAAACGTAGCAGTTTCAATAGTCTTCGTACGTTTTTCTCGTGGATACGTAAAACAGCACAAGACTTACGGCAAATAAACCAACCCAACTAAATATAGACAAATTTTTGCACGAACTGCCGTCAAACGTAAAAAAAATGCTCGAGCAAAAAGGTTCAGATGGCGTTCGTGTGACTGTTCTCTTTAAACACGAAAACCCATTTTCCATAAATGGGGCTGCACAATCGGGATAATAACACTTGTCTGGAGCCCACATCGTTCCTATTTCACAAATTCCTGCAACCAAATAAGGCGTTGTACTGGAAAACGATTTCTGGCACACTACTTGATCAACTTCTGTGGTGTAAAGAGGACATGTCACTGTACTGACGCATGTCGACGTATCGGTTAAAAGTGGAACAAAATTAGGCGGACATGTGGACAAGCAAATGCTTCCTACCAAAACGGATCCTCCCACGCATACTACAGTTCCCATTTATTTATATTTCATTTTGCGTTTCTGCCATTTTGTCGCTTCGCAGGTGGAAAAAGTAAGGATGACACATCATTTGTAGAAGAATATCTTCTCCGAGTACTTGTTGAAGACTTGTTTGATCTTGGAACGAAAGCCTCATTTGCGACGTCAAGTTGACTGGATCGAAAAACGATGCGGAAATAAACGACTGCAAAAAATTTTTGAATAATGCTGTGGTCGGCGTTTGTGTACGTAGGCAGTCGTATGCGAGAAGGTGAATATCATACACATCGCATCGTTCTGAAGATATTCCAAAATGTTCTCGCATTCTCAAGTCACCTTCGTCTACTGTTGTGCTGGTCATCACATGATTCGGCGTGGTCGCGAGTTCCAGATCTATAATTTTGATATAAACTCCAGCCGGCGTAAAAAATGTTCTTCTCAAACCATTTAACGTAAACGCATAGGAACAGGCTGGACCATATGTTACAAGAACGTTGTCAGCTTTAAGATCATTGTGTCTGAATCCCGGGTACTTTTTTTGAATTGCCGATAACGTAAAAATAACTTGAAAAAACGCTGTTCGAAATTCCATGTCGCTAGCATTTACAAGTTCTCGCATGTTTCCACACAAACCATAGGGTTCAGCGTACTCCATGACGATACACATATCTCTTTGGTGAAACCCGCCCCAAATATATTTTATGACATGAGGACCCTGACAAAGCTGCAAATTTCGCCATTCATCTTTTAAACACAGCAATCTTGGTTGGTACTCAAATGCAAATTTTGCAACAACTTTTCCCCCATTCTGGTTTCGCAGTATTCTGAGAGGTTTATCGGGATCGCCCGGCGTCTTTTGCAACGCGTCAAAAAATGCGGCAAGGTCAGTAATGCGTCTTGCATCATTTAAAAACTTGTCGTCGATGGAAAGAACGTCAAGAATCATGACTCATTTATAGTCTTGTGATGGTTTCTTGTTATTACCCTAACGCAAATAAATAAAATGGGATGCGCATCTTCGCGAACAAAAGTTGAAATGTTTGATTACTCGCCTGTTTTAGACGCGGCTTTTGGGCGCTCGTTCGACTCAGAGTACATCAAACCCGCCAAAAAAGATATGGCCGTTGGAATTGTGTTTTTTAATTTTTGCAAATCCAAAAAATTACTGATGAATTATTTTTACACGGTGGAAAAATTGCGGCTTGCCAATATTCCTTTTTTCACGCTGGAACTTGTTTTTGGCATTCCAGAAATCAAAGAGGCCGTGCACGTCTACGGAAAAGATGCTCTTTTTCACAAAGAGTCTTTGTTGAGAATTTTAGAACAGAATATTCCCGTGGAATTTTCTAAAGTCATGTTCATGGACTGCGACTTGATATTTGACAATGCGAATTGGTACAATGAAACTTCTAAGCTTCTTGATCAATATGACGTTGTTCAGCCGTTTGAGACTTGTTTGTGGTTAGATTCGACCTATACTACAGTAATCCAAGAGCGAAAAAGTGTCGCATCTATGTCTCAAAACACATTTGACTCCAAGTACCATCCCGGATTTGCTTGGGCTTTTCGTCGATTGTGGTACAATCAGAATGGATTTTATGACCTCGCAATCACCGGAAGCGGCGACACTCTGTCTGCAGCCGCCTGGATGAATGTTGACTTTCCGCCAAATTACTTGCAGCGTGCGTACGATAAAACATTTACGGCGTACCGAAAATCTCTAACCCTTCCTAAAATGTCGTTTGCAAAGGGAGCAGTTCGACATTTGTGGCACGGAACCAAAGAAGGACGGAATTATATGAATCGGCACAAAATACTTCAAGGGGTTGATGAGATTATGGACGTCATTGATGTTAAAGAAGGAATTATTCACGTTAAAAATGATCGTGTAAAAAAGGAGTTGGAAGCTTATTTTGTCGGTCGATGTGATGACGGAGTTTAAAATTCTTCTTCAAGGGAAAACTCTGAACTCTCGGCATTTCCTACACCAGAAATAGAGTACTCGCCAACCCGCTTTTCGAAAAAGTTGGTCTTGCCTTCGACGGAAATAAGGTCCATCCAATCAAACGGGTTTGTGGCCTCGTACAGTTTCGGAACTCCTAGAGCGCATAGAAGGTGATCGGAGACAAATTTTATGTATTGGCACATCAACACTTGATTGATTCCGATCAGATTGACAGGAAGAGCATCCGTAATGAATTCGAGTTCGGCCTCTACGGCCGCACCAATAATTTCATGCACTTTAGAAACTTCCAGTTTTTGATCGAGCATGGAGTAGAGCAAACAGGCAAAGTCGCGGTGAAGTCCTTCGTCGCGCGAAATGAGTTCATTGGAAAAACACAGACCGGGCATAATTCCGCGTTTCTTCAGCCAAAAAATCGCACAAAACGAACCCGAAAAGAAAATGCCTTCGACCGCCGCAAACGCTACCAACCTTTCTGCAAACGAGGCTTTCGTCTTGTCTGTCCACTTGAGAGCCCACTCCGCCTTTTTCATCACCGCGGGAATTGTGTCAATCGCATTGAAAAGCTTGCTTTTTTTCTCCGGATCTTTTATGTAGGTATCAATCAAAAGAGAATAAACTTCAGAGTGAATGTTCTCAATCGCAATCTGGAATCCGTAGAAACAGCGCGCCTCGGGCAGCTGGATTTCATTCGAAAAATTCAGAGCCAAATTTTCATTCACAATGCCATCTGAGGCGGCAAAAAATGCCAAGACGCGAGAAATGAAAAATCGCTCGCTGTCTTTTAGGGCGTTCCAGTCGTTTTTGTCGTACGCCAAATCGATTTCTTCTGCCGTCCAAAAAGCAGATTCCGCTTTTTTGTACATGTTCCACACCGCGAGTTCTTTAATAGGAAATAACACGAAACGGGAACGATTAGGTTTTAGGATGCGCTCGGTCATTTTTAATTAAGAGAGCTTGGCCACGGACCACAGAATTTTGTCGCCTACGTGAGGTTGGCCCGTACTTCCGCATCCGATCATCAAGTCGACTTTACCACCTTGCGCTGCTGTTGGGACGTACGAAGTAATACAAAGTTTGTCTCCCGTGCTGTCAATATACGTTAAATTCACAACACCGGTTGCGGTCATCCCGGGAACCATCAAATCTGAAATGATCGAACTGTTACTCGTAACGCTGTATACACCAGATTGAATTGGAGATGCTGAGTACGTTGAGGATATTGTAATGTCTTGACCATTGGCTGTGATTGCAGTGTTTGTTCCGTTTTTTAAGTTGACATTTCCTGTAATAGAACTTCCTCCATTCACGGTGACGGATGAAACGCCAGACGCTCCCAATCCCGCACAGTTAATCACTCGGTTTTGTGCCGTGCCGCCATTTGTGCACCCTGTTCCTGCGTCTACTGAAAGAACACCTGAATTTGAAACGATTGGATCGTTGGCGGTTCCCGTCAAAGTAATTCCGCTCCCTGAACCCAGCGAAACCACGCCAGTGTTGGAAAGTATCGGAAAGTGGCCACCAGTAGACGAAAGGCCACGCTGAACTGAAATTCGTTTGATCGTTGCCCAATTGGCGATAAACACATAGATTACGGCAATGATCAAAACGATCAAAACACCAACAATAACAGGAGAAAAAGAAACAGACTTTTTCTCAGGAAGGGAAAGATACTGCTTGAAGGTTGGAATCTGATACTCGGGTTGCACGGGGGGCAAATCCATTTTATATATTCGCGTTCTTTACTTCGTTTGCAAACAACATTCAAAAAGAAATGAAGAGAGCGCTATTGATAGGATGCAATTATTATGGCACTTCTCTTCAAAGGTCAGGATCTTATGAAAATATCGACATGGCTCGGAAAATGTATGCTTTACGTTTGCATGTCACAGATATGGTGGTTTTGACAGATCATCCAGGGTCCACAAATATGCCCACCCGCGAAAAAATAGAAGAAGAATTTGACAAAATTGTACTGCGATCGGCAGCCGGAGATACGTTGATTGTGCATTACTCTGGATCAGCTGAAGGGTGTATTGTCCCTTCAGATCAACGCCCATTTTCACATAAAGATGTGCGCTACTTTTTAGACGGCGTTGCGCCGGGCGTCAACGTTTTCGTGATTTTGGATGCGCCATATACAGACATAGTAGCCGAACTTCGATTTGCGTATGAAGACGATTCGCAGGGCTTAACTGAGATCCATTCTACGTACCAAGGAAAGTCAGTACCGAATATGACCAAATGGGTTCACGGACACCGAGCACACGAAAACTTGTCGGATCCAGAAACTGCCTCAAATGTTGTCTTGTTGACGATGCACACATGGGTCGTCGATTTCTTGTTTCACACCTATCATTTGTATGGACTTACGCTGAGAGATGTCTTGACCTTTAGTCGGGCTTTTATGATTGCCAACAATCATCCCGGAACTCCAGTTTTACACACTGGCCAATTGATCGATATTGACACAACGACGCTCGGAAAATTTCTCAGCGCGCCTGTTTAGCACGAGGCTGAAGTTGTGTTTCGCCGGTTGGAAGGAGAGGTCGTCGATTCATGACTTCGGTAGGTTTGTTTTGGCGAACGACCTGTGGAAGTTGACCCGGCGCAACAAATGTTCCGCCCATCGCCGCGTCGCGTGCAAGTTGCGCAAGTTCTTGCCGCGTCCGCTCTGTCGTCATTTCGCGCACTTCGTTCGTGTCCATCTGAACAATGCCGCCAAGCGCACGCGCCAATATTTCACGTCGCACGGGATCTTTAGTCACCACTTTTCCCGCGCGTGTCGCTCCCGCCTCGAGCAATTGAAGTGTCAGTCTTCCGAGCGCAATGCGTGTCCTGTCTTTATGATTAGAGTCCACAATCGGTGCAGTAGAGCGAGAAGCTTCGATGCCCGCAGCCGCACGCAAGTGCAACATTGCACGACCTACTGCAAGCGCGACTTCGCGTCGCAGCGTGGGCTCAGTCAGCATTGGCAGTGTCCGACCTCCCTCGGCGCCCAGCATCATGCGCTGGCCAATATCTATAGCGACCACATCGTTGCGCAATGGGTCTTCCCGTATTCCTGCAGGTGCAGTCATACCAATGTCCATAAACGCATTTCCAAGAGCATTGGCAATGACTTCTTGGCGTTTTCCGCCTTCAGCATCCACCTTTTCGCCTACGTGACCTTCGGGAAGTTCCACCGTTTCGAGCGCGCGCAATAATAATTCCACTTCGCCTTCGACGCGTTCTCCATCTTTCACAAGATTACGCGACTTTGCGCCGTCGAGCCCTGCGAGACCTCTGATAAATACCAAACCCATACCTTGCGCAATGTCCGCACGACGTGACGTTGCCCGAACCACGCCCGAGCGCGGTGCCGCACCCTGAGGCAAGTTGACATTGTCTTGGCGTTCCTTGGCAAGTTTCAAGCCGTTATGCAAATGATCTTCCGGTGGAGGTTTTACGCGGAGGGTGGTATTGAGACCGTCACGAAATGCTGGAGCTTCGCGAATTTGCGAGTACCCGTCTTCATCGACCCACGCCGACTCGTCTTTTTTCATGGCGACTTCGGCATCTTTTTCTGCACGCTCCTGTGCTTCTAGTCGCCGCTTTTCCCATTTCTCTAAATCTGTTTCTTGTCGTTCATCTTCAAAAGCTTCAAGTTCACGCCGTTCTTGACGCGGTTGAACACCTAAGAGAGACTCGAATTTTCGGTTCGTTTTTTGGTTTCGAAAATCTCCCATCGGGTAAACGACATCCGGTTCGCGCGGAGCCATTTGCGATTGCGTAGCCGTGGTCGTGTCATGTCGACTATCGAGCGTCTTTTTCTCCTTGGTCCACATTTTTATTATAAGGATGCGGTATTGTTTCTAAAAATTGTTCATACTTCAATAACGTCCAAGAAATCCTGTTTTCTGATACACTTTCCAACTTGGTAAATTAGCTAACTGGCTCTCTCGATCTAAATTCCCGTACTCGCTAAATTTTTTACGTAAAGCGAACGTTTCGTCGTACTTGTCATAAAATGCATAATGACGTTCGAAAAAGTTGTTTATAACTTCTTCGACCCTCTTATCATTGCATAATTTTGCTAGATCAAATACCGTATATCCGTCGGTAAACATTGGGTTTGCTCCATGCTGGAGAAGGTAATGCACGATGTCATACGTGTGAGGGTGTTCATGGTTTTTTGCTTGCCACTCCTTTAGACGTTCTTCATGCAAAACATCCGTCACCGCAAACCAATACTCATGTGGAGGAAGTGCTCGATCTGCTTTCTTATTGATCCAGCACGAATGTAGAGCTCTTGTAAGAGGAAAAATTGGTTTTACAGTGAAGTGTGACGTAATTTCATTTACGTTGGCTCCATTTTCTACAAGAAGTTTTACGATGGAAAAATTTCCTCCAAAGCAAGCGAGTTCCAGGGCAGACTGACCAAAGTCGTCAATATCGCGACGGTTTTCAGAGTTTACGATAGAATTTACATTTGCACCAAACAACACAGCCTTTTTTACAGCATCGAGGTCATTACTTATAATCCCTTTTAGTAACGTATAATCCACATTATTTTGTTGTTCATAAGTCAACCCTCCACATATACTCTTCTTTGAGAAATTTTTTACAGCCTTCTTTGGTGACGCCTTTTTTGTTGTCTTGCGAGGTGACTTCATTTTTTATAATAGTCACTGGAAACAAATATTTTACACGCGTACACAAATGTTCACAAAATGCATATTGTCAGTGATGAATACCTTGCCGAGTTTGTGCGCATGCGCGCAAATCGCTTAAAACAAGAGTGCAGTGTTTGCAAAGACTTTGGGTGGATCAAAAGCGATGGAATGGTCCCAAATAAACATTTGATTTTTCAATGTCGCGAGAGAGACCACGCGGTGTGTCGCGACTGTAAAAAGGAAATCGATGCGAGACAAATACCATGTTGCCGAAAAAAGAAGCTTGATTATTCACAACGATTTACGCGCAACGGCGTTCGCTTAAAAAAGTGTGACGTGACGGTAGATATGATCGTGGACGCTCTGAACAAAGACTGGATACCTTTGTGCCCTACATGTTCTGTGCCTCTGGAAAAAAGCAGTGCGTGTAATGAACTGAGACACTGTGGACAACTTTCTGTGTGTAATTTTTGTCTGGGAATTTTTGACGAAAATCACAAGTGTCCTCGCTGGGACCACGACAGTCACTGCAATCCTTGCACAAATCCTGATCACGAGGATGAAAAAAAAATTTTGGCGGATTCGAAAAAAGAAGCAGTTTTAGAAGTTCTTCGGTCAGAGTTTCACTTTCAAGAAGCCTGGACACAAAGTAAATGGAATCGTCCACTGTTCCAGGAATCACGGTCACAGACATGAGGCGAGGACTGTCGGAAGTGCGAACTATGCTTACCGAACAAGACGAATTAAGGCCATTCAATATGAATGAACAGTTGTGTAATGGCATGCCAGTATGGAAATTTGTCTATTTGGTGGCCACTGGTTTGCATAAAAAGCGATCGAAAAATCGACGCGTTGAGAAGAAATTGTCAGACGACCAAGACAAATAAAAAATGTCTCGCAACGTGGCTTCATTCACGCAAGCGCGGGCTCAAAACTTACAGGAAAAGCCGGTTACGCATGATCCACCGACGGATTCTGATTTCAAGTCGTACGTATTTTACGTGGCGGCCGCGGAAAAGCGTGACATTATTAGTGTGAAAGCACTTGATGCACTTGCTGCAAACCCAGGTCTGAAACTGGACACGCTTATTGTGATTACCGACAATTTGCGCGAGCGGCCGACGTGGATGACAGTTCTTCCGGTCATTGTAAACAAGAGTGAAAAGCGAGCTTACTCTGGCCAGGCATGCGTTGACTTTATTCTTCAAGCCAAATCGTCTGTGATTCCAAATCGCAAGCGCGGTTGTGACCCGAAAAATGCGTGGAAGGAGACATAATAAAACATGGATGCATATGAAGTCTCTGATCGTCTTCCCGTCAACAACGTGGACTACGAAGAAGAGTTTGATCTAAAAATTCAGAAAGTACTGCATGAAGACATTCGGAGTGCTGCTCTTGAAAAATTGATGAAAGACTCGGCTCTTCATGCAGAATCTCTAATTCCAAAACCCATACCTCCTCCTCAACGTCAACCACAGTTCAAGTTTGCGTTCAAGTTTCCAAATCCGTACATTATTGCCGGGGTTGTGTTGGTTTTGCTAATTTTGCTGCGGAGGTAATATATAAAAGAAGATGAATCAGACTCTGCTGTTGCTGCTTCTTTCTGTGCTCGCTGCGTTTGTAGTTTACATGGTGGTCAAAAACAATCGTCGGCCACCACCGCGCCCGCGTCGAGTTATTGTTGCGCCAGTTGCGCAACCTGAAGTTCCTGTAAAGACGGAAGAAACTCCCGACGATCCAATTCCTACCATTTGGAACGACGAAAAGAAGGAAGAACACCCCGCGTTTCCTGAAGTCCAGGGCGATGACACCGAGGCGGAATTCGCCCGTGCCTACACGTACGAAAATCTCCAGGATTCGCTTCTTTCGTCTGGAACCGAGGCGCGTGAAGCAGTTCGCTCTCGCGCGGCATTTTCTCGACTTGGGCAGCGCAACGACCCTAAAGTCTGGCAGGACACAATGAATTCGATCAAGTCAGAAATTCTCGCGTCTGGCCAAAGTCTCGAAAGTTTCATGGAAAATTCGTGGATGCCCGTGCCTGAACAAATGGCCGCTTTCTGGAAGGAGACTGCCTCTGCCGTGCCGGAACCGTCGGGGCCGGTCGTGCAGCAGCTTCCTCGACATGCTCAGGCGGAAGCAGCCGATCTCGTTCGTGACTCCACACAGGACATTCCGGCAAAAGTTTCGTCTCGTCGGCTGCAAGAAATCATCGATGCGCGCAAACGTGCCAAGAATCTCGGGATCCCGATTCCCGAACTTACGACGCAGCAAAAAAATGCGGTCCAGCGACTTTTACAAGATGAAAATCTTTCTGCGCTTGCTCGCAACCTAGAATCTCTATAAGTTTAAATGTAAACGCATTCTCTTTGAATTGAAGAAATGCACATTTTAGTTCAGTATGATGACCGACCAGTAGATGAATTTAAACCACTTTTAAAAAACAATGAAAATTATTGTAAATCCCAAAATATTCAGTACTTATTTTTGACAAAAGGGTACGAACACCTGCCTCCATGGTGGCGAAAAGTGGCTATAGTCAAAGAACTTCTTGCGTTTTATGAGAGTGTGCTGTGGGTCGATTCTGACGCCACGATTGTGGGACACGAACACTTTGCTACGCTTTTCAAAGATGGACATTTCGTTTTTTCGCCGAATCCTCCTATGGTAGACCACCTGGAAATGTTTTCCGCGCCAATGTGCGCAGGTGTGTGGGGCGTTAAAAATACTCCAGAGGGACACAGCATTATGCATTCTTGGATGTCGGCCTACAATCCCAACGCGTGGACAAAAAATCCGTGGGCTACGACGGGTGCTTATGCGGGCGAAAACTATGAACAAGGTGCTTTTGAAATCCATATTTATCGCGTCGCCGACTTTCAGCCTTGG
>Ga0209829_10003556_pt1 | contig 11296 bp, 11 predicted proteins | sample C_140205_EF_Meta_FD_187311 | JGI IMG/M metagenome (GOLD analysis project Ga0209829, IMG submission 187311) | Freshwater microbial communities from Lake Croche, Canada to study carbon cycling - C_140205_EF_MetaG (SPAdes) (version 2) | ecosystem: Environmental > Aquatic > Freshwater > Lake... | reverse complement strand
AGTCAGGGCGCCTCGGCGAACGTGGCTCACCATCATCCCTGACGATTTCGACGAGCCGCCCAGCGAGCGCAGGTGTCCGGGGAGTCCGCCCGGTGCGGTGCCGTCTGGCTGTCTTCACGCGAACATCAGCATCCTGCCGCCCCGACAGGCGGAGGCCTGTCCACGGCCAGCGTCGTGGTGGGCCTCCGCCCGCATGCGCGAGCCGGACGTCCTGCCATGCAGTGAAGGGGCCGTGCGCGCCCTCCAACCCTATGCCCCGTACTTGCCAAACCGGAGGGCGTGAGCCATCGCCAGCAGCATCAGATGCTTGGCCGGAAACTGCCCAAAGCCGCCTCGCAGGCAGTCACTCTCGGAAAACTTCTCCAGTCCGTCCGGCCGGCAGGTGTCGGCCACAAGCAAGGTCGGCACCGGATGCCAGCTATGGCTCTTGAGCCTGCTCGGCGTCGAGTGGTCGCCCGTCACAATCAGCACGTCGGGCTTGAGCGCCTCGATCCGCGGCATCGCCCGATCGAGCTCTTCGATCCGCTTCACCTTCTGATCGAAAGCACCGTCTTCACCGGTCGAGTCGGTGTACTTGAAGTGAAGGAAAAAGAAATCGTAGTCGTGCCAGCACTGCGCCAATGCGTCGATCTGCTCGTCGAGCGATTGGGCCTTGCCCACCAGTGTCATCCCGACCAGTTGGGCGAGTCCCTTGTACATCGGGTAGACGGCGATCGCCGCAGCGCGGAGGCCGTAGAGCTGTTCGTAGGACGGCAGGTGCGGCTTGGCGGCGAAGCCACGAAGCACCATGCCGTTGGCCTTCGGCTGTGACGCGAGAATGGCCTGGGACTGCCTCACGAATTCCTTCGCGACCTCCGCCGTGCGCTGGGCCGCGGGCGTGACAGCGACGGGATCCAGTGGCGCCACGCCGGTGGCCTGTGGGTCGGTGTCGGCCACGGCACCGTCGAGCCCCTGGCCGCGGAAGACCACCACGAAGCGGTGCTCCTTCACGGGCCTCACAAACGTCTCCACGCCGGCGATCTTCACCGCCGCAAGCTTCTCCACGACCTTGAAACTCTCCTCCGAAGGAATTCGGCCCGCGCGGCGGTCGCTGATCAGGCCAGCCGGATCGAGGGTGCAGAAGTTGCCGCGTGCGGCCACGTCGTTGGGACCGAGCTCGAAGCCAATGCCCGTGGCCTCGAGTGCCCCGCGGCCAATCTTGAACACCAGCGGGTCGTAGCCAAAAAGGCCGAGGTGACCGGGGCCGGAGCCGGGCGTGATGCCTGGCAGTACGGGCACGCTCAAGCCGCTTGTCCCCCGTCGGGCCATGGCATCGAGATTGGGGGTATTCGCGGTTTCCAGCTCGGTCATGCCGCATGGCTCCAGCGGCAGGCCACCCAGCCCGTCGGCCACGATCATGACGATCTTTGAGCCATTTTTCTCAGCCAGTTCGCGGACCAACTCGTGCTCTGTCATCGTTGTGTAAAACTCCTGGGGGCCGCCATCGTGCAATCCACTCCCATTTCCGTGGCAGTGCGGCGGCCGCGTCGCACTGGCTACGAGGCGAGAGCCTACCCGTTCCCGCCGCCACCGACACCACCCTCAGTGCCCCCGCACTCCAGCCCGCCTCAAAATCGATGAGTGTCATCCGCCCGAAGCCGCCCGAAGAGCCGATCGAGTACGACCCAGCGGGCGTGTTTGCAGTGGGCGACGTGCCGCAGGACAGCCGCAATGCGTTGGCCGGCATGCTCGAACACGCCCGCAGGGAAACGCTCGATGAGCTGGCATGCTGGCGGCATGACGGATCCGCCACCGTGCGGCCCGCGGACGCCTTTCTCGATCTGCCCGACCGACTCTTGGCCGACTACAACACCTCCCCAGGCCTCCGAAGCCCCGGCACCGGACGCGTCGCCAGCGAGCTGTTTGCGATCCTGCAGACGGCGCGGCGGATCCGCGACACCGTCGACCGCGTGATCGTGATCGGCGGCGGCGGTGCGGCAATCGGCACGCGAGTTCTCTTCGAAACGTGCTCTCATCCTTTCCACAATGAGCTCAGCCGCGGCGACCGCGGCGGCCGGCCGAAGCTCTCCTGCACGGGCTTCGATCTCGACAACGACTCTGCCCAGGGCCTCCTTGATCTCGTGGCTCCATCCGGGGCGCCGCGGAGTGGCGACCTGCTCGACCAATGGGCGGTGATCGTGGTGGCCACCACAGCCGCCGGCGAGCCGGCGGCAGCCGCAGCCGCCCGGCTCTTTCTGCAGCCGCTCTCCGCGAGCCTTGGGAACGACCGGAAATCGCTCGCCGGCCGCGTCGTGCCGATCTCGGCGCCGGCAGGCCTGCTGGCGGATCTGGCCACGGCGATTGGCTGCCCCGATGCCCTCACCGTCGAGGACGGCGTGGCCGGTCGCCACGCCATCTTCACGGCTGCCAGTCTCCTGCCAGCGGCCATTGTCGGCATCGACGTGGTGCGTCTGCTCACCGGGGCGGCTGCGATGCACCGCAGATTCCGCGAGGCCCCCGTCGCAGACAATCCCGTCTTACAATGCGTGGCGGCGTGGCGGCTCGCAGCCGAGCATCTGGCCGCGCCGGTCCGAGTGCTCGCCGGCTGCGGCAACCGGCTCGAGGCGGTGGGGCACTGGCATGATCAGCTCCTGTCAGACAATCTCGATCCCGTGGCATACGGCCCCACACCCCCGACGGCGCAGCGGCCACGATGTCTCCCGGGCTCCCCCCAACAGCAGACACACTGTTGCGACACGTTGATCACGAATCTGGTCGTGAGGGAGCCCCGACGCGAGCCGCTGGCGGTGCCACCGCGGGAGTCACATTCCGACGGAAACAATAGGCCCGACGACCTGGCTGGAGCGACATGGCCCGGCATGCTGGCAGCCTCGGTCGCCGCCCGCCACGCATCCGCAGAGCAGGCACGAAAGCCCATGGCCGACATTCTCCTTCCGCGGATCGACGAGCACGCGGTCGGCCAATTGCTCCAAATGCTGCTCCTGGCGACCGTTGTGGATCGTCGGCTGGCGGGCATGGTCTGAGCCAATGCATCCGATGGAGGCTCGCCGTTCCCCAACCGGCCACGGAGGACCGGGTATATTTCCGCTTCCATCCGCATCCCCGCGTCTGAAAGGCATTCCATGCCCCTGACCCTGACCTGGACCGGTCACGCCACGTGGCTCATCGACACTGGATCGGGCATCCTGCTCGTCGATCCATTCTTCGACGAATGCCCGACGGCCTCGATGAAGGCCAACGACGTCGCCTGCGATGCGATCCTCGTCACTCATGGCCATTTCGATCATGTGGCGGACCTCATCGCGATCGCCAAGCGGACGCATGCCCGCGTCTTTTGCAATTGGGAGATCGAACAGTGGCTGACGCAGCATGGTGTCACAGCCGTCCAGCCGATGAACATCGGCGGCCGCGCAATGGTGCCCGGCGGTACGGCGAAGATGGAGATCGCCCACCACTCCTCGAGCCTGCCCGACGGCAGCTACGGCGGTAATCCAGCCGGCTGGGTGCTCGACATCGGCGGGCTGCGGGTCTACATCGCCGGCGACACGGCACTCTTCTCCGACATGGCGAGGATCGGCCGGCCGCACGACGGCAAGCGGATCGACGTTGCGGTGCTGCCGATCGGCGACCTGTTCACGATGGGACCAGAGGACTCGCTGGAAGCAATCCGCCTGCTCGAACCGAGGATCGTCTTACCCAGCCACTACGGCACGTGGCCCCCCATCGAGCAGAACGCCCAGGCCTGGGCGCAGAAGGTGCGTGCAGCGGGGCTGGCCGACGCACGGGTACTCATCCCAGGCGAGTCTCTCCGGATTGAGGATCGCTGAGACAGGCCCATGGCCCGCTCTCCACGTCGCTTCCGCGATTCACGCACCAGTGCTCGGCAGCTCAATCCGCTTCGCCGGTGGCACGCGCACCGCGACCATGTCGCCCTCGACCCGCACCTCAAAGACATCGACCTTCAGCTTCGGATTGTCGCACCAGACACCGTCGCAGATCCGGAACCGCCAGGCGTGCCACGGGCAGGTTACAACCCCGTCCTGCAGCGGCCCCGATCCCAGTGACGCGCCCATGTGAGGACAGAGATCGTCGATCGCCATGTAGCGTTCCCCGTCGAAGAATACCGCGACGAGCCGGCCAGTCACCTCGTAGACGCGGCCCTGGCCAGCGGGGATCTCCCCGACTTTGGCGACGGGGGTGAACGGCACATCGGCGGTCGGTGTGGTATCTGACATGATGCCCGCAGGTGTAGCATACGGGCCATGCGTGAGAAACCAGTCGCCGCCGCGACCGCCACAGTCGCCGCCGGCAGCCCGCCGATCCGCCTGCTCGTCCTCGACGTCGATGGCACCGTCACCAACAGCCGCCACGAGATCACGGAGGGCACCTGCCGGGCGGTGGCCGAGATCCGCGCCGCCGGGATCCGCGTGCTGCTGGCGACGGGCCGGAGATACCGCGACACGCTGCCCGTGGCCGCCCGCTTGGGCATCGATGCTCCCCTGGTCACCGCCTCGGGCGCACTCGTCAAACGGCCCACCGACCATGCCACCCTCGCCCGCGCCGAATTTGGCACGGGCGTGCTGGAGGGTGTGCTCACGAAGATCGTCGCGGCCGGCCACGAACCGGTGCTCTACACCGACAGCTTCGCCCATGGATTCGATTTCCACTGCCGCAGCAACAGCGTGCCGCCCACGGCCACTGCGGGGGAGGACGACGGCACAGGCTGCGGCGATGCCCCGCAGGGTCTGGCCGAGTACCTCGACCGAAATCGGGCCGTTGCACGCATCGCTCCCGACCTCGACCGAGTTGTTCCCGTCGGCGTATTCGCGGGCTTCGCGATGGGCCTTCACCAACAGATGCTCGATCTGGAAGCGGCTCTCCACGCGGCCTATCCCGGCCAGCTCTCGCTGCACACGATCCGCAGCCCTCGCTACCGCCATTGGATGTGCGAGATTGCGCCGGCCGGAGTGACAAAGTGGTCGGGTGTGATGCCCGTGGCACAAGCATGGGGCATCACACCGGCACAGATCTGCGCCGTCGGGGACGACGTCAACGATCTTCCCATGATCCTTGCGGCAGGCCTGGGCATCGCGATGGGCAATGCCCGGCCGGAGGTGCTCGCCGCCGCCGACCGCATTGTGGGCCCACACGACGAGGACGGCCTCGCGGATGTCGCCGCCTTGCTGCTCGCTGCCCGTTGAAAAAGTCCTCCGTGTCCTGATCGGACCTGAAACCGGGATTTCCCATATGGAATCTCGAGGGGCCGCTCCAGGCGACCACGGTGGATTCCATGACGAAGTTGCCCGCCATTTTTTCATCAGACGGCCCGCTTGTGGGTGCGAGTTTTCAACGTGCACATGCTTCCGACACGATGGAATCCTGTGGGTGCAAGTTTTCAACTTGCACATGCCTCCGACACGATGGAATCTTGTCGCCACGGGGAGGGGGAGAGACCATGGGAAGAAAGAGCCTGCCCCGGCCTCTTGTGGGTGCAAGTTTTCAACTTGCACATGCCTCCGACACGATGAAATCTTGTCGCTACGGGGAGGGAGCCGAACGAGCAACCCACTGCTGGCAGGCTGAAATCGAGGCACCTCCCGGGCCGCCCACTCCCCCCTGACCCCCGGGCCCGCTGGAGGCCAGCGAAAACGACGCTGCAGGGCCGATCCGGGGCCTCAACATGCGGGTTGAAGCAGATCGCGGCGATCACTATATGTCTCCCCGTGCCGGGCTGGCCTGCCGCATTCTCCGGCTCGTTCGCTGGCTCCTGCGCGGTGCAATCCCATGGATCTAAAACTCCACCGACCCCACGCCGCCTGTGCGCAGACCGGCCGGTCGTTTGCCGCAGGTGAGCCATTTTTCTCGGCGCTCGTGCGATCGCAGGGCAGGCTCGATCGGTGCGACTATGCCGCGGCAGCGTGGGAGGGGCCGCCGGCCAACACGCTGGCCTGGTGGAGGTCGACCTACCCGGCGGCGACGGCTGCCACGGCAACGCTTGCGCCCGCGGAAGTCATGCTCGACGTGCTGGAGGAACTGGAAGGCAGTGAGACCGACGCAGCCCTCCGCTACCTCGTGGCGTTGGAGTTGGTGCGCCGACGAGTGCTGCGGTTTGTCGACCGGCCAGCAGACCGGCCAGCCGGAGAAGTCCCGCCCGTTGCCCCACATCGACCGCAGATGATCGTGGCCTGCCGCAAACGCGACCGGGAATACCGTGTGCCGACCGTATCGTCGCAGGAGGCCTGTGCCGCTGGCGTCGAGGAGCGACTCACGCTGCTGCTCTGGAGCGGAGGTGCCGCATGAGCCGCCTGCCATCTCCACACGAACCAAGGCATCGAAACGATCCTTTCGCCTGGCTGTCGTCCGCTGCTGGTGCTGCACGGCCCACCGCAGCCGCCAGCCGCACGTTCTCACGGGCCCTGGCCCTCGTGCTTACGGTCGCGGCGCTGGCCTCCACGGGAGCCGCCTGTCCGCAGGCGATCCGCGGCTACCAGGTGGGCACGATGCCCTTGCCGAGAACACTGCCGGCACAGCCCACCCTCGAGCAGATCATCGCCGCCGTGCACGACAATACCCAACGGGTACGGAGCTACATGGCCCCACAGGCAGTGCTCATCGTGCCTGGTGTGCCACGACTCTCGGCCCAGGTGGCCTGCGAGCCGCCCCGCCGCTTCCGGCTCCGCGCCCAGACCGCCGTCACGGGCAGCGAGCTCGACATCGGCAGCAACGACGATCTCTTCTGGCTCTGGATCAGGCGGCACCAGCCACCCGTGATGCTCCACTGCCGCCATGATCGCTACGAGCAGTCCGCCGCCCGCCGCCTGCTGCCCATCCGCGCCGATTGGATGCCGGAGCTTCTGGGGCTCGTGAACTTTCGCACCGAAGACCGGCACGAGGGTCCAATTCCGCTCCCCGATGGCAGGCTTGAGATCCGCAGCCGCATCGCAGCCTCCGACGGCGAACTGCTCAAGTCGACGATCCTCGACGGCACCACGGGGCTCGTGATCGAACAGCATCTGTTCACCGCCACCGGCGAGCGGCTGGCCAGTTGTCGCACCACGCGACATCGCGTTGACCCACACTCAGGGGCTGCGCTGCCGCGGTTTGTGGAGGTGTCGTGGCCGGCGTCTGGGATCGAGTTTCAGCTGGAGCTGGCTGCGATCTCCACCAACGTTCCCTCGACCGATCCCGGCCAGTTGTGGCAGATGCCGGCTTATGAAGGCTATGAGCCTGTCGATCTGGCCGACCCGTCAGTCGTGATCGGGCCCGCACCGCCGCGATGAACGCGGATGAACGCGGATGAACGCAACCAAGCCTAACCCAATCAGGAATGCGTTACTCGGGCTGCGACCCCATCTTCTGCCGCGCCCGCGCCAGCGTGGGCCCGATCGATCCCAGCGGCATTCCGGTGAGTTGGCTGATCTCGCCATAGCTGCGGGCCTCGAGGTGGTGCATGCGGACCAGCTTCTCCTCTGTCGGGTCCAGCTTGGCTTTGGCGAGCAGGTTGTCCACCTCCTCGCGATCGGCCATCAACGCCTGGGGATCGCCACGCACGGCGGGCTCGTTCCCTGCGACCAGCGGGCGGCTGCCACGGGCTTTCTGGGCCAGCCGCATCAGGCCGCGAACAGCAACGCGTCGAGCGATGACGGCCAGATACGTCGCCAGGCTCGAGCGGCCCGCGAAGCCTCGCAGCACAGCGGCGTCGTGATGAAGGATTTCGAGCAGGACATCTGCCAGGAGATCGTCACGATCGGCCTGCGGCACCAGCATCTGCCGCTGGGCGGCTGTGCGGTCGACGACGAAGGCGAGAAGGCCCGCAAAGCGGTCGACGAAGGCGGACCACGCCTGCGACTGCCCCGCGAGGCAATCGTGGAGCAACTGCCGATCCTGAGGAGAAAAAAGCTCGGGAGCGGTCGCCACGTCGGCGGAATTGTAGGGAGCCGTCATCGTCATAGCCGTCGTCACGGCACATCCTCGAGATTGCCACGAGCCCGCCAGATACCGCGGAAAATGCGGACTGTGGGTCGACACCGCGGATTGAGTCTTGCCCCGACAGCCCCAATCATAAGGTCGGACCGGGGCCCCGACCAACCCCAGTGGCCAGTGGACTCATGAAAACGTGGAAAATCGCCGATTCCTGAATCGTTGACAGGCGCGGCCGATCCACTTACGATTCCGCGCGTCCGGCCACTCTGCAAAAGCCCTCTCGGCAGCCCTCAGCCCTCCACATTCAAGGAGCCTTCCGCCATGACTCACGTTGTTGCCGAGCCCTGTTTCGCCTGCAAATACACCGACTGCGTTGTGGTCTGCCCCGTTGAGTGTTTCTACGAGGGTGATCAGATGCTCTATATCCATCCTGACGAGTGCATCGATTGCGAGGCCTGTGTTCCCGAGTGCCCGGTGGAGGCGATCTTTCACGAGGACAATCTGCCGGCCGAGTGGAAGGAATTCACGGCGCTGAATGCGGAGATGGCGACGCAAACGCCTGTGATCACCGAGAAGAAGGACCCGCTCTGCTGAGATTGATCGACCGCGGTAGCATGGCATCCGACGGTGGGGCCGAAAGAGGCTCGCTGCCCAACAAGCTGCCGCTGCCTACCGCAGATCAATAGGCTGCCTGTCTATTGCAAGTCGACAAGCTGCCTGCCTACCGCAGGTCGACAAGCCGCCTGTCTATCGCAGGTCGACAAGCCAGTAGGCGTTGTCGACGAAGCTCTTCCAGCTTTCGTATTTCGGATTCCCCAGCTTGGTGGAGAGCAGGGGGCTGCGCTTCGGCTTGAACGGATGGCGAGTCATTTGCATCCGTGCTTCCTGCGGCGTCCGCCCGCCCTTGCGAACGTTGCACGCGACGCATGCACACACGATGTTTTCCCAACTGGTGATGCCACCCCGGCTCCGGGGCACAACGTGATCAAGCGACAATTCGCTGGTCGGAAAGTTCCGTCCGCAATACTGGCACTGGTTGCCATCCCGAGCGAACACGTTCCTCCGGTTAAATCTGAGCCCCTGCCGCGGTCCACGGTCGCAGGAGACCAGTCGAATCACCCGCGGGGCCTGCAGTTCGTAGCCCACGGCCTTCACCCAGTCATGCTCCGGACTGCTGAATCCAGCACGCAATGCCGACAATTCCCGCCAGGAATCGAGCGAATAGGCCGCATACTGGCCCTCTTCGATGTGCACCACCTCCGCCAAGTGCCGAAAGAGCAGGGTGACGGCCCGACGCACATTGGTGATATGCACGGCGACGAAGGATCTGTTCAACACCAGCACGCTCAGACCGAGCGAGCCTGGCAAAGCCGCGGCGGGCATCGTGGAAGCAGACATGGCGTGTCCTCGCAGGGCGGCTGACACCGGGATTGAGTCTAGTCGCCCATTTGAGTTCCTGCCAAATTCCAAGTCCATGATTTTGGCAAACTAACCGCTTGCCTTTGCCGCAGATTGCGGGCAAACTCACGGAGTGCGAACGCCAAACGCGCCGGGCGATCCACGCTGCGTCCGGCGGAGGCATGACCGGATTCAATTCCCTGCGGAGACCGCTATGCTTCACTATTCATGCGACCTGTGCAAACGCCCGATCGATCCCCATGCCGACGTGCATCACGTCGTGAAGATCGAGGTTTTTCCGGCTGTCGAAGACCCCGCCCAGCACAGCTGCTGCGAGGCCGAGAGTGCGGCCGACGAGGCCGACCACCTCGAGGAGATGCAGGAGCTGCTGGAGCGACTCGATGACGACGAATTGCCTGGTTGCTTCAACGATGGCGTGAGTTCGATGCGATTCGACCTGTGCGACGCTTGCCGCCAGCGCTTCGTGAAGAATCCGCTCGGCCTGAAGAGCGGCAAGCAGCACGACTTCAGCAACAACTGATCCGCTGACGCTTCGAGGCCTGAGATCTCGACGGCACGGCGGTAGTTGTGTGCCCCACTGGCCCTTTCCCTTTTTGCCCCAAGACCCCCGAGGAGTTTTTGTTCCATGCCATCTCGCCCGCTGTCGATTGCCGCCATCCCTGGAGACGGCACGGGTCCGGAGGTCACGGCCGAGGCGATGAAGGTGTTGGAGGCAGTCGCCCGTCTCGACGGCATCGACTATCGAGTGGAAACGCTCGACTGGGGCGGGGATCGGTATCTGGCGACGGGCGAGATCATTCCGGAGGGCGGGCTGGACCTGCTCCGGAGTAAAGACGCTATCTTCCTCGGCGCGATCGGCCATCCCAAGGTGGCCCCAGGCATTCTCGAGAAGGGGCTGCTGCTGGAGTTGCGATTCAAGCTCGACCAGTACATCAACCTACGACCGGTGAAACTCCTGCCGGGCGTCGAGACGCCCCTGGCGGGCCGCGGGCCCAAGGACATTGATTTCGTGGTGATCCGCGAAAACACCGAAGACCTCTACTGCGGCGTGGGCGGCTACCTCAAGAAGGGCACGCCCGACGAGGTGGCCGTGCAGCAGGCGATTTATACGCGAAAGGGTTGCGAGCGCTGCATTCGCTGGGCTTTCGATTACACGCGGAAACGCAACAGCCCCAAGAAGACCCTCACGCTGGTCGCCAAGACCAACGTGCTCACGTTCGGCCATGACCTCTGGTGGCGGACGTTCCAGGAGGTGGCACTGGAATTCCCCGACGTGAAGACCGACTACAACCACGTCGATGCGTGCTGCATGTGGATGGTGAAGAACCCAGATGCCTACGACGTGATCGTGACGACCAACATGTTTGGCGACATCATCACCGATCTGGGAGGCATCCTGCAGGGCGGCATGGGCGTGGCGGCGGGCGCGAATCTCAACCCCGACGTCTCGGCCTCTGGCAAGCGGTGCGTGAGCATGTTTGAGCCGATGGGGGGCAGCGCCCCCAAGTACACGGGGCTCAACCAGATCAACCCCATCGCGGCGATCAATGCGATGGCGATGCTTCTGGAGCACACAGGCTACGCTGAATCGGGAGCGCGGATCGACAAGGCAGTGGCCCACGTCACGGGCACGAAGATGAAGAGTCAGGCAGCCGGCAAGATGGGCCACGGCACCAGGGAACTTGGCGATCTGGTGGTGGCGTCGCTGTAAGGGACAAGCCCGCGGCAGTGAGCAGGCTGTGGATAAACCCCGTGTTGGACCGCACGAGGCGGTCTCGGGTGCGTAGCACTTGAGAAAACCGGAGGTTTTCAAAGTGGAAAAAGGTCAGGGATGACTTTTTCAACGGACAGTGAGCTCGGCTTTTGCAGTTTACACAGCCATTGCGACAGCGTTTTCCAGCAGTCTGATCAGCTTTCTGGAACCGTGTTTGCTCGCTGCCATCGCAAAAATGTG
>Ga0209829_10003555_pt1 | contig 11296 bp, 8 predicted proteins | sample C_140205_EF_Meta_FD_187311 | JGI IMG/M metagenome (GOLD analysis project Ga0209829, IMG submission 187311) | Freshwater microbial communities from Lake Croche, Canada to study carbon cycling - C_140205_EF_MetaG (SPAdes) (version 2) | ecosystem: Environmental > Aquatic > Freshwater > Lake... | reverse complement strand
GGCCAGGCCTGCGACCGATCCCGGGCCGGTGGGGTTGGCTGCCGCGTAGGCTGCGCAACCCGCGCCGACGGGGTCGCCGGCAGCCGGCATCGCCATCACTGAGGAGGACGCCGAACTTACGGCAGAACTGGCCGACTCCGCGACCGACGAGGCTTTCTCGGTCATCGACGACGCCGATTCTTTGGTGGCCGTCGAACAGCCCGAGAGGGTCAGGGCCGCGATGGCCGCCACACCCGCTGCGGTGAGGACTGAACGCTGAGCAATCATTTACTGGTCTCCGGATCCGTGTTAATGGGCGACACGCCGAACAGCGGCCGCATTAGTCGTTCGATACACCACGATACCTGGACTGGCTGGTGTGACGACGGTCATATGGATTAACCATACGGTCCTGCCATCTCCTCCCGGCCTGCGGCGCGGCACAATGGGTCCGGTGAGCCCCGCCAACCGCCTGCGCGTCCTGATCCTCGGCAGCACGGGGTCGATCGGCACCCAAGCGCTCGAGGTGATTGCTGCGAATCCCGATCGGTTCGCGGTCGTGGGCCTCGCAGCCGGAGGCGGCAATGCCGAACTGCTCGCCCGTCAGCGCGCTGAGACCGGCGTCACCAACATCGCGGTTGCCGACCCGGCTGCTGCCCTTCACATCGGCGACGTCACCTACAGCGGCTCCGATGCCGCCACCCGGCTGGTGGAGAACACCCAGGCTGACGTGGTGCTCAACGCCCTGGTGGGGGCGCTCGGCCTCGAACCCACGCTGGCCGCGCTGGCCAGCGGTGCGCGCTTGGCGCTGGCCAATAAGGAGTCTCTGGTGGCGGGCGGTCCGCTGGTTCTGCGTGCGGCCCGGCCCGGCCAGATCGTCCCGGTGGACTCCGAGCACTCCGCGCTGGCCCAGTGCCTGCGTTCCGGCAGTGCCGACGAGGTGGCCAAACTGGTACTCACCGCCTCCGGTGGGCCGTTTCGCGGCTGGTCGGCGGCCGACCTGGAGTCGGTGACGCCCGAGCAGGCCGGTGCGCACCCCACCTGGAATATGGGGCCGATGAACACGCTGAACTCAGCGTCGCTGGTGAACAAGGGTCTTGAACTCATCGAGACCCACCTGCTGTTCGGTGTTCCCTACGAGCGAATCGAGGTCGTCGTGCATCCGCAGTCGATCGTGCACTCCATGGTGACCTTCACCGACGGCTCCACCATCGCCCAGGCCAGCCCGCCGGATATGAAACTGCCGATTTCGCTGGCGCTGGGCTGGCCGGACCGGGTCGCCGACGCCGCCGCTGGCTGCGACTTCCGCACCGCGGCCACCTGGGAGTTCGAGCCGCTGGACGACGCGGTCTTTCCTGCTGTTGGACTTGCTCGCCGGGCCGGGGAGACCGGTGGTTGCATGACCGCGGTGTACAACGCCGCCAATGAGGAAGCGGCCGCGGCCTTTCTGGCCGGACGTATCGGTTTCGGTGCGATTGTGCGAACAATCGCTGACGTCCTGGGCGCTGCCGACCAGTGGTCGGCTGAACCGGCTACCGTGGAGGACGTACTCGAGGCTCAGCACTGGGCCCGCCGACGCGCCCACGACGCCATTGTCGTCGCCGCACAGGAGGTCGCACCACAGCGATGATGTTCATTGTCGGGATCGTGCTCTTCGCGTTGGCCATCCTTGTCTCGGTGGCACTGCACGAATGCGGCCACATGTGGGTCGCGCGTGCCACCGGGATGAAAGTGCGTCGCTACTTCGTCGGCTTCGGGCCAACGCTGTGGTCGACGATGCGGCCCAACAAACTCGGCTCGACCGAATACGGCATCAAGGCGATTCCCCTCGGCGGTTTCTGCGATATCGCCGGAATGACGTCGGTGGACACGTTGGCCCCCGAAGACGAGCCCTACGCGATGTACAAACAGCAGACCTGGAAGCGGGTTGCGGTGCTGTTCGCCGGGCCGGCAATGAACTTCGTCATCGGATTGGTGTTGGTGTACGGAATCGCCCTGGTGTGGGGATTGCCCAACCTTCACCCGCCGACCACCGCGGTCGTCGGCGAAACCAGCTGTGTCAAATCCGAACTCACCAGGGGTGAACTCGGAACCTGCACCGGAACGGGTCCGGCTGCGCTGGCCGGCATCAAACCCGGCGACGTTGTGGTCAAGGTTGGTACAACGCCGGTGGCCACCTTCCAGGACATGGTGACCGAGGTTCGAAAGTCCTCCGGTCCCACCCCGTTCACCGTGGAGCGCACCGTCGACGGCACGACCACCACCGTCGACGCGATCGTCGACGTGGCGACCACCAAACGCTGGATCACCCCTGCTGGCGGCGGTGAAGCAACCGGACCGTCGGACGTCGGCTCGATCGGGATCGGGGCCGCGCAGTTCGGGCCGACGCACTACAACCCGCTGTCGGCGGTGCCGGGAACCTTGGCCTTCACCGGCGATCTGGCCGTACAGCTGGGTAAGTCGATGGCAGCCATCCCGAGCAAGGTCGGGGCGCTGGTGCACGCCATCGGCGGTGGCGAGCGTGACCCGGAGACACCGATCAGCGTCGTCGGCGCCAGCATCATCGGTGGCGATACCGTCGATCACGGGCTGTGGGTGGCGTTCTGGTTCTTCCTGGCTCAACTCAACTTCGTGCTGGGCGCGATCAACCTGGTGCCTCTGCTGCCCTTCGACGGCGGCCACATCGCCGTCGCGGTCTACGAGAAAATTCGCAACATGTTCCGCGCAATCCGCGGCGTACTGCCAGCGGCCCCCGTGGATTACAACAAATTAATGCCCGCCACCTATGTGATCCTCGCCGTAGTGGTCGGCTATATGGCACTGACCGTAACCGCAGACCTGGTCAACCCAATCAGATTGTTCCAGTAGGAGATTCGCAGATGTCAGTTGGTCTGGGTATTCCGGCACCGCCGGTCCCGGTCTTGGCGCCGAGGCGCAAGACCCGTCAACTCATGGTGCGCGATGTCGGGGTTGGCAGCGACTACCCGATCTCGGTGCAGTCGATGTGCACTACCAAGACCCATGACATCAACGCGACGTTGCAACAGATCGCAGAACTGACGGCCACAGGTTGCGACATGGTCCGGGTAGCCTGCCCGCGCCAGGAGGACGCCGACGCACTCGCCGAGATCGCCCGCAAGAGCCAGATCCCAGTGATCGCCGACATCCATTTCCAGCCGAAGTACATCTTCGCCGCGATCGACGCCGGTTGTGCGGCCGTGCGGGTGAATCCGGGCAACATTAAGGAGTTCGACGGCCGCGTTGCCGAAGTGGCCAAAGCCGCTGGCGCAGCGGGCATTCCGATCCGTATCGGGGTCAACGCGGGCTCGCTGGACAAGCGTTTCCTGGAGAAGTTCGGTAAGGCCACCCCGGAGGCACTCGTCGAGTCCGCGCTGTGGGAGGCGTCGCTGTTCGAGGAACACGGCTTCGGCAACATCAAGATCAGCGTCAAGCACAACGACCCCGTCGTGATGGTGGCGGCATATGAGTTGCTTGCTCAAAAGTCTGACTACCCTTTGCATCTCGGTGTCACCGAAGCCGGACCGGCTTTTCAGGGCACCATCAAGTCGGCGGTCGCCTTCGGGGCGCTGCTGTCCCGCGGCATCGGTGACACGATCCGGGTGTCGCTGTCAGCGCCGCCGGTCGAAGAGGTCAAGGTCGGTAACCAGATTCTGGAATCGCTGAACCTCCGGCCGCGCGGCCTGGAGATCGTGTCGTGCCCGTCGTGCGGGCGCGCCCAGGTCGATGTCTACACCCTGGCCAACGCCGTGAGTGCCGGGCTCGAGGGTCTCGATGTCCCATTGCGGGTGGCCGTCATGGGCTGTGTCGTCAACGGTCCGGGCGAGGCGCGCGAGGCCGATCTCGGGGTCGCCTCCGGTAACGGCAAGGGCCAGATCTTCGTCAAGGGTGAAGTGATCAAGACCGTGCCCGAGTCCATGATTGTCGAGACGCTCATCGAAGAGGCCATGCGAATCGCCGACGAGCTGCGTGGCGCGGATACATCTGCGGGTGGTTCGCCGGTGGTCACCGTAAGCTGACGGTCAGACCTCCCCGCGGGTGAAACCCCAGAAAGAACGGCGCCGCGGGTGAAACCCGCAGAAAGAACCGGCCCCGCGGGTGAAACCCGCAGAAAGAACCATCATGTCGGCACCGCCACTACTCCGATCGGTTGATGCGCGCCGAGTGTCGGTGGTCCGCGACGCGGCGGCGGTGAGCCGGGTCTTGGCAGCCGATCCGGTGGGCGCGTGCATGGTCGCGGCGCGGGTGGCCGACAACGGCGTCGATCCAGGCTCGATCGGGGGCGAACTCTGGACGCGGCGGCATGCGGAGGAGTCGCTGTGCTACGCCGGAGCGAATCTGATTCCGCTTCGTGGCGCTCACGATGATCTCGTGGCGTTCGCCGATCGGGCCCTGAGTACGGCTCGCCGCTGCTCGTCGCTGGTTGGCCGCGCCGATCTGGTGTTGCCGATGTGGGATCGGCTGCAGCACGGCTGGGGTCCGGCGCGTGATGTGCGTGACCGCCAACCCCTGCTGGCGCTGGGGTCACAACCCCGGTGCGCGGTGGACCCGGGCGTGCGGCGGGTGCGGATTGACGAGTTGGACGCCTACCTGGTGGCTGCGATCGACATGTTCATCGGCGAGGTCGGGGTGGATCCACGGATCGGTGACGGCGGGCGCGGTTACCGCCGTCGGGTGGCCGGCCTGATCACCGCCGGACGCGCCTTCGCCCGCTTCGAGCGTGGTCATGTCGTGTTCAAAGCCGAAATTGGCTCCCAGTCGCCGGCTGTCGGCCAGATTCAAGGTGTCTGGGTACACCCCGAATGGCGTGGCCACGGGCTCGGTACAACCGGAACCGCGGCGATCTCGGCAGCGGTGGTCCAGACCGGTCGCATCGCGAGCCTGTACGTCAACGGTTACAACACCGTCGCGCGTGCCGCCTACGCCCGGGTGGGCTTCAGCGAGGTCGGTACCTTCGCGACCGTTCTGCTCGACTAGTTTCTGCGCCGAACGTCGAGGGTGCTGTCCCACCGACCTGCGGTGTGCGCCCTAAAAAGTCGACTCTCGACACTGTTTGGGCGGTGCGCCTCCGCCGGATATTGGTCACAGGCTCATAACATCTGCCTCAATGGCAACTTCTACCTCACGAGTAACAAGAGTCACAGGCCTGGCCTCGGTGCTGGCACTGGCGGCAGCGGCATCGCTTTCGGCGTGCACACCTCGCCCGGACGGGCCCGCGCCGGCCGCCGCACAGTTCTTCGCCGACCTCGGCCGCGGTGACACCGGGGCAGCCGCCCAACTCAGCGACCTGCCGACCGAGGCGCACGCCGCGCTGAACGAGGCCTGGGCGGGTTTGCAGGCCACGCATCTCGACGCCAAAATCCTCGGCTCGCGCTACACCGAGGACACCGGCAGCGTGAACTACCGCTTCACCTGGGAGCTGCCCAAGAAGCGCACCTGGACCTACGACGGCGTTCTGAACCTGATCCGGGACGAGGGAAAGTGGCGGGTTCGCTGGGTCGCCAGTGCCCTGCACCCGAAGCTAGGCGAGAATCAGACCCTTGAGTTGCGGGCCGACCCGCCGCGGCGGGCCTCGGTCAATGAGCAGAGCGGCACCGAGGTGCTGGTGCCGGGCAGTCTGTACCACTATCAACTCGACGCCGCGAAGTCCGGCGCCAATCTGATGTCGACAGCGCGAGTGGTATCCGACGTTCTTCGGCCCTTCAACGACACCTTCAACCCGCAGCGACTCGCCGAACAGGCCAGCTCCTCGAATGGGCCACTGGAACTCATCACGTTGCAACCATTCGATCACGACCGGGTGGCGCCGTTGCTTGACGGGCTGCCCGGTGTGATCGTCACGCCGCAGGCCGAAATGCTGCCCACCGATCAGCATTTCGCCCCCGCCGTCGTCAACGAGGTCAAGAAGGCGGTGATTGACGAACTCGACGGTGAGGCCGGCTGGCGGGTGGTCAGCGTCAACAAGAACAGTTCCGACGTCGACGTTCTCACCGAGGTTGCGGCCAAACCGGCGCCGTCGATCTCCATCACTCTCGATCGCGGGGTACAGAACGCCGCCCAGAATGCCGTTGATGGACAGTGGCGCAAAGCCATGCTCGTGGTGATCAAGCCGTCGACGGGGGACATCCTGGCGGTGGCACAGAATGCGGCCGCCGATGCCGACGGTCCGGCTGCCACCACTGGGCTCTATCCGCCGGGGTCGACGTTCAAAATCGTCACCGCCGGAGCGGCGCTACAGCGCAACATGGCCACACCCAACACTCTGCTGGGGTGCCCGGGCGAGATAGACATCGGCTACCGCACGATCCCGAACTACAACAAGTTCGATCTCGGCACCGTCCCGATGGCCAGGGCGTTCGCGAACTCCTGCAACACTACATTCGCCGAACTGGCGAGCCGGATGCCACCGAGTGCGCTCACAGACGCCGCATCGGAGTACGGCATTGGTGCCGACTACACCATCGAGGGTCTGACCACCGTCACCGGCACCGTGCCGGCGACGGTCAATCTCGCCGAGCGCACCGAGGACGGTTTCGGCCAGGGCAAGGTGCTGGTTACCCCGTTCGGGATGGCACTGGCGGCGGCGACCGTTGCGGCGGGCACGACGCCGACGCCGCACCTAATCGTGGGCCGCCCGACCATCGAGACCGGTGATAACCCGCCGGCTGATCCGGCGACCCTCGACGGTCTGCGATCGATGATGCGACTGGTTGTCACCAACGGCACCGCGAAGGATATCGACGGCATCGGTGAGGTTTTCGGCAAGACCGGCGAGGCGGAGTTCGACGGTGGCTCGCATGCGTGGTTCGCCGGCTACCGGGGTGATCTGGCTTTTGCGGCACTCATTGTCGGCGGTGGATCGTCGACGTACGCGGTCCGCATGGTTCGGCAGATGTTGCAGGAACTGCCTGACGGATATCTGGCCTGAGCGCCAGCCGCCTCGGCGACTACTGCCGACGGTCCGTCAGTGAGATGGTCCGGACTGCTGATTTGCCTGTTTGCCGGCACCTTGCTGGTTGGGACCCTGTTGGTTTGGACCCTGTTGGTTCGGGCCCTGGTTTGGACCTGAGCCCTGCTGGTTGGGGCCTGGACCTGGCGGTTTCGGTCCAGGTCCGGGTCCGGGAGGTTTGGGGCCGGGCTGCGGTCCGGGTCCGGGTCCGGGGCCTGGAGGTTTGGGGCCTGGGCCGGGCTGCGGACCGGGACTTGGTTTCGGCGAAGGCGGCAGGGCCAACTCCGGCACTGGATTATCCGGGACGGATGCGCCGCCTGCTGCGGAGTTTCCGCCGATGAAGCCGCCGGCCGGGGCGGGCCGCTGCACTGCCTCGATCTGCGGAGCCGTCGGCCGTGGCAGGGATGGGCTGGCCGCTGCGGGCGGGAACAGCAGTCCAGGGGAGTCGGGCTGCAGTGGTAGCGCGGGCAGTTGCAGTTCGGGGGCCGTGCGAGGGCCGAGCGGGATAGGGCCGCCGGGGATGCCGGTAGGCGTCACCGCGTTCGTGGGCTTGCTGATCCCCGCCGGGGTGATGAAGGGGAGCTTTACAGTGCCGCCCAGAACGGCGGTCAGGCCGGCGCCTAGCGTCAGAACACCGAATATGCTCGCCGCTGCGATCTGCAGGTAGAGACGTTGCGGGCGGGCGCGCGATGCACGGTGCTGATCAAGGTCGACGACGGTGGCGTCGTCGGCGGGAAGGTCGGCCTGCGCATTCAAGCCCTGCAGGTACGGGCCAAAACACTCGGTCGCGTAGTCCGCGACCTCTGAGCGGGTGGTCAGTGGCCGCTCCGGTCGCGTGACGGTCACCAGTGAATAGGCGAGTCGTACGAAAACATCGGCGACTGATTCGAGATCCGCCGACGGGTCGTCGGTGGTCGTGCCTGCACGGTGAAGTTGATCGGCGACCAGTGGGACGCTGGCCTCCATCACCGCGGTCGACGTGCTCGACAGCATCGCTAATTGCTCGCTGGCCTCGGTGTTCAGTTCGCGCAGGGCGATTGGATGCCGCTGAACCTCCCAGACGATATCGGTGAAGGCGTGCAGGGTCCGGTCGGCGAACGAGGTGCCACCATCTGCGGCCTGCTCGAATGCGGTGTCGAGCAGTTTTGTGAACTCACCGATGATGGCGGTTCTGAGGAGATCGACCTTGCTGGGCCAGCGCCGGTAGATGGTCATATGCGAGACGCCGGCGGATTTCGCGACCAACTCGACGGTTGCCCTTTTGAATCCAAAGTCCCCGAGAACGCGGATTGCGCCGGCGAGAATCTTGACGCTGGTCGGGTCGAGTTTCTGCGCTTCCACAGGCCCGCCCCCTTCGTTTACGCCGCGCCGCGTGACATTCGGCCGGATCGGGTGGGAGGAAATGGAATCCGTCCGTTCACGCCTACCAGGATCCTACTACCCAACCATCCTGGCCCGACGTTTCCCGCCAGCCCGCCGGCTGATGCGCAACCGCCGAATCTGAGGGGGATGGTCTGCTGCACTCAGGTTTCCAAACAAATCGGTGCTTGACGCCAGTCCGATGGGGTGATGTTATGAGCACCATAATTCAATAACAACTGCTGTTCAGAACAGTTTACGGTTCCAAACAGGTGCCCAGGACCCCTCCGCGGCGCAGGATCACTGAACTCAGGAACAACTAAGAAAAGGGATGGGTAGCCATGTTAGAAACCGCGAAAGTCATCACAATCGGGCGGGTCGGCGCCTTGGCCATTGCCCTCGGAATCGGCGGCGCGATCGCAGCTGCGCCGGCTTGGGCGGACAGTTCCGAACCGGCCTCCTCGACCGGGCGTGCGGCCGCGGCGACGCACCGAGCGGACCGCAGCGCGGCGACTCGGGCGACGGCTGGCGCCAGACCGGTCGTGGCATCCCGGATCGCCTCGACGGCGTCGACAGCGGGCACAGCCGCAGCCACCACAGCTCAGCAGGCCGTCGTCCCGCAGCCGAAGCCGCCGCAGCCGAAGCCCGGCGTCAACTACCGCTCCATCGATGGCAGCGGGAACAGCCTCACCAACACCGGTCTCAACGCCGTCGGCGCCGATTTCAGGCGGATCGGCGTCGCCCACTTCAGCGACGGCATCTCGGCTCTACGCACGGGTCTGCCCAACGCCCGCACCGTGAGCAATCTGGTGGTTGCCGGTAATGCCGGTGATGCCGAGACGCCGAATGCCGAGGGACTGTCCGGGATGATGTATGCCTGGGGTCAGTTCATCGACCACGACATCAACCTGACACTTTCGGACAACGTCACCCACATCGACATCACGGTTCCGGCGGGTGATTCCACCCTCAGCGGTTCGATCTCGATGACGCGCTCGGTCATTGACCCGCTGACCGGTGTTGCCGGCAAGCCGGCTGTCACCACCAATAACGTGACCGGTTGGTTGGACGGCTCGATGGTCTACGGCTCGGATGCCGCCACCGCCGCTGGCCTGCGCGGAACAGACGGCCATCTGCTGAGCTCGGTAGGCAACAACCTGCCGATCGTCGACGGTGCATACGTTGCCGGCGATAGCCGAGTCCAGGAGAACCCCGATCTCACCGCCCTGCAGACGCTGTTCCTGCGGGAGCACAACCGCCAGGTCGACCTGCTGAAGGTTTCCCACCCGGACTGGACCGGCGACCAGCTCTACCAGCAGGCCCGCGCGATCGTCACCGCCGAGATTGCCCGCATCACTTACAACGAGTTCCTGCCGCACCTGCTCGGTACCACCGCGATCAAGCCCTATCAGGGTTACAAGGCAGGTGTCGATGCCAGCCTGACCGAGGAATTCGCCGGCGCCGCATTCCGGCTTGGGCACTCGATCGTCTCGGCCAACCTGGAGAAGACCGACGAGCAGGGCAACGTGATCGGTACGCCGGTCACGCTCAAGGATGCGTTCTTCCAGGATCCGGCAGCCTTCTCCGCTGATAGCGGCGCCGACGGACTGCTGCGTCATCTGACGAATGACCTGTCCAACGCCCTGGACGTGCACATCGTCGACGATCTGCGCAACTTCCTGTTTGGTCCATCGGCGGGTCTGGACCTGGCCGCCATCAACCTTCAGCGCGGGCGCGATCTCGGCCTTGGCACATTGAACGAGACCCGAATTGCGTTGGGGCTCAAGCCCTACACCAGCTTTGCGGCCATCACCTCCGACGTGGCGACCGCGGAGGCTCTGCAGGCCGCCTACGGAGACGTCAACAAAGTCGAACTGTGGATCGGCGGTCTGGCCGAAAACCACGTGGCCGGCGCGATGGTCGGACAGACCTTCGATGTGATCATCGCTCAACAGTTCCAGGCTCTCCGGGACGGCGACCGGTTCTGGTATCAGAACCAGGGCTTCGACGTGGCCACTATGAAGACGATCGAGTCGACCACGCTGTCCTCGCTGATGCTGAAGAACACCGATACCCAGCACATGCAGGCCGATGCATTCGTGTTCTATGAGCGGCGCAGTGGCGTAGCCGGCGGTGGCGTGATGGAGAACCCGGCGTCACCGCAACTAGTGATCGGCTCCAACGGTGGCGACACTCTGGTCGGCGGAACCAAGGGTGATCTGCTTGTCGCGGGAACCGGTCGTCAGACCATGACCGGCGCGGCCGGCGGTGACACCTTCATCGTCAGCACCAAGGGCATCGATGCGGTGATCACCGACTTCAAGGTCGGCCAGGATAAGTTGCAGTTCGAGAACCTGGGGAAGACTGGCGTGCGAATCACCACCGAGAAGGGCAACGCGGTCATCTTCTTCGCAGGCAACAAGGTGACGCTGACCGGAGTTCAGGCCAGCATGATCCGGGTCAGCGACATCAGTTTCATCTGAGCGGTGCAGACGGGTCCGCGGCGGCTGAGTTCGCCCCGGCCACAACGATTTCGCCATTACTGACTGCGACGGCACGGGGGGTCAGTGGTTCGGTCGCCGGGCCCTGTGTCACCGCCCCGTCGAAGGCGAATCGGCTGCCATGGCACGGGCAGATGGCGGCTCCGTCCCTGACCCCCAGTGCGCAGCCGGCGTGTGTGCACCGGGCGATGAAACCCTGGAACACACCGGGGGAGGGTTGGCTGATCAGGGTTCCGTGCGCGACGATCGCTGAACCCACCGGAACGTCGGCGGTGGGAGCCAACACCTGGCCGGCTTTTTGCGTCGTTTCCGCCGGTGGGGATTCGGCGGCCTTGCCGCAGGCGGCCAATGGGACAACAGCGGCACCGGCAACGACGGCGCCGAGGATGCTTCGTCTGGGCAGATCGGACATGGGGCGAGCTTAGCTGGAGAAGGTAAGTTGGAAGGGCCATGTCCGAGATCGAGAACACGCCCGCACTGCGGTTGTCAG
>Ga0209829_10003551_pt1 | contig 11312 bp, 7 predicted proteins | sample C_140205_EF_Meta_FD_187311 | JGI IMG/M metagenome (GOLD analysis project Ga0209829, IMG submission 187311) | Freshwater microbial communities from Lake Croche, Canada to study carbon cycling - C_140205_EF_MetaG (SPAdes) (version 2) | ecosystem: Environmental > Aquatic > Freshwater > Lake... | reverse complement strand
TCCTGGAGTAATTAGCTCCGCGTGCTTCGTCCAGCCAATACCCCCATAAACAGCCACGTGACGGATATTGGTAAATTGAGAAAGCTCCGCAATATCCTCACCGACCTGGATGGAGAGTTCGCGTGTGGGGACTAAAATGATCGCTCTTGGATCGGTCCCTTCCGCCTTCACGAGTTTCATCAATAAGGGGATAACGTATGCGGCAGTCTTTCCAGTACCTGTCTGGGCAATGCCTAATACATCCTTTCCCGATTTAATAACGGGAATAGCTTCTGCTTGAATTGGGGTTGGCGTCACAAAACCAATCTCGTCTAATGCCTTTAAAATTGATTTCCCAATACCAAATCCTTCAAATGTTGTCATTCTCAATGCTTTTAATAGAGTGCAAAGTTAACTTTTCTTCGCCATTTTCAGCTTGGAGCCAACAAGGTGATAGATTGAGGGATATGTGAATTGGGAAAAGCTCTACCGAAAGCTCAGGAGTCGAATATTAAATCAATTGAAATACCTTACCTGGAAGGCCGACTAAGATACCTGCAAACTCAAGATTAAGCAACGTTGGCGAGACCTTACTCATGGGCAAGGAGGTCTTGATACAGATCAGATCGATTGCTGTAGCCCCATTCTCTCGAAGGAGATCAGTAATTTTTTTCTCCTCCTCATTAAATTCATAAAACAGACAAGGCTGAATTGCATCAGGGCGACTTCTGGTTGCACTCCAATTCATTACATATTCTAAATCTAAGATCGACTCGATCAAGGCAGCTCGATTTGATTTAATGAGAAAATGACACCCTTCAGCATACACATCGCCTACACGGCCTGGGAAAGCAAAGACATCACGATTGTATGAATTTGCGATTTCAGCTGTGACTAAGGCACCCCCCTTTTTAGCTGACTCCACAACTATTGTAGCATCCGAGAGTCCAGCTATAATCCGGTTGCGACGCAAAAAATTTGTCCGCTCAATCTTTGAAAAGCTCATAAAATCGGAAACCAGACCACCTCCATTTTCAATCATCTCTCGAGCAACACCAGCATGCAAACTAGGGTAAATAGTCTCTAAACCATGGGCTAATACCGCAACAGTTGGCAGCCCATTGCGCAAAGCCGACTTATGCGCATGAATATCAATGCCATAAGCTAAGCCACTTACAATAACGATCCGATAACCCTTTTCGACCAAAGCACCAATCAGTTGATCAACCATTCGCTTTCCATATTCAGTGGCACTTCGGGTTCCAACAAGACTGATCGTCTTACCCTCGTTTAGCGGTGGATTTCCTTTCACATACAATACTATGGGGGCATCAGCACAGGCTTTTAATCGCTGTGGATAATCGGCATCAAGATAAAACAGTGCTTTGACACCATTTTTTTGCATAAACTCAACCTCCTGGCTAGCACGCGACATTAACTTAGACCTAAAAATATTTTTAGCTAAAATAGTCCCTATTCCAGGGACTAATCGTAACGTTTTCTCCTTTGATTTAAGCACCTCGTCGGCCGATCCAAGGTAGGCAATTAATGACTTTGCCGTGATACTTCCAATGCCAGGGATTAGGGCTAACGCAATTTTACTGATCAACTCATTTTCCATAATGCAGAAAAGATTAGACTGGGAAATAAAGTGACCAAAAAAGCGAAAGCTAACAATCGAATAGTCGTTTTGCTGGTCCAGCAATCGTCGAATGCTACGGAATAGAACTAGCCCATTAATTGGTTCAAATCGCCCCTTCTATTTTGGACAAATTCATGATGGCGATAATCATTTAAGTTCTGGGCCGTATTCGATTGGTTAAACTTATCGTGATCCCACAGATGGGTAGGCTGAGAATCTTTGACCAGTATAATGCTCTCTTGAAAGGAGGTTCCATTCAGTTCCGTAATCGCCTCCATTGCCTCTGCACTCTTAGGCATCTCCACAAATCCATACCCTTTTGAACGGCCAGTAAATCGATCGTAGATTATCTTACTCGAAGTCACGTAGCCATAATGAGCAAATAATTTCTGTAAATCCTGAGAAGTGGTGGTTTGGTTAAGTTGTGCAATAAATAGGTTCACAATAGCAAGTTTTAAGGGTTAAAAAAAAGTAATGGCCATCAAAGACCATCAATACGCTAGGATTAAACGGTCAAATTGATCTCGGCTTAAGACTGAATGTCAATGATTAACGAAGCATTTATTTTCTAGCACTTAGTAAAGTTAGCTAAAACATTGGAAAAAGAGAAGAGGCTAATTAACCTATTTTAAATAGCCTACAAAAGTTTTTTGGGAAGCAGTTTTCATTACCTTTGTTCAAATGATAGACCAGGGAACCATACAGCAGATACTCGATGTTGCAGAGATTGCAGATGTTGTTGGTGATTTTGTGACCTTAAAACGTCGCGGAACCAGCATGATCGGGCTCTGTCCGTTTCACAACGAAAAAACTCCCTCCTTCAATGTCTCTCAAGCCAAGGGGATCTACAAATGTTTTGGTTGTGGCAAAGGTGGATCATCGGTGAACTTCATTATGGAGCACGAGCACCTCTCGTATACCGATGCTTTACGCTGGCTAGCTGGCAAATACAACATTGCAATTCGAGAGAAGGAAGAAAATCCTGAAGATATTAAAGAACGCAATGATCGAGAGAGCCAACTTATTGTCTCCGAATTTGCTCAAAAATTCTTCGACGAACAACTTTGGGACACCAATTCAGGTCGATTAATCGGGTTATCCTATCTGCGTCAGCGCGGAATGCGGGATGATATCATTAAAAAATTTGGGATCGGATATTGCCCAGAAGGGAAAGAGATCATGACGAATGCCGCTCTAAAAGAGGGGTTCAAAATGGAGTTTTTGGAGAAAACAGGGCTAACCATTAAACGGGAAGATTGGGTTCGCGACCGTTTTTCTGGTCGTATGATGTTCCCGATTCATGGTATCTCGGGACGAGTAATCGGATTTGGTGGTCGAACACTGTCCCAAGATAAAACAATCGCCAAATATTTAAATTCTCCAGAATCAGATATCTATCATAAAAGTCGAGTCTTATACGGTATTTTTCAAGCCAAACGATCAATTATTCAAGAGGATAAATGCTATCTTGTAGAAGGCTATACCGATGTAACATCACTTCACCAATCTGGAATAGAAAATGTCGTTGCTTCCTCAGGCACCTCATTGACCATCGATCAAATTCGTTTAATCAGAAGGTTTACCAATAACGTGACGATCATTTATGATGGTGATCAGGCTGGGATAAAAGCCTCGATGCGAGGAATCGACATGGTTCTTGAAGAGGGGATTAACGTCAAGGTGCTACCACTTCCAGAGGGGGAAGATCCAGACTCATTCTCAAGATCGATGAGTTCGACTGAACTGAAAGAATATATCAAAGGCCACGAGACCGACTTTATAAAATTCAAGACCAAGCTTCTGCTTGCTGGCGTGGAGAATGACCCCATCAGTCGGGCAAAGCTTATCACCGATATCGTAAGCTCAATTGCGGTTATCCCAGCAGAGATTGTGCGTTCGGAATACTTAAAAGAGTGCAGCAGACTGCTTGATGTGCGAGAGACGGTGCTTTACAATGAGATCAGAAAGCTTAAAGTTAAGTCGGAAGACGAGATGATCAAGCATCAAGAGAGGGAGCTTATTAAAGAGGCCAATGTCAAGACGCCAAGCATTAATTTGCCATTGCCAGAGGTCAATCCGTGCGAAAATGAAGAGCGAGAACTTCTTAAGTTGCTTCTTAAATATGGTTCAAACCTACTCTACGAAGTTGAGAATCCTGAACAGGAATCTCCCGATCAAATCTTAGTTGCAGATTTCATCCTCGCTGAGTTAGCTGCCGACCAGATGGTGTCTGTAAATCCAACGATTAAAGCCATCTTCGACGAATACCGACTTCATTTCGACACCGAAAATTTCGATGCTATTAAATATTTCGTGAACCATTCAAACCTTCAAATCAGTCAACTTATTTCCGATATTCTGTCTGAGAAAAATAAATTGAGTCAGTTTTGGCGTAAGAAAGGGAGTTTCATTGAAGAGGAGCATGAGATTTTACAACAGCTAGTGCCTAAAGTTTTGCAAGAATGCAAACTCCGATACATCTCCTTTTTAATTGCTCAGGCAGAAAAAGGGATACGGAAAGCTTCTGAGGAGCACAACGACGACGCGGTACTTGAGTTTCAAACCAGATACCAAAAACTAAAAACGGTTGAAAAGCTGTTATGTGGTCATTTAGGTAAAAGAACAATAACGTCTTAATAACCGACCTAAATACAATTAAAAGAGGCAGTTGAAGCAAATAATCAACGACATCAAGATCAAAATATGATATTTATTACAGGTGGAACAGGGATGGTTGGAGCTCATTTGCTCTATGACCTAACGCAAAAGGGAGAGAAAGTTCGTGCCCTGAAACGGCCTGGCAGCCCTGTGAAAAAAACGGAAAAGATATTCTCGTTTTATACTCCATCACCCGAAAAATTATTGAGTCAAATCGAATGGGTTGAAGGCGATATTCTAGACAAAGAGGGTCTAAGCGAGCTACTGAATGGAGTAACGCAAATATACCATTGTGCTGCAATCGTCTCTTTTGACTCCTCCAAGCGCGATGAGATCATTCAAATCAATGGCGAAGGGACTGCCAACTTAGTCGATCTCGCTCTAACATTAGGGATCTCAAAATTCTGTCATGTTAGCTCAATTGCCGCGATTGGATCCCCACCAGACGGTTCAGAAGCGAATGAGGAGCATCCTTGGCGTACCTCGAAAGAAAATTCAGCTTATGCCGAGAGTAAATACAATGCGGAGATGGAGGTATGGCGCGGAACCTTGGAAGGTTTAGATGCCGTGATTGTAAACCCTTCCGTCATCATTGGTCCAGGCGATTGGAAGACAGGGAGCTCTACACTATTTTCCACGATCTGGAAAGGGATGAAATTTTACACATCTGGTGGAACAGGATTTGTAGATGTCAAAGATGTAGTAACTGCGATGCAGCTATTAATGACAGAAGGAAACTGGGTTTCGGTAAAAAATCAACGCTACATCCTCAACGCAGAAAATCTTCTTTACCGCGAATGCTTTAATTTAGTAGCCGATAATCTTAAAGTGAATCGGCCTAAAATACGGGCTACAAAAGCTCTATTAACGATTGGATATCGAATTTCTGCCATCAAGAAATTTTTTACCGGTATACCAGCCGCTCTAACCAGAGAGATCGCAAAAAATGCAAATAAGGTCAGTCTTTACAATGGTACAAAGATCTCCAAAGCTCTAAATTTTAATTATATCTCTGTTGCAGATTCTATTCAGCAGAACTCAAAAATCTTCTTAGCCGAGCATCGTCGTAAGGATTAACTAAATTCTGTTATTTTTGATCTAATTATGAAAACAGAAGATCGTTCAATCCTAGGGCATTTCAAGCTTTACCTTATCCTGATCCTATTTATTGGAATTAATGCGTGTGGCTATTCCGCATCTGATAAATCAGGAAATAAAGAGATTCAAAATTCCCAAATTAACGCGGATGACACCGTGATAGATGAATCCCAAGTGATTCATTCATTAACCCTTTCACCGAGAGAGCCAAAACCAGGAGAGCCATTCCGACTTTTGGCTATTGGCGGACAAGAGATCAAAAAAGCAGTAATCCGAGTCTCCAATAATGGCTCTGAACTCCCATCTCAGCGCAGCAGGTTGGGCAATGGACTCCCCTTTTGGCGAATTGATGAATTTACTGGCGCTGAAACAGGAAGCTACCAAGCAGAGTTGGTGGCAAATAACCATACGATCAAAAGGATCACTTTTGTGATCGCACAAAAAAAGAGTGGCTCGAATAGTCAATCGATCTGGGAGAGCTCTAAATCTTGGAGTAATGAATTGGAGGCTCTTTATTCAGCATGGGTAAATGCTCTATTTTTCGATGCCTCTGAAAGTACCTCTTGGGCTGCACTTCATGAGGTGACTCAAAACAAAGACCAGAATTTTCTCTACAACTACCTCTCGCTCAATGAGGATAATGCAACCGAAAAGAATAAAGTTATCATGCAGCCAGACTGCGCCGACAACCCCTTCTACCTACGAGCGTATTTTGCTTGGAAGCTAGGACTCCCTTTTGGCTATCACGTGACTGACAGAGGCTATCTTGGTCGTGCTCCTCAAACTGGGGCATGGGTTACCAACAACGCGCACGCGGCGAAGACACAAACAACCTTGTCCTTCAATGGTTTTTTGCGAAATGTGATGAATGGTGTTCATTCAGGCACCGCCCGCACTGCCCTAAAAGATGATAATTCGGATTATTATCCGGTCGATCTGAAGCGAAGTGCCTTAAGGCCAGGCATCGTTTATGCCGACCCCTATGGACATACGCTCATACTTGTCAAATGGATTCCTCAAACCGAAAACCATCCAGGTACACTTTTAGCCGTTGATGCACAGCCCGATAAGACGATCGCCATCAAACGCTTCTGGAAAGGGAATTTTCTATTTAACACCAGCGAGGTTATAGGAGAACCAGGATTTAAAGCTTTCCGGCCCATAATTATCAAAGGAAATCAATTTTACCTACTCAAGAATAAAGAGCTAACCAAGGAATCCGGGTTTATCAATTTTTCGTTGCAACAACAGAAGTTAAAAAGCGATGAATTTTATTTGGCGATGGAAAGAGCGATCAATCCAAAGCCATTGGATCCAGAGACGGCGCTTCTTGATCTTATCCAGGCACTTCATGAGCAGCTTCTTGTTCGGGTTAAATCGGTAGAGACTGGGGAGTTGTATATGAAAGCGCATCCTGGGGTAATTATCCCGATGCCTTCAAGAGCTGCGGGAGTATTTCAGACCGGTGGAATCTGGGAAGATTTCTCCACCCCTAATCGCGACTTAAGGCTCTTAATTGCCATTGATGCGGTGCTTGATTTTCCAGACCGAATAGTTCAAACACCTGAAGATTTTAAAATGCCTGCACTTCGTTCATCGGCTCAAGTAAAAGCTAAATTGGAGGCCTTAATGAAGGAGAAGCTCAATGAGCTATTCATCACCTACACCCGAACAGATGGAGCAGAACAAAAACTTTCATTAACAGAGATTGTGCGAAGAAGAGCTGGATTTGAGGTTGGCTATAATCCCAATGATGGGATCGAGATACGTTGGGGAGCACCTGAAAATAGCGAAGAACGGGCGTCGTGCCGTAGACACGTGCCAGCGAACCAGCATGAAGCGATGAATATAGTAAGAGTCTGGTTTCAAAAGAGACTTCATCCTCCGACCTAAAAAATCACATCTCTAAAAAACCCAACTAAACAACAAACTAAACCAAGCTTCCCAAATGAAAAAAATTATAACCCTGCTATGCTGCTGGTATTCGATCAGTGCATCAGGAATGTCCCTTAAAGGATTACCTATCTGGGAGAAAGATCATCCCATCGTAAACACCGACTGGTTAATCTCAAAGTCAACTGTGAAAAGTGCGATCTATCAAACGGAGGATGGCAAACTGGTTTTTAGCAATGGCATTACAGCACGCACGTTTACCTTGTTCCCAAATGGAGCCACCGTTGGATTAGAACTGTTAAACACCAACGAATCGTTTATTCGATCTGTCAGACCCGAGGCGGAGGTTGAGCTGGGAAGCCTAAAATTCAGTGTAGGTGGCCTGCTTGGTCAGCCTATACATAACTATTTGCTTCCGGAGTGGCTTAGCAAGATGACAGCCGATCCTTATTCCTTTCAGCTAGTTGACTATACTATATCAGATGTTAAGGCTCGTTTTCCACTCAAAAAAAGATCCGCGTGGATGGCTAAAGACCTACCTTGGCCATTGCCAGGTAAAGAACTAATCTTTCGTTATCAGTTAAACGAGAAGGCTATTGCACTTTGGCAAGAAAAAATTCAATCGAAAGAGTCCTTAGCCTACTTAAAATCAGTAGTTGTAGAGATCCATTACGAGCTATATGATGGCATGCCTGTATTCTCAAAATGGATCAAAGTTTTAAACGACTCGAAGCAAGAGATTAAGGTTAGCAAATTTAAAAGCGAAATTCTGGCAGTCCTGGAAGGGGAAAGTGCTGTCGACTCGAAAAAGAGATGGGATCTTCCCAATATCACCGTTGAGTCGGACTATAATTTCGGAGGGATGACCAACGAGAGTCTGTTTAATTCCAGCATCGGTTGGAACTTAGATACGCTTTATAAAACGCAAGTGAGCTATGAACGAAAAACACCTTGTTTATTAGAGGCATATCCTAAATATGGCCCTAATCAATCTATTAAATCAGGATCCTCATTCGAATCTTTTCGCATCTGGGAACTAGTACACCACAGCTTAGACCGCGAGCATAAAACGCTTGAGCATCGGCGAATGCTCCGTTCTTTAGCACCTTGGTCAACAGAGAACCCAATCTTGATGCACGTTCGAGGATCTAAAGATGAGGAGGTAAAAAAAGCCATTGATCAATGTGCTGAAGTTGGCTTCGAAATGGTTATTATGACCTTTGGCAGTGGTTTTGAAGTGGAAGATCAAAGTCCTGAAAACCTCAATCGGATGAAAAAATTAGCCGACTATGCCCATTCAAAAGGGATCGCACTAGGGGGCTATTCGCTATTGGCAAGTCGTCGTGTAGGTGGTGGTAATGATGTGGTTATGCCAAAAGGGATGACTCCAACGTTTGGTAATTCGCCTTGTATCGAGAGCCAATGGGGAATTGATTATTTCAACAAACTATATAATTTCTACTCCAAAACAGGCTTAGATATCTTGGAACACGACGGGTCGTATCCTGGAGATATCTGCATCGCCACAACCCATCCAGGACACACTGGAGTGGAAGATTCGCAATGGAATCAGCATGCACGAATTACTCAGTTTTACCAGTGGTGTCGTGAGAAAGGGATCTATCTCAACGTGCCTGATTATTATTTCCTCAGTGGTAGTAATAAGACGGGCATGGGCTATCGGGAGACCAACTGGTCGCTACCTCGTGCTCAGCAAGAGATTATTGAGCGACAGAATATTTATGATGGGACATGGGACAAAGCACCATCTATGGGCTGGATGTTTGTCCCACTGGTCGAATATCAAGGAGGTGGTGAGGCTGCGACTATTGAACCGTTAAAAGACCATCTGCCACACTATGCACAACGACTTGCCAATCTATTTGGTGCAGGCGTTCAAGCTTGTTATCGAGGTCCGCAATTGTATGACAGTCCGGAAACGCAAGCGGTGGTGGCTAAATGGGTGGCATTTTACAAGAAACATCGGACAATCTTAGATGGTGATATCATCCATATTCGTCGTCCAGATGGCCGCGATTACGATGCGATTCTGCATGTCGATCCAACGGGGGTTGAGAAAGGGTTGTTAATGATTTACAATCCACTAAACACCCCTATTGCAAGAAAGATAACCATCCCTCTTTATTATACGGGGTTAAAAAATAAAGCCATAGTGCAAGAGCAAGATGGAAATCCGGCACTCGTAACGGCGGATAGAAATAGTGAAAATAATATAACTTTAACCGTTATGATTCAGGCAAATGGGTACACCTATTTCACCTTGAAAGAATCAAAAAATTAATCAACCAAACTACAACTAAACCATGAAAATAGTTCAACTAAGTGCAATCCTACTCAGTTTATTGGTTTTCTCATCGTGCTGCAGCACCTGTAATAAATGCGCAAGCCCCATACAATATGGGAAAGGAACCTTTGGGTATGACTTAGCATTTCTGCGTGTTAAGGATAGCTTAATTGTCTTAAAAAACGGGGATGCTCAAGTCCTAGTATCGCCAAAATACCAAGGCAAAGTTTTCACCAGTACGGCCCAAGGGCTAAGTGGCAACAGTGCTGGTTGGATCAACTACAAGGCATTAGAATCAGATCAAATCGCGCCACATATCAATGCCTACGGTGGTGAAGATCGGATGTGGCTAGGTCCTGAGGGAGGTCAATTTTCGATCTTTTTTAAACCTGGAGACAAGATGGTGTTTGACAATTGGCAAACACCCGCAGGACTTGACAGCGAACCATGGAGTTTAGGCGCTCGTGATTCAGTCTCTGTTTCAATGCAAAAAGAGATGTCGTTACAAAACTTTTCAGGCACCAAGTTTGAAGTCGCCTTATCACGTAAAGTAACCTTGCTTTCAAATTCAGATCTTACAAAAAGCTTAGGCATTACCCTAAATTCGGAAATCAAATGGGTAGGTTTTGAATCTGCTAACACCCTAAAAAATAGAGGTACAGAAAGCTGGACGAAAGAGACAGGAACTATCAACATCTGGATGCTCGCCATGCTCACTCCCTCTCCATCTGGCGTTGTGGCGATACCATATATCCAAGGAGATGAGAAAGAGCTTGGAAAAATTGCAACCACCAACTATTTTGGAGAGATCCCTGCCGATCGGATTAAAATAGACAACGGGATTATTTATTTTAAAGTCGATGGAAAACATCGCAGTAAGCTTGGGTTATCAGATAAAAGAGCGACTAATTTTGCTGGAAGTTACGACGCCGAGCATCAGATGCTAACGATTCTTCAATTTACGAAACCAACTAAAAACGAGGGTTATATCAACCAATTATGGGAGATTCAAAAGGAGCCCTTTAAAGGTGACGTCATCAACTCATACAACGATGGACCTCTAGCCGACGGCACACAGATGGGACCATTTTATGAAATTGAGAGCTCCTCTCCAGCAGCCTTTCTCGCGCCTGGCGAAAGCCTAACTCATGCGCAACAGATCTATCATTTTGTGGGTGACGATTCAAGTCTTAATACCATATCCAACAAGGTACTAGGTGTATCAATTAACCAGCTGAAAAAAGCTTTTGCTAAACCCTAAGCACTTAACACATTAACCAGAAAAGGGAAGTTATGAAAATAGTAGTCATTGGAGGAACAGGTCATATAGGCACTTATCTAATACCTCGATTGGTAGTCGAAGGACACGAGGTGATCTGTGTGAGCCGAAAAAAGAGTCTGCCCTACCAACAACATCCGGCCTGGGAGTCCGTAACTCAAATTTCAATCGATCGAGAATCGGCAGAAAAAGAGGGTAGTTTCGGGGAGCAGATCAAAAATTTAGGGGCAGCTATCGTGATTGACTTGATCTGTTTTACACCTCAGAGTGCGAAACAACTTGTCGAGGCTTTAAGTGGGCATGTGCAACATTTTCTCCATTGCGGCACCATTTGGGTACATGGTCATAGCGAAGTCGTGCCGACAAAAGAGACTCAACCCCGCGACCCAATATGCGATTACGGCAAGAAAAAAGCGGCGATAGAAACCTATCTACTTGCTCAGGCAAAAGAGCATCAG
>Ga0209829_10003549_pt1 | contig 11317 bp, 11 predicted proteins | sample C_140205_EF_Meta_FD_187311 | JGI IMG/M metagenome (GOLD analysis project Ga0209829, IMG submission 187311) | Freshwater microbial communities from Lake Croche, Canada to study carbon cycling - C_140205_EF_MetaG (SPAdes) (version 2) | ecosystem: Environmental > Aquatic > Freshwater > Lake... | reverse complement strand
TTATCGTAATGGCCTACACACTCAGTACATAAGGTAGGGTCGATTTCATAAATCTGCTCACCCTGATAGATGGCGCCATTTGGACACTCTGGTTCACAAGCGCCACAATTGATACATTCATCTGTAATCTTTATTGCCATCTTACGTAATTTTGATGTAAAGTAATAATATCACAATGAAATTACAAAATCGAATTTACATATTGACCTCATTGGCAAAATTCCTTGAAGAAAATTCTGCAGACTGGGAAGCTGCCAAAATGGAAGCAAGCGTTAAAAATCCATGGTTTACGATGAACTTCATCAATTTATCTGAGAAATTCATCCTTGAAAACTACTTAAATGAAGAAGCTCTTGAGAAATGGACTGCGCATTATCACCTTGATGATTTGATTGAACCAAAAAATGTTGGAATTGTAATGGCAGGAAACATTCCAATGGTTGGCTTCCATGATTTTTTATCTGTTTTCATTAAACATAATGATTTTACACTAGATACAGCACAGTCATTATTCATACAACTTGTAAATATAACGATGATTATAGGAGCGTTTTCATTATTATATATTGTTATAATGCAGGGAAAAACAGAGACCACACCAGAAGATGAAAAAAGCATTTTTACTTTATTACTTTCATTTATGCGAAATATTGTATTTTACATTCCTTGTTTATTCATTGATATTATCGATTTAATAAAGTCAGAGTATCAGATAACTACAAAAACAGTTTGGATTATTTTGTTAATAGAAATTATATTAATCATACTCTATATTGTATTGCCTATTGCATTTAATAGTATATCAACACACGACGGCATTCATTTGTTAGATGAATGTATATATTTAAATAATAAAAGAACACTAGGCTCATATGAGTCATTGCATAAAATAAATGAGAAAGCAGTTGCTAAACCGGATAATAATATTGAAAATAGTCGGTTTAAATATACATATGCTTTATCTGCTTGGTATTATATCAATCCACAGCCGCCAAATACAAGTCCTGCATATACAAAGTTTTCAACTATTTTAGATTACGGTAAAAAACCGATTATACAGTTTAATTCATTGAAGAACATTTTACGAGTTCAATGTGAAACATCGAAAGGCAATATGAAAACATTATATGAGTCAAAAGATATAAAATATCAAAAGTGGAACAATATTGTTGTCAATTATGACGCAGGAACAATGGATGTATTTATTAATGGGTTACTAGTTAGTTCAACACCTGATATTGCTCCGTATATGACATATGAAAATGTAGTAGTCGGACAAGAAAATGGTATTCAAGGCGGTATATGTAACGTTGTTTATTATAAACATATTTTATCCTCTAGTAAAATAAATACAGCGTATAAATTGCTTAGAAATAAAGATATACCGATCTTTTAGTATAGAAAGAGAGAAATAGATATTTGTATTTATAATTTCTTATTGTATAATATATTATGGAGTTGTATCAAATTGTTTTATCAGTTATAGTTCTTTTAATTGTAATATATATTATTGCTGGATACTTCTTTCCAAAGACAACGCAGTTAAGTTCTATGATGGAGGGAACTAAACAGCAATCAATTGAAGCCGCAAGTCTTCCATCCAACACTAATTCTCTCAACTATACTTATTCAACTTGGATTTATGTTGAAGATTGGAATTATAAATACGGAGAGAAAAAGGTAATTTTAGGAAGATTAGACAGTGATAAAAATCCAAGTCCTTCTATTGAATTGGGCGCGATGGATAACGATGTTACTATTTCAGTATCTTGTTACCCGAAGCAAGCATCTGGATCAGCGCCAACATCTAACGGTGTTAGACCAAATATCCATAAATGCAAAGTTCAAAATGTACCACTACAAAGATGGGTTAATATTATAATTAGTTTATATGGACGTACTCTAGACGTTTATATTGATGGTAAATTAGTTCGCACTTGTTTACTTCCTGGAGTTGCTAAGATATCACAAACAGCACCGGTTATTATTACTCCAAATGGAGGATTTAGTGGTTGGACTGCTAATTTCCAATATTGGGCGAACTCAACAAGTCCACAACAGGCATATGATATTTATAAAAATGGATATGGAGGTAGTGCTTTAGGTGATTTCTTCAATAAATATCGTTTGAAACTCGCTTTTATGGAAGATAATACAGAAAGAGGAAGTATAGAAATTTAATGATAGATATACGTGAATGAACTATGTATTTTTCATTTTACACCGATGAAGATTTAAATCTTCAAGGGTGTATATATTCGCACCACTATCACATTACAATTTCTATAACATCATATTACATTTTATATATCATATTTATAGTATTATATTATATATAATGGAACAATCTACAAATACACCAGAATCATCGTCATTACTACCTTCTATGCCGGCATTATCTATGCCTGAAATATCAATGCCGGCATTATCTATGCCTGAAATAACTCCGTCAAATGTATATTTAGACGGTTCAAATGAGTTTTTAAACTCAAACAGTATGGTTGCAAAATTCGCATTCATCATACTTGTTCTTATATTTTTTGTAATCTTTTTACGTTCAGGTATTTCATTTATATCGTGGTTATTTGCACCGTCGCCAAATCCAATATTATTAAATGGTATGGCGAATGCAAAACAAATGATGCAAATACCACAAGATCCTACTGCAAATGGTTCTATTCCTATTTTACGATCTATCAATGAAACAGAAGGTATGGGTTTCACTTGGTCAGTATGGATATACATTGACGATATGACATATAAAGATAATGAATATAAGCATATTTTCCATAAAGGTAATGATAATATCAATATTAAGACACAACCCTATGGAATGAACTTCCCAAATAACGCACCTGGATTATATATCGCACCCAAAACGAATGATTTAGTTGTAGTTATGAATACATTTGAAGAAATCAACGAACAAGTAATTGTTAAGGATATTCCATTAAATAAATGGGTCAATGTTATTATACGTGTAAACGAACAACACGAAATGGATGTGTATATTAACGGTAGACTGGCTCGTAGACACATTCTATCTAGTGTTCCAAGACAGAATTACGGAGATGTGTTTGTTACTATGAATGGTGGATTTTCTGGTTTTGTATCTGCTCTTCGTTATTTTTCATCTAGTATAGGAGTAAATGATATACAATCTATATTAACTGCCGGTCCAAACTTGAATACGATTGGAGATAGTATGATAAATAGTCAACCGAATTATTTGTCTATGAGATGGTTCTTTGATAACAATACAAACTAATATAATATAATACAAACCAATATAATACAGATTTGAATAAATGTATTATTATCTATAATATGTATAATAGATAATATGAATAATATACCAGATTTCGTATTTAATAACCCAACCGGTGTATATGGTCAAATTTATTATCATGGATATTACTATTATCCACAGTATTTTGATAATAGTGTGAATAAATATTATCATCATATTCCTTATTATAATCATTATTACGATAACAGTAATAGTTTTTATGATAATAGAACACCTGGATTTGATTTTAGTGTAAATCCAAATATAACTACTGTAGGACGCGCAATAGGAACGTGTTTATTACCAGAATCACAGCGTAAAACGGATGTATTAGAATATAAACAGCGAAATACTCTCAATAGTTTAACAAAACAGCAAAAATGGGCTCAATTAGCCAGAGGTATTAATAATACTGGTAAAAAATCGTGGAGTTCGCAGTCAGATACAATGACAATTGTAAATACAAGTAATTTAAATCAAATAGGCAATACACTTACGTGTTATGGTGTTTCAACAACAACTACTACATCAACAACTACAACAACTACAACTACAACAACTACAACAACTACTACAACCACTACTACAACTACAACTACAACTACAACATATACAGAAACAACTGTTACATTTATTTCAACAGTAGTAGAAAGTCCACGACCGATAAACTGGTCTATTTCTAGTTCTTATGATATGAAAACAATTATAGCGTCATTATATGATAATTATATTTATGTATCATATGACTATGGAGCTACTTGGGTTCAATTAAATGTAATGTCGTCTAAATGGAGTTGTGTAGCATCATCTTATGACGGTAAAGTATTTGCAGCAGCAAGAGATAATGGATTTATTTATGTATCTAATGATATAAGTAGCAATCAATTAGACGTGAAAACATCATCAACATCTAAACAATGGAGAAGCATCAAAATAACTAGAGATGGTACCAAGATTTTTGCAGTTGCAAATGGAGATTATATATATTTATCGTATAATAAGGGAAATACTTGGACTAAACTTGAAAGTAGTCGTTCGTGGCAAAAAATTGCAGTATCATATGATGGGTCTATTGTAGCTGCGGTTGTTCTAGGAGGATACATATATATTTCGTGTGATAGTGGTAATAATTGGGTATCTAGAAATGAGATTAGACAATGGATAAGTATTTGTATGTCTGATACAGGATTATATATGTGTGCAGTTGAATATGGTGGGAATATTTATTATTCCAAAAATTATGGAAATACTTGGAATCTGGTAAAACAAGTTAGTAGATGTAGTGATGTCGCAATGTCTTCCGATGGTTCAATTATTTCTGCATTGGATTTTGGTGGAAATATAAATATTTCTAAGAACTTTGGTGTAACGTGGTCGTCTTTTTCTACGGTTAAAGAATGGTTTTGTCTCGCATTATCATTGGATGGTAGTAGGATGACAACGTGTGTTTATAATGAAAATATATATTTACATCAATACTATTAGGTGCGAATGATTTAAAATATATTTGTATGATATAAATATAAATATAATTATGGTAGAAATTAAACAAGTCGTCATATATGGTCATAAATTACATAGTCATACGCATAGTTATATTCATAACGGGTTTTATCTCTCATTTAAACATTTAGGATTTAAAACGTATCATTTTGATGATAGTGATGATGTAACTAATCACGATTTTAGTAATACATTATTTATTACAGAGCATCAAGTAAATAAGAAAATACCATTAAGACAAGATTGTTTATATTTAACACATTATATAGATGAAGGTGATTATAAAGGTATTCCAAAAGAAAATATAATTATATTAAAAGTATCATTGAGAGATTTCAATGAAAGTGAAAAACATAAAAACTTAAATTACATTGAGTTAAATTATGGACCTAAATTTGAGTATCATGCACTAGATAATGGTTATAATTCTTTATATATGTATTGGGCAACTGATTTATTACCAGAAGAAATAGATCGTAATATGAGTACTATTAAAGATATGAAAATAAAAAATGAAATTAATTTTGTAGGATCATTAACAAGAAAATGGTATGATTTTTATAATTTATGTTATCAAAATGGAATAAAATTTAATAATTATGGTGCTTCATTTGATGTACATTCCAAAAAGAATGTTTCAGTAACAGATAATATGGAACTAACAAAACAATCTATCATTGCACCAGCATTGCAAGATGATATGCAGATAAAGAATCAATATATACCATGTCGTATTTTTAAAAATATTTCATATGGAAAAATGGGTATAACAAATAATAAAATTGTGGATGATTTGTTTGATAATAAATTGATTTATGATACGAATTTATCTCAATTATTACATAAAGGGTTATTATTTGAAAAAGATTCATTAAATAAAAATGAAACTATTTTAGATTTGATGAAAATCGTTAGGGATAATCATACATATATTAATCGTGCGAATACCATTATGAAATATATAAATAATTATACAAATTTTACAATATCAATGTAAAAAATGTAAATATGTAAATAAATAATTATATTATAGTATTATATAATATAATGCCTTCAAGAAGACTTTCCCCTGCGTTAATTCCAGTTCAAGGTGGCGGTGTGAAAAAAGCCGGTTTACCAACTAGCATTGGTTCATCTGTTTTATTCAAGATTATTTGTAAATCAGCTGGTTGCATTAAGAAGTAAGAGGCGATGCCCCATTAGAAACCCCTAATTTAAGTAATAAGGGCATAGCCAATTAATGCAACAATATAGAACATAATAAGTTTATACATATTATGTGCTATTAAGGAAAATGAATCCCACATATTTATCGGGGGCTACTACCCTTACTTATTCTCTCAAATTTGGATTTACGCATATTTCATCCGTTGGAAATATGTCTCCAGACAAACACTTATCGCCTTCACCAACAGCAATACATCTTCTAAATCCTCTATCTTCTCCAATATAACAAAATCCAGATTTCATTTTTGTCTTACTCGATTGTGTGCGGCTGCCGGCTTCATCTGGTTCTGGATCCTCAGATTTAGGCTGATTTTGTTTTTGAACTGCCTTGTCTAATAATTTCATATCTACTTTAGAATGATTATCAATCTTATTCATAGTTGCTCCTTTTTTAGAAAGACCCTTTTCCAATAAATTAACACCACCAACAACTGTTCCTGATGCGATATCTACCGCTCCTTTTGTTCCCACAGCAGCGACATTAACAATTGATTTTGTCGTTTCAGCAGCACCATATCCTAAAAATCCTAAAATAGGTTTCAACAAATCACGTATGGTTTCTGTAACTTTACCTAAATAACCGAAAAAGTTAATACCAAGAAAAGAGAGAATTAAAACAATCGCAAATATTCGTAAAACATCATATAAAGTATAAGATGAAAAATCAAAGAATGCCCCAATGCCTGAACTTTCTACAGCTGAACTTACACTTGAACTTACACTTGAACTTAATCCGGAAATTACTCCTGAAGTATCTCCTTCTGAAGTAACTCCTTCTGAAGAAGAAGAGGATGATAAATATTCTAATTTTGGTGTTGTTTCCATTATTACACTTTCTATATATACTCTACCATAAAATTACATAATTGCCTACATATTACCATTTTGTATTTTTTATTCATTTACCATACATAATTTCATTCATTTTATCCAATCTCTCTATTGTTTTATCTAGATTCGTTCTTTCTTTATGAATAATCTGAATACCATCATTTCCTATAATCTGATCATTTTCATCAGGAATGATTTCATTTTTTTTAATGTCCTTGTAAACAATATGTATTTTATTGACTACTTTTTCTACTTGGATTTTTTGGCTAGAGTTCAACATTTCAATTGTATAATCAACAGGATCTGTCAAGAGAGAAATTGCAAAATATATTATAAATCGCCGTCGTCTTTTTACACCGGACGTAAATTTAATACTATATATCTCTACTAATGCATTAATAATTTTAGTAGTTATATCGTTTTTTCTCTCTTTACATTCAGTCATTATCGCATCCCATATAATCCAAATAGGATCTTTCTTATACTTTTCTACAATTTGTACAAAAGAGCGTGGCTCACAAATACATATTTCCTTTTTATTTTTACATATCGTTTCATATTCTATAATCCATTCAACCCAATAACAAGCAGATGTTGCATTTTTAGATTTGAGAGATATATGGTAAGCAAACTCATTAATTGCAATAAATAATTCTTTTGGATCATTTTTCTGAAATATTGGTGTTGCAAAATCAACCGTAGGTGCTTTTAATCGTGAAGCCATAAAAGCCATATTGAACTCTTCCACTTTTTTAATTTTTATAGTCTCAAAAGCGTGTTTTTTTCGTGAGAGACACAATACAGCAATCACTTCTGCAAAAAGATTTCTTATTTTTGTATTATTTCGCATTGTAATTTCATTTTCTAAATATCCATTTGTAACAATCATTTTGAATTGTTCTATTCTTTTTGCAATGTAAATCGGTAACTTTGGGTTTCCTAAATGAATATATTTAGATAAATATAAAAGGATAACATCCCATAAATCGCCAAAATGTCCAGCACAAATCAGCTCAGAAGACCAAAAACAAGCATGTTCTATTTTTGAATTGATGATAGATGAAAGTAATTCGCTTATAACTTTAGACTTTTGAAATGTGGAGAATGTTATACATTTAAACTCGGGTGATGTTCTTTTATCATTTATTTCAGTGTCATTCATATTACTTTACTTACTATAAAAATAGTTACAAAAAATATATAGACTTAATACATATAATGACGTATTCATCTTCGCCATATTCTTTTATTAAAATATGGAATCATTCGACACTTTTACAAAAAATATGCTATATATTATTAATTGTTGTAGTATTGATGATTCTATCACGATGGTTGAACATAACAAAAGAAGGATTTAAGAATACATCTACAAAAGAGTTTGTAGTTAATAAAAACCAAGATATATTTGATGATTTTTATGTCAGTGTATATGATGATTTAGTACATAATACTGGAAAAAATGTTTTTGAGATAGGAGAGATTACTGCAGTTGATCCGCCTACAGATAATAGCACACTTTTAGATATTGGGTCAGGTACTGGACATCACGTAGATGCTTTTTCTAAGAAAGGCATTAAGGCAACTGGTGTAGATATATCTAAAGCGATGATAGATAAGGCGAAAGAAAATTATCCAGATAGTGAATTTAAGCAAGGAGATGTTATGAATACTATGTTATTTACACAAGGTTCATTTTCGCATATAACTTGTCTATATTTCACAATTTATTATCTAGAAGACAAACGACGATTTTTCAGTAATTGTATGGATTGGTTAATTCCTGGTGGATTTCTCATTCTGCATCTAGTTGATAGGGATAAGTTTGATCCTATATTGCAAGCAGGTAGTCAAATATTTATGATATCTCCCCAAAATTATACCGACAAACGAATAACAAATACGGTTGTAAAGTTTGATAAGTTTGATTATAAATGTAATTTTAATTTGAATGGAGATGTTGCTACAATGAATGAAACGTTTAAGGATAAACAAAATGAGAATATCAGGCAAAACGAACATAAATTATATATGGAATCGCAAAAAAACATTCTCTCTATGGCAAAAGATTCAGGGTTTATTTTACATAGTAAAGTAGATATGGTAAAATGCAATTATGATAATCAATACTTGTATATTTTACAAAAACCAAACTAAGCACTTTTTAGAAAAGTGCCGCACACAAAAGTATTTCAATTTAATTTTATTATATTATATTTTTAATATATAAATGTTTAAAAATATAGCAAATTTCAACAATACAAATGATTATTTACCATTATTCACCGCAGTATTGATTACTGATTTATTTGTCATTACATTATTAAACTCAAGAGTCATTAAATCCAAAGTATTGAAAGAATGGTATTCGCAATATAATTTATCTGCAGTCATTGCAGACGTTTTGATTATACTCATCGGATTAATTATCACAAGAGCAGTATATTATACCATATTTGATGATTTCTCCATCATAAAATTTGCCCTTTTAGCAGTAGCAATACAAATGATACACGACATTTTATTTTACGTCTTTTTTACAAATGTTCCAAGAGGATTTAATCAAATGATGGATACATTTAAGGACTACGCAGATGAAGTATCATATAAAGCCATTTTATCGGATAGTGGTATGATGGTTATGGCATCACTTATCGCTTCTTATCTTGCTGGTAAAGATTTAAATACGAATATTATTGTTATGATTAGCTCAGTATATTTATTGCCATACATTTTGTATAATTAACATCGTGTTATCTAGCATAGCGTTAGCAGAACAACTTTTTTGTAAAAAGTATTACTAATGAATGTTGTTAGAGAGTCTGAGTATTTTTATATTTTGTATACTTTTAATCTATTTACTATTATGCGGATATATTAAAATAAAATATCCATTCTGGAGTACACAACCAGTATATCATTCATATAGTTTTATACCACCACAAGGAAGAATAAGTTATGAATTATTTGCGATAAACAAATATGTAAATCTAGTAGATATTAAAACATTTAATGTAGAGGCTATGGATGATACAATGATTATACGTGTATGTAATTTTATCAAGACATATAAAAAAACCAAGCAAATATCAACAAAGCAAATATTAACAAAGCAAATATTAACAAAAACAAATATAATGGGCGATTTGGAATGTTCTAATTATCAATCGTATATAACGATTTATAAAAAGCCCAAAATGTTATTCGACAAACATAACAATAATTCATTTATGTATATTGATGAATATATATCTGTAATAACTGCACGGATACTTCACATGACATTAAAAGGCATCAAGACAATCCCATTGTATTATATTGACAACCTTTGTGTTCACCAAGACCACCGAAAGAAAGGTATAGCGCCTGAAATGATTGCGACACATTGTTATAATATGAGTCGTCTTCAATGTAAAGTGGTTACCTATTTGTTATGCGGTAGCAGTAGCAGTAGCGATATGGATGCGATTGTTCCTCTTACCACATTTATAACACGTGAATATGATATTTCTCAATTTTATTTTATGTCATTTCCTATAGGTTCGGTTTCATTAATTGAAATTACTAAAAAGAACATCTCTCTTTTTACGCATTTTATACATCAACATAATAAGTTTAATTGTATTATATTACCTGAAATATCAAATATTCAACACCTATTGAAAACCGGGAATATCTATATATATGGTATTATTCAAAGTAGAGAGTTGATTTCAATATATATATTTAAAAAAATAAGTAAGAATATTGATAGTGATAGTACGATGAATTGTATTGCGTCTCTATATATAGATGGTTTATCATCAGATATTTTTATAATCGGATTTAATCAAGCATTGCAACAAATAAGTAAGAGAGATAATACGATAAAAAGAATTATGATTGAAAATACCAGTCATAATGCGAGTATAATAGAGTACGCAAAACGCATAAATATACGAATTATATGTGAATATCCATCCGCGTTTTTTCTATATAATTATGGATGTTATTCATATCAACCTTCCGAATGTTTTTTTATTTATTAATTGATATTTTCTAATAAGTTCATTCTATTTTCTAAATATGATATTCTTTGTTCTACATTATTTGTAGGTGGCTGTTGTGGAGAACCTAAAACATTATTCATACCAGTTGTCATCTTATTCCAATTATCAAAAAGATTTTTTGATTTTGGTGGTTGTGGTTGTGGTTGTGGTTGTGGTTGTGGTTGTGGTTGTGGTTGTGGTTGTGGTTGAATTGGTGTTTGATATTGTTGATATGGTTTATTATTAACTGCTGCTGTTATTTTTGCGCCTTCTTTATTAATATTTTGAACTAATGGAATTTTTTCAACCGCACTACTAAACCAATTACTACCACCACTTCTTCTTTTTAATGTACGATGTTTTTTTGCGTTCTTCTTTACGATTTTTCGATGTGATGACTTTCTATGTGATGACTTTCTATGTGATGACTTTCTATGTG
>Ga0209829_10003548_pt1 | contig 11317 bp, 10 predicted proteins | sample C_140205_EF_Meta_FD_187311 | JGI IMG/M metagenome (GOLD analysis project Ga0209829, IMG submission 187311) | Freshwater microbial communities from Lake Croche, Canada to study carbon cycling - C_140205_EF_MetaG (SPAdes) (version 2) | ecosystem: Environmental > Aquatic > Freshwater > Lake... | reverse complement strand
TAAAAAATCTACTGAAGGCGGGGGCGACCCGGGTCGTTGATTCCGCTAATGTCTTTTTAGTCCCTTTTAGATTGATTTAGATTGGTTCCGCATTGGGGTTGATGTTGAGCCATCTACGAAAGACATAGCCCTCTAATAGAACTCCGGGTTGCTTGATTTGATTACCATACATTCTACGAAAGTTCTTCAGCACCTTCCTCTTATATTTGGTTATATTTTCGTATTCTGCGAGACTATCATCAGACCTCTCTCCATTACGCATACATTCCAACCAAGCAGTAATCGCCCTCTGATACTCTGGAGTCATAGCCGAGACAAGCATCCGGTAGATTTCTGGGTCATCCAACATTGATGACCGAGGCATCTCTATGATAATCATAGCCGAATCAGCACTTTCATTTTTTTAGCCACGGGCTAAATCGCACAGCGAATGACAGCGATTTCGCTGTGGCTTTTTTGATTCACCCGTCGCTCAAAAAATGAAAGCGGATTTTCCCGGAATGATGGGTAGATAGGAAATGCCCCGGTTTGATGTTGTGTATCGTGCTTTTGCTTCGTTTGATATTCCCAAGGACATCGCCAAGGAAATCCGCAAGGGAAAGTTCTCTTATGGAATCAAGTGGAATACCATTCACATCTACGACAACAATGATGTTGAGTTGATGAAGATTGATGGCTCTGAACCAGACTTGGATTGTAAGAGACCCGATGGCGAACCCGAGTGGGAAGAGGATTATGAGTTTAGCGATGACGAGACCGATGCGAGTTCCACGAGTTCCACGAGTTCAGAGGAAGAGGAAGAGGAAGAGGAAGAGGAAGGTGCCGAAGCATTCGCCGAAATGATTCGCAACACTCAAAATGAGGGATGTAATACGGATGATGAGAGCAATCCAGACATCTGCGACCATCACAAGAAATACGGTGGCCGTGGAAAGCCAGTTTGCGAAATGGCCGACCCGCCCCGACCCCCGTGTGGAAGCCCCAATCTGCTTACAGTCATTGATGATGAAGCCAAGTGTTGGTATTGTAATGCCCGTGGGTGCGACCTCGTGGAAGGTGCGAACCATTATCATTACTCTTGTCATCATCCGCCCGTGGAAGTTGCCCCACTCCCAGTGCCGAAGCAGAGGGTGCCAATAAAGGAGATTGTTGCGAAGTCAAAGGCCATCCGCCTTGCCGAGGGCGACCCCAACGGAACTCCCCAAAACATTACGCTCCCCCAGCGTTTGTATGATGAATGGAAGAAGGTCTGCGACAAATGTAAGGGTAATGCCGGGCTTTATGGAAATAACCCCAAGCCCCTAAAATACGAGACGGTCTGCGACGAATGTAACTACCGCTTCGTAATCCCTTGTAGGCTGGAACTGTTCCAGAAGATGGAGCATCTTGACAAGTCGTGTTGTCATTCAGATAGTGTCAAGGCATCAATGAAGGCCGAGATTACCGAAGACACTATTCAGAAGTATATGCGGTCGCATTAGTTCATCCAGCAATGCTAAAAGAAATAATGTAATGAAGCATCTCAGAGTTGAACTGAGCCTTTTGGATTCAAAGTCCAATGTCCTAACCGATAGACGAATGCTCCTATGATTTGAATCTATATTTTTTAGAGTTCCCGTAGCACCGAGCAAGGGATATGAACTACCGGGTTCGGCTTGTCAATGTAGCCGATTCTCGCATTACGAACAAACTTCTGCTCCACTTCCATCTTAGCATACTCGGCCTCATCAAAGACCCAATACATAATCTTATCCGTGAAATCAAAGATGACTACACCATTACCCTTTGACTTCATAAAATCAATCTTGTTCTTGCTGATGAGGGCTGAGGGATATTGAAGCACCGGAGACTTGTAGTTGTTCTTGAGGTAATCATAAGTCATCCGACGAGCCTTCTGCTCCACATACCAAGGAGGTGATTCATCACCACCCTCTTGGTATTCCATCCAATCCATCACATCATACTTCGCCAACTTCAGCAACTTACATCCAAGAAGTCTCTCAATCTTAGGGTGGTTCGCATTCTCACGGGCTTGTCCGTATTCAAGGTCTTCAGACTGGTGAATCATTCTACCAGTGGCCGGGAGATTTTTTCACGGAAACAAACGCACTTACTCCTTTTTCATTTCCACGGATTTTATCGCAATCTCGGCCATCTTGCGTTCGCCTTCCTCAACATCACTCAACGCCCAAGAACGCACGGCATCAATCAGAGGCTCAATGTGTTTGAGGGCAAGATGCTCCAGTAGAGTGAGAGCCTCCGGAACAGTTGTTGGCTTCGTGTTGATGCCCTTCGTGATTAGAGCAACCATATCGGCTACTCTCGTGTCTGGAACGAGTCCTCCAATAACCTTAACCTCATCTACGGCGTTGGCGATAGTTGAATCCATTATACTATCGGGGAAGAAAGTTTTGGCCGGAAACAACCGCACCCAAAAAAAATGAATGCGTTTTTTCCAGAAAGAAAAGATATAACCCCGGAGTAGAATGACAACCAACGAGTTTATGTTGAACCTCCACAAGACGCTTCTTGAGAAGACCTACGGCAAGGACAACCACAAGTTGTCCGATTCAACGGCATCAGCCTACCTCAAGACCCTATTCAACCTTCACGATAAGGTTCCCTTCAAGTCTCTAACATTCCTTCGCAACACGGATGTTATTGAGAAGAAACTGACTGATTACGCCGAATCAACCAAGAAGACCATCTATGCCTCACTGGCTTCCATCCTATCCCTTTACAAGGACAAACCCGCATACAAGGCCACCCATAAATATTACTACGACAAGATGATGACAAAGGCCGAGGAAGCGAAGAAGGTTGATACGGCCGAGAAGACAGAGACCCAAGAGAAGAACTGGGTTGGCTGGGAGAAGATTGAGGAGAAGCGTAAGGAACTGGCGGATGAAGTCGCCAAGTTTGCGGACAAGAAGAAGGTGTCGCCGAGTGAGTATAGTCATCTACTAAAACTGCTTGTTCTAAGTCTATATGTGGATGTCCCTCCACGCCGTAATCAAGATTACCTTGATATGCTTGTCGTCCATTCACTCAAGAAGGGATTCACTGAGGACTCATCCAAGAACTACCTTGTCGTCAAGAAGAAGGTTCCTACTGAGTTCGTATTCAACAAGTATAAGACAAATAAGAAGTATGGAAGGCAAACTGTAGCCATCCCGGAGAAACTGGCCGGGGTTGTCGGAGAGTATCTGAAGCATCGCCCCACAACGGCTGAGGAGAAGACCGCCAAGGTGTTCCCTCTACTCGTGGCTCACGACGGTAAGCAACTCACTCAGCCCAACTCTATCACAAGGGTTCTCAATAGCATCTTTGAGAAGAATATCGGGTCGTCAATGCTAAGACATATTTATCTATCAAACAAGATGAATATCTCTGAGATGAAGTCTGACGCTCACGATATGGCTCACTCACTCAACGAGCAACAGAAATACTTGAAACAAGATTCAGCCAATCAGCCTCCGGCATCTGAGGTGAAGCCTTCTCAATAAGCGTCTGGAGTTTGACGGTCTCATTAATCTTTTTATAGTAGAACTCTCCTTGTATCTTAGAAAGGGAGTAGCACTTGTCAAGGATAATCTTCTTGTAGCAATCGGCCACATCGCCCACAGAGTTCTTATAGCAAATCACTTGCTTCTCTATATCATACTGAATCGCCGAGCATTTGCCGGAGAACTCAAGATAATCGTTCATTTATACTATCGGTTGATACTAAAAATGAAAGAATGAAACGCATCACGGGAAACAAACCACTATAGGGTTTTCTGGGGTTGCTTGGGTTATTGAGAACACCGGAGTGGGCTTCACCTTTTTGGTTCTCTTCTTCTTCTCCATTATATTTTAGTTTGAGAAGTTGTTTTTAAAGGTTCCAACGCACTACCAAGGGTGAGCGTATTCCTTCTTCGGGTAATGGTATAGAAAGACTGCGTGGCCTATTTGACACCCCACCCAATACCCCACTAAAATGTGATACATCTACAGTAGTAGGAGAACTTCAGAAGCGGGGTCGCCCCGGGTCGCCGATTCCGCAACCATTTTATTGAGCCAATGTAGATGTCTTGGGTTATAGCAATACCTTCGTATAAGCGACCGGAAGCCGTTCTTAAGAAGTCCATTAAGACCCTAAGGGGATACAATATACCCCCTAACAAGATTCAAGTATTTGTTGAGGCAGACCAAGTGGATGACTACAAGGAAGCCATTAAGGGAGAAGCAACTGTTGTAAGCCGAGGGAAGCAAGGAAGCATTATGGAAGCACGAAACTTCATCATCAATCATTACCCGAAAGGGAAGCAGTTCATTTTTATGGACGATGATGTCACGGGGTTTAAAGAGGTCAAGGGAGGAAAGTTGGTTGATTTGCCTTCTTTGATTACTCTGATTAATAAGGGATTCGCCCTTTGTAAGAAGAACGGCTTTCATTTATGGGGAGTCTATCCATCACCCAATGCCTTCTATATGAAATCTCCAGAAGAATACTCTACGAGTCTCAAGTTCATTGTGGGGGCTTTTATGGGAGTCATTAATCAAAAGATTCTCGTAAATCCCAAGTATCACAAGGAAGACTACTTGCTTTCAATATTATATTACTTACAAGACGGTGGAGTCATTCGCTTTAATCAAGTGGCCGTTCGTTATGGTATAGCCCAGAAGGGAGGACTGGATAAGGAAGTAAAAGAAAGGGCTTCTATTCAGAAGGACGCTATGGAGTTCTTGTTAGATAAATATCCCGATTTAGTTCGCAAGAATCCCCAGAGAGCAAATGAGGTTCTCCTTAATAAAGTTGCGAAAACGACGACCCGCCCCGACCCCGCTTTGGAAGGCGGTGCTAAGCAGAGAACAGACGCTGATAATGAAAACACGGAAATCAAAACACTTTCTATTCGCAACAAGAGTCGTTATAACGAAGCGAAAGCGAATCTCTTAGAAGTCTTGAGCCGTTCCACTGTCCCCCCGTTAGGAAAGGCCAGAAAGCCCGGTGAAGGACACAATCGTGCCCAGAAACTCGGCTCCGTTGGTCGCACAATGACCTTTGGATATGGCGATACAAGAAGAGGCATCAAAGAATACGCCACGAATAAGAAGCACCCAGAGTTGCTAAAGGCCTTAGCAGACTTTGGAAACACTGTTGTCCCTCTTGGTTGGGAGTATAACGGCATCACCCTCAATCACGGAGTGAAGGCAAATAAACATAAGGACACAAAGAATCTTGGTCCAAGCGTTATTATAGGCATAGGAGACTTCACTGGAGGAGATATTGAGGTCTGGGATGCTGAGGATAAAAACCCCAAGATTCTAAGCCTTCACGATAAGCCCGTTATGTTTAATGGAGGCCTCTTGTATCATCAGACGACTCCATTCAAGGGTGAGCGTTATACAATGGTCTTCTATAAACAAATGTGGGAAGGAGATGTCAAGGGGGTCTCTTTAAGAGGCAAGGGAGGCATCTTCGCTTAGATTCCACACATCAACGGAATAGTTGCGGAAACGGCGACCCGCCCCGACCCCCGCTTCTTCTTCGGCTTCGTCTTAGCCATCTTGGACTCGTCTTCGGCCTCCCAGTCCTTCTTGTATTCCTCAATAATATCCTTGGCCTTTGAATCCTTCGCATCATCTGGAAGAAGAAAACGGAACTCTTCGCCTTCTGGATTCGTCCCCATAGCATCTTTGACTTCATCCATAGCATCCTTGAAAATCTTCTCAAGTATTCCATCTACACGCTTTCCGTTGTCCCAATGACCCGAAACAGTCTTGTAAAGATTATCGCCATTTGGATTAACTTCCCATTTCCCATCAACCTTCTTCAGTTTCTCACTTGCCGTAAATGGCTTCCCATCAAAGGGTCTTAGCCAAGTGCGACCGAACCCCCAGCCCTTATCACCTTCGGGGTTAATAACAACCATCTGCTTCCCCGTGTGAGTCTCCCAATCCTCCAACTTGTCGTTGTAAGACTCATAAGGAGACTCAATCATTTCAACACTCCAACCCTTCTCAACAAGACGGCCTATGAGCCACATCATCCACGCATAACCCATCGTGTCCTTGGCCTTCTTAATCTGCTCGTGACGCTTCTTCCAGTCCTCCTCATCAGTCTTGACTTGGTAGAACTTAATAGACTTATCTGAGGCCAAGGATGAAATAACTAAGTCCTTCTCCTCGTATCCCATCCACTCCTTTAGGAAATCCTTGTATATATCCATCTTCTTGTTGTAGTTAGAGACTTCATAGGGTGCCCCGTAATCTAAAGTATTCCAGAATCCAGCGTGGGTATATGTTAGACTTCCGAATGGGTAAGCCCAGTTACTATCATCACCCGTTCCCCACTTGACATTCTTGTGCTTGTTAAGGAAGTTCATCCAGAAAACGGCATACATCTTCCAGACCTTATTGTTGAGAACATCCTCTGAAAGAATGGGCGAATGTGAAACAATCTCATTCTTTGGCTCTGGCTCTGCTTGAGGAGCCTTCTTAATCTTAATAACCCTCTTGACCTTGGGGGCTGGGGCTGGGGCTGGTGCTGGAACAGTCTCTTCTTCTGGCTGGGGACTTTGCGGTTCCGGCGACCCGGGGCGACCCGCTTCTTCACCAACATTCCCAAAGTGTTGCTGGAGAACCTCAGATGCTTCTTCTTGCGTGATGGTCGGAGCCTTCACCTTGAAGTTCGCACGAGCCTCCTTCTGGATGTCTGATTCCTTATCCTTGGTAGGCTCTGGCTTCACCTTGCTAAAATGCTTTTTGATAAATGGAGAAGCCCCGTATGGATTGCCCTCTCTATTGAGACCTCCTTGGGATGCCGAGGCCAACTTCTTGTATAGAAACTTCTCCGGCCGATTCATCGTTGAATCTCCAGCCAACTCCCAAGTTGGATTGCGATAGTTGCCGTCGTGCTTGTGGCTATTCTCCCACATTAGCCGACGAATGAATCCAGAAGCCTTGGAAACGCCCTTGAGGCCTCCTTTAAGGGGCTGGTTCTTCAGTTCAATCGCCTCATATAACTTGTCCTTCATTGATTTGGGGACATCCGGTGAAGCAAAATAAAACTCCAGAACCTTCATTGGTAAAGCCTTGAGAGTATAGGCAGTCTTGGAGTTAATCACCCGTTTGTCTTCGGCAATACCGCTTCCGTGTAGTGCGTGAAAGTGTTCCATCTAATATGTGGGAGGAAAATAGAATGGTGAGACTTCCGAATCTTCAATGGGCTTGGACTTGTAACTCGCATTGGTCTGGAGTTGGTAAGTCCTTCAATCTACTTATCCCGGCACTCACTGAACGAAGCAACCTTGTAATCCAAGGTTGCCGATTCAACCCTATGTTTAACCAAATAGAGGTGTGGGGTTATATTGAGCCGGAGAATAATATTACGCCTAAATATAAGGATGACCTCAGCAACTCGCAACGCTCATCTTGCTATGGCGGACAGTCGTGCGATAGAGGAGCAGATGGAACGCACGAATCCAGTAAATCCAAAGAATCGCTTAGATAATCGTCGTGAGACGGTTCTACGCAATGTCGGTGCTGGTGCTACGCCTTCTATGGGGCTTTCCCAGTTCCGTGGCGGTATGAAATCCGCAATGGTTCATCCCGAGGAACAAGTCAAATACTTGGGCTACAAGAAGTCCTACGAGAGCAAGGGGTGTGAGAAGGCTGGTGGAAAGTTTCCCACATACGCCAAGTGGAGCAAGATGTCGCAACACGCTAAGCAAGAGTTCTGCGACCAGTGGGGACTTCATTATACGGGCGGAAATCACGAGGCTCACTGCGAGAGTGATTCTGATAATGAGGCTTCTGATATGGGACACGCCCTTGGTCGCCACCTCCACGGAATCCACGGCGGTGCCTTCCACAAGTCATTCGCCAAGGGGTTTATGAAGGGAAGTGGTCAGAATGAGCGTGACGCAGCCCAAGCATTGCTTAGTATGTCAAGTGGAACGGCTCAACGGCCTTCCACTGACCCAACTCCCCAGTTTAGGGTCAAGGATGCTCTTATGACGACCACTGCTCACCCAACTGGCTACACAAGACCCGATGGGACTGTTGCTCTTATGGCTCACCAGCCTTCTCGGATTGTTCGTGCGAGCAGTGGGCGTGGTGGCCGTCGTTATGATTTGGATGAGAAGCCCCAGATGCCCCGCTCCGGCCTTTCAGTGGCCGAGATGCGTCAGCAACACAACGCCAACACCAGAGCCGACTACAAGAAGTCAAACCCAGTCTCAAGTGCGATTGGTGAGTATGGAATGAAGGGCGTTCGTGGCCTTGCCGATTTGGCCGTGAAGCACGGTGCTGAATATGGAGTCCCCGAACCTCTCATTGAGGGCATCAAGAAGTCTCGTGCCTTAGCGGAGGGCAAGGGAAAGACTGGTCCATATGAGGGCAAGGGAAAGAAGCGTCGTGCCCCCGCTGGTGCTTCCGACGGTCGTCGCAAACGGGCTGAGGTTGTTAAGAGAGTAATGGCCGAGAAGGGGCTGAAGATGATTGAAGCGTCAAAGTATGTGAAGCAACACGGCCTATATTAAATCTTTTGTCTTAGTATAGAATGTCCCTTGCCGGTCTCCAGTCAAGTTGGAGTCCTTCATCTGGTGCCGGTGGAAGTGTGCCTACGAACAATCCCGCTCTTACGGGTAATGTGACAATCAACGGCGTTCCAGTTTCCGGTCTTGGTGGTAGTGGAACATCACTTGAGGCCTCAACGGGAAGCCAGACAGTCGCAGATGTTGGCGGTGGTGTCGTTCGTATTCCCGAGAATCTTATTATAAACACCAACTACGCCACCGGTCTTGTCAGTTGGTCTGTAGTGATTCAACCCCTTGCGGATGGCACTTGGACTTATGTATTCCCTATTCTTCTCAAACTTCCACCCATTCTTACCGCCTCATCTTCATTTGGAAGCGTTGCCCCGGTCATCGCCGTGGTCACAAGCGGTTACGCAAGTGGATGTTGCCGTTTCGTCGGTGCCGAGCCAAGCGTTGGACTCACTGCCTTCACACTCACTGGTGTAGGTTCCCTTTTAACATTCGGCACGGCACCTATCATCACATTGAGTCCTCCTTTCCCAATCTTCAACCCATACGCCCCAGTTGAAGCAGTAGGGCTTACGGCTGGTGTTATAGTAAGATTCCCTCAGCCTATTCTTACTCCCGATGACATTGATACGAACTACCTCGCAAGACTCACTATCGGTTGGAACTCTTCACTACCATACATAACCGTCGCACCGAACTTTCCTTTACTCGTTAAAGTCACGGCCTACCTTTACTATTCTGCCGACGGCAATCCTCCAACGGATTTTGTCTATGGTCAGCCCGTTGCTTGTTGGTATAATATCAGCACAGACCCCGCTAAGGTTAATGAGAATACATACCTCAAGTTCGCATCAACTGCCGACAATCAGTATCAGTATCCTCAACTCCAAAACTTAATCGGCGATTCAACTTACTACTTTACTCTTAATGTTGAGCCTATGAACCAAGGTGATATTGTATTCGGTCCAGAAATAGTCCAATACGGTCTTGATATTCCTACGCTCTCTTACTATTCAACAATCGCCCAAGGAGTGCGGAAAGTTGCCCTCAAGTCTGCCAAAGCCCCAGTGGTCGCCCCCAAGCGTCTTGAGGATATGACGCTTCCGGAACTCCGCAAGGCCACGGAAGTCAAGACTGCCAAAGCCCCACCAGCACCAAAGCGTCGCCTCTTCTAAGGCGATTTATACGAGATTTTAATATTTGCTTACATTATAGAATGTCCTCGTTCGGCACCGAGAAGTTCCCGACGACATCCCTACGGTTAGGTATGCCGTCAGCATTTCAGAACGCCTACGCACGATTCGGCCAACCCGAACAGTTTGCTCCGGCACCAGCACCTCACGGACTCAACATCACAGTTGGCGACGACTTCCAAGCCCACTGGCACCAACAGAAAAAGGCCGATGCTGACCATATGGTTCGTGCGAAGGTTGATGCGACTCGTATGATGTATAACCGTTCTAACTCATCACCCCACGGAGTTTATGGTATGCCTCAGCCAGTTCTCGGACAACGCCAGTTTGCGAATCCTTCTTCCGGTGCCTTACAATCCGGCAGTTCAACACGCCAAGACTACGCCTCAGCACCCTTCCACTATGCCGAGGCTCACGGTCTTGCTGGTGCGGGTCATCTTGTTGGTGGCGTTCTACGCACGGCTCAAGGTCAAGCCTTTGGAATGACTCTTCTACAGAAGCGTATTGCTGAGTTTGATAATATCGCAAAACTCGCATCTGAATACAAGGGGCAGACTCCTTCTACCGAGGGAGAAGCCTCACTTTCTCAAGGCAAGACTCAAGGTTCTGTCGGCCAACTCACCCGGACTTCTCAGCAACTCGGTCTTGTTCCGCTTGTTGAACTATCACAACTTCTCCAAGGTCTTCTATCCGCTCTTGCCGACAATGATGTATCTCGCCTTACTCAGCAAGATTCAGTGCGTTCGCTTTCTCTCATTGTTCGCCTTGCCACAACTGGTGAGGCCGATGACATCCAAGACATTCTGGAGTTCATTGAGGGAGGCTCAAGCGGTGATGGCCTTCTCCCGAAGTTAGAGGAACTCACAATCCGTCCGATTGAAGATGAGCCACGCAAATCAGAAAATCTCCTTCTAAGTCTCAAGGAGTTCTGGGAGCGTGTTAAGGTTTATCTCAACAATATGCTAAAGACGGTCGGCCAACCCGCCAAGAGTCGTTCCCTTGCTTCTCAGACTTACCTCAAGTCCCTCAAGTTCAGCAAACTCTTCACGGGCAAACTCCCAGCCGAGTTCGTATCAAACCAAGACGCTCAACAAGCACTTGATGACCGCTCACTGTTCGGGTTGGACGATGACCGTTATGATGGTCTTGGTGAAGAATGGGCGGGTCAATCATCCTCCAGTTCTTCTTCTGGAACTCGCACACAAGCCAGTGCCTTAACACGAGGCACCAGAGGTGTTGTTCGGCGTGAGGACTCCCAGCACGGCTATAGAGGTGATGGAGGGCAAGAGTTCTCATTTGATGACCGCCAACGATTCGCATATGCTTCCGGTGAGTTTCCAACGAATGGTCGCCCAGTTGAGGAATCACCAGAGGAGGAGGAAGGTGAAGATGACTTCACGGCTATGGCTACTGGAACGATTCCTACGAACGATGGTCCCAGACTCGTCAATAAGGGCAAGAACGCCATAACGGGCGAGGCTGATGTGGAAGCCGTTCGCCCAGAGGCTCCAGCATCAGCACCAGCACAATCAGCAAGACCCGCTTGGCTTTCTCGTGAGAAGTTGTCTGGATTAGACCGTAATGGATTCG
>Ga0209829_10003547_pt1 | contig 11320 bp, 11 predicted proteins | sample C_140205_EF_Meta_FD_187311 | JGI IMG/M metagenome (GOLD analysis project Ga0209829, IMG submission 187311) | Freshwater microbial communities from Lake Croche, Canada to study carbon cycling - C_140205_EF_MetaG (SPAdes) (version 2) | ecosystem: Environmental > Aquatic > Freshwater > Lake... | reverse complement strand
CCTAGCTGAGGGCTCCCAAGGTGACTTTCCACCCCATGATCTCGCTGCGCTCAAACAGGCCCGCAATGGCATAGGGGTCATGATCGGCAAAGGCTTGGACCTGATCGCGGCTGTCAGCGTCGAAGACGAGAATGGAACCCGCCATCTCGCCGCTATCGGACAGGATCGGACCGGCCACCTTGAGGGGCAGGGGGTGATCACGCACATAGGCCAGATGGGCTTCGCGGGTGGCCATGCGCAGGGCAAGGCTGTCGGCGCGGTCGTGGCAGATTAGAACATAGAGGGCCATATTGATGTTTTCCTTGGAGTGAATCTTAAGCGTCGTGTTCGGGGCGAATGGGTCTGGATAGAAGCCTGTCGATGGCCCCGTCCAGATCGATCTCTCCGGCCAAGACGGCCGCGACGGCCTCACAGATGGGGGTTTCGACGCCGAGTTTGGCAGCGAGGGCGCGCACAGCGGGGGCGGAAGCGACCCCTTCGGCAACACTGAGCTTGCCAGACAGGGCCTGCGCCAAGCTCTCGCCGCGGCCAAGGGCTAGGCCGACGCTCATATTGCGCGACTGATGGCTCGAACAGGTCAGGACCAGATCGCCCAGTCCGCAGAGCCCCGCTAAGGTTTCAGCCTCGGCGCCCAGCGCGACCGCGAGCCGGGTCATTTCGGCAAAGCCTCGGGTGACAATAGCCGCATGGGCGCTGCGGCCCAAGGCGCGGCCCTCAACCACGCCGCAGGCAATGGCCAGAATATTCTTCATGGCCCCGCCCGCTTCGGCCCCGATCAGATCGGTGGCCAGATAGGGCCGAAAGGTGCGGGTCCCCAGATGGGCCGCGAGCGCCCGGCCAAGGGCCTCGTCGGCGCAGGCCAGGGTGATGGCGGTCGGTAGGCCTCTTGCCACCTCTCCGGCAAAGCTGGGGCCCGATAGGACGGCGATCGGTTGGTTCGGCAAGGTCTCTTCGACCACCTCGGTCATCAGCTTGAGTGAGCCCTGCTCGATACCCTTGGCGCAGAGGATGATGGGGGTCGCGGGCTGGATATGGGGGGCAAGGGCGCTGAGCGTTGCGCGCATATGCTGGGCGGGCGGGACGGCGAGGATCAGATCGCAAGTCGCGAGCCCTGCCAAATCCGACCTGGCCGTGATGCTGGAGGCCAGCGTCACGCCGGGCAGAAAGAGCTGGTTTTCGTGGTCGCCATTGATCTCGGCCGCCACCTCTGGCTCGCGCGCCCAAAGGGTGACGGGGCGGCCCAATCCAGCACAGATCTGAGCCAAGGCCGTGCCCCAAGCGCCCGCACCCAAAATGCCGACATGGGAAAAGCTCCTTGTCGCGGTGGTCATGCCTTGGCCCCCTTGCGACTGGGTTTGTGGACGGGATTGGACGCCGCCATGGCCTCATCAAGGGGCCATCTTGGTCTCGCCGCCACATCCAAGGGGTCCGTCAGGCCAAGCAACAGTCTTTCGGCTCCGGCCAAGGCGATCATGGCCGCATTGTCGGTGCAGTAGCGCAGCGGCGGGGCAGCAAAGCTGTAGCCCTGTTTCTCGCAAGCGGCCAGAAGGGCTGCCCGCACCGTCCCATTGGCGGCAACGCCGCCAGCAACCACGAACCGGCGATCTTCTGGATCACGATCCAAACCATGCAGCGCCATAGCCCGCTCGGTCCGCTCGGTCAGTTGGCGCGCAATCGCGGCCTGAACTCCGGCGGCGAGATCGCGGCGTTCATTCTCAGTTGTTAAGGTCACCGCAACACGCGCGGCAGCGGTCTTGAGGCCCGAAAAGGAAAAGTCGCAATCTTGCCGACCCAAAAGGGCTCTGGGCAGGGGATAGCGATTGGGGTCCCCGCCCTCGGCCAGCCTTTCGAGCGCCGGACCACCGGGATAGGGCAGGCCCATGGTCTTAGCGATCTTGTCAAAGGCCTCACCGGCGGCATCGTCAATGGTGGTGCCCAGTCGCTTACACTGGCCAATCCCGGCCACATCTAACAGCTGGCAATGGCCACCCGAAGTCAGCAAAAGCAAGAAGGGATAGGCGACATCGGCCTCAAGCCGTGCCGACACCGCATGGCCCTCGAGGTGGTTGACCGCCATCAAGGGTAGGCCGCGGGCCAAGGCGATGGCCTTTCCGGCGGACAGGCCGACCATCACCCCGCCGACCAGTCCTGGCCCAGCGGTGGCCGCCACACCATCGAGGTCCTCATAGCCAAGGCCAGCCTCGTCCATGGCCGCGCGGATGACATGGTCAATGGCCTCGACATGGGCTCTGGCGGCAATTTCAGGCACCACACCGCCAAAGGGCGCGTGTTTGGCGATCTGGCTATCGATGATGCTGGACAGGACCGCCGAGCCTTCGAGGCCCAGACGAACCACCGACGCGGCGGTTTCGTCGCAGCTGGTTTCTATTCCCAGCACGGTTACAGTGGCGGTCGAGGGGGCTGCGCCGGACGGGCTCATAGGTTGCGGTCTAGCCGCCTCTCCTGTAGCAGGCATATATTGTCCCTCCGAGGTAGCCTTCCGCCCGTGCTTAAGCAACCTTCTGTCCGAATTGGCACCCGCGCCTCAAAGCTGGCCCTGACCCAGAGCCGCATGATGCAGGCCCGTATTGTCGCAGCCCTTGGCGGTGCGCCTGAGGACGCCGACCGGATCGCGCCCTTGGTTGAGATCACCACATCGGGCGACCGTATTCAGGACCGCCGACTGCTAGAGGTGGGCGGCAAGGCCCTCTTTACCAAAGAGATCGAAGAGGCCTTGCTCGATGGCCGCATTGATTGCGCCGTCCATTCGCTCAAGGATGTCCCCGCAGAGTTGCCCGCAGGCCTAATTATCGCGGCCGTGCCCGAGCGCGAAGATCCGCGCGATGCGTTCCTGTCGCTGCACTATGACCGGCTGGAAGACCTGCCCCAAGGCGCTCGGCTGGGGACGGCCAGCCTTCGTCGCCAAGCCCAATGTCTGAGCGTGCGGCCCGATCTTGAGATCGTCATGACGCGTGGCAATGTCGATACCCGGATCGCCAAGCTGGAGCGCGGCGAGGCTGATGCCATCTTGCTCGCCCTATCGGGGTTAAACCGGCTCGGCCTCGGCCATCTGCCGCGCTCTTTGCTCGATCCGGTGGCAGCGCCGCCTGCGCCGGGTCAAGGGGCGCTGGCCATCGAGACCCGGATCGAGGATGCCGATGCGGCCTGGGTTCAGGCTCTGCACCATCTGCCAACAGCCTTGGCTGTAGCGGCCGAACGCGGCGCCCTTGAGGCCCTCGAGGGGTCTTGCCGCACCGCCATTGGGGCCCATGCGCGAACCCTCGGCAGCCTGATGACCCTGACCGTTGAGGCCTTGACCCCGATGGGCGAGGAGCGTTTCCGGCAGGAGGGCACGCTTGATCTGGCAAGCCTTGGCACCGATGCCCTAAGATTGAAGGCCGTCCGCGATTTTGGCCATGGCATGGGGATCTTGATCCAAGCGGCTGGCGGCGATCGCCTGCTGCTGCCGGAACACTAGGCCAAAGGGTGCGCGTCTGGGTCACCCGCGCTCAGCCTCAAGCCGCCGCCACCGCCGAGCGGCTGGTCCAGATGGGCCATCAACCGGTGGTCCAGCCCCTCATTGAGACACGTAGCGTGCCGGTGGCTCAGGAAGAGTGGGCGTGCGCTGGGGCCTTGGCCTTTACGAGCCAGACCGCAATCGATACGGCCATATTCCAAGGCCTCGTTCCGGCCTTAGCTGATCTGCCGGTCTTTGCCGTTGGCGATGCCACGGCAGAGGCGGCCCAACGGGCAGGTTTTACACAGGTTCGATCCGCGGGTGGGGCCGTACCGGATTTGGCGGCCCTGATCCTCTCAATGCACCGCTCTTGGGATGGCGATCTGGTCCATTTCAGCGCGCGGCAACCGGCTGGAGACCTGACGGGCCTGCTTGCGCATGGTGGTTGCCCGGCACGCCGCGTGACCCTCTATGAGACCATTGATGCGCCAAGAAAGGACGTTCCAGAGGCTGTCGAAGCGATTCTTATTCACTCCGCGATGGCCGCGCGACGGGCGGCGGCGGTGATTTTGCCGCACGAAGCGCAAAATATGTGTCTTTTTGGTCTCTCTGAGGCCGCACTTATGCCACTAAATGCCATAAAGTTCCGTCAAAGGGCTGTTGCACCGATTGCGAACGAAGCTTCAATCCTTAGTCTGTTAGATTAGACATCAAACACCGTGAGGCCGCATCCGGCGGCAATTGAAACTGCAGGCCTTTGATTATGGAACCCGATCACAGCACGGCCCCAAACTTTGGATCCTCGCCCTTCACGCGGCGCCGGTCGCTGCTGGGTCTGGGCTTTTGGGTGTCGATGGTCTTCGGTCTGGTCTGTATCGGACTGGGTGTCTTTATCGGCCTCTATGGGCCACAGGTCTTTAGACAGAACGCTGCAACGCCGAGCCCCGCTGCGACCGCGACCCGGGCGGCCGTGCCTTCCGCTTCGGGATCAGCCGATGCGGCGACGGCGCCGGCCGATGAGCTTGCGCTTGACGCGCCCAAGTCCACGGTCCCGGACGCCGAGCTTTTTGCGATCAACCAGCGGGTTGGACGGCTTGAGGCGGACCAGCATGAGCAGGCAGCGGCTTCGGCCTCCGCGCTGGCGGCGTCAGCCCTGCAACAGGCGGCACAGTCCTCACAGCCCTTTGACGAGGACCTCAAGGCGGTTGAGCCGCTCTTGCCTGCCACCACAGACTTGCGGACCCTGCGCCGTCTCGCCCAAACCGGTGCCCCGACCCGCTCTGCCCTTGCCAGCAGTTTTCCAGAGGTTGCTGCAAAAGCGGCCGTAGCAGCCCGAACGCCGGGTAAAGACTCAGGGCCGTTCGCGGAGGCGCTCCATGTTCTGGCCTCCATCGTCACCATTCGGCGCGTCGATAGGGTCACGGGCAAGGGCCCAGATGCGGTTCTGGCCCGCGCCGAGCGGCTGCTTAATGATGGCGAGCTTGATGCGACCCTAAAGGCCTTGGATGACCTACCCAAGGACGCGCAACTCTCTATGGCCCAATGGCGCTCGGGACTGGAGCGGCGGGCGGAGTTGGAGCGCCAGATGGGCGCCCTGCGCGCTTCGGCCCTTAAGGCCCTGAGCCGGTCGGCGGGTCGCGAGGTCGGCGCATGATCCGCGTTGCCTTTATTCTATTCTTTGTCTGCGTCGCCGCTGTCATCGGCCTTTCCGTGACCGGTACGCCCGGTCATGCAACGGTCGAGTGGGTGGGCTGGCGTCTCGATATGACGGCAGCAGCGGCCCTGCTGGCGGTGGTCTTTACCTCTCTCTTTGCAACCCTGTTTTGGCAGGGCCTGATCTGGTTGATCGGCATGCCTCGCCGCGCCGCCTTGGCCAGAGCCGAAACGCGCCGTCGGCAAGGCAATGAGATCCTCACGCGCGGCTTTCTGGCCGCTGCGGCGGGCGATGGTTCTGAGGCGCGGCGGCTTGGTCAAAAGGCCGCCGATCTTGTCGAGGACACGCCGGCCTTGGTTCGGCTGTTGGCGGCGCAAGCGGCTGAAGCGGCGGGTGACGCTGTGGCTGTTCAGGCGGCCTATACGGCAATGCTGGGCTTTCCCGATATGCGGCTGGCCGCCCATCGCGGCCTAATGCAAGCGGCCCTGCTGCAGGGTGATCGCGGCAAGGCCCTTCGCCATGCCCAAGAGGCCTATGGTTTGGCCAAGACCGCGCGCTGGGCGTGGCGGGCGGTGTTCGAACATCAGCTGCAAAGCGCCGATTGGGCTGAGGCCTTAGCCCTTTTGAAGGGGGCCCAAGACCGTAAGATCGTTTCGCCGATTGTCGCCGACCGTGGGCGGGCCGCTCTCTTGGCGGCGACGGCAGCGGGTCTTGAGAACCAGATTGATGATCGGGCGCGGGTTCAGGCTCTGGATTTGGCCCTCCAGGCCACCAAGCTTCAGCCGGGCTTTGCGCCGGGCGTGGTTATGGCCGCGCGTCTGTTGCAGGCCGACGGCAAGGCCTCGCGGGCCTCGACCCTGATAGAGACGGCATGGCGCTCTGGCCCCCATCCGGCCCTGTGGCTGGCCTATCGCGACTTGAACACGCAAGAGACCCCAAGGGCGAGGGCAGCGCGTCTTCAGGCCTTGGCGGCCCTCAACCCGACCCATCGGGAAAGTCAAATTCTGATGGTCGAGCAAGCCCTTTTGCTGGGCGATCCCGTGGCGGCCCTAGCGCAGTCATCGTCCCTGTTTGAACCGGAGGGCGCGCCGACCGCGCGCCTGTGCGGGTTGATGGCGCGGGTCCATTTTGCAGCTCACCGGTCCGACGAGGCCCGGGCTTGGATCGCGCGCGGAGCCTCTGCGCCCGAAGAGCTTGATTGGTCAGATCTCGATCCTGAGGGGCGGGCCTTTTCCTACACGATCTCGATCCTGAGGGGCGGGCCTTTTCCTACACACCCGGGGATTGGGCGCGCCTGTCTGTCGCCTATGCCGAGACCGGCGAGTTGATCCATCCCCGGTTCGAGCGCCGGGAACGGTCCATCAGTGAGTTGCCGTCCTTGCCGACGGCCTATGAGGTCTCCGCCCCCTTTGTGGCGGCGGCAACCTCTATCATTGGCGCCGCGCCCATCCCCGACGATCCCGGCCCGCTCGGTGACGGCATCAATCTGTCTGCGTCCGAGCTCAGCGCGTCGGTGACCCGAAGGCCTGCGCCGCGTCGCCGCCTAGGTGCAAAACCGCGTCCAGTCTAATCGTCCTGACCGGCATGGCTTGACCCCAATCGGAAATATTGGCAGTTTCGTTGCCAATAATAATCACGCCTGTTTGCCTGTCGGAGGATCCCATGACTGTGACCCAAGCGCCGTTGGAACTGATGGGGGCTCCAGGCTCGCCCTATACCCGCAAGATGGTGGCCCTGTTGCGCTATCGGCGCATTCCCTATGCGGTCCACTGGACCTCGGGCCGACCACCCAAGCCGGGCTATCCGGTCCCTAAGGTGCCGCTCCTGCCGACCTTCTACTATCCTGACGGACAGGGCGGTCTTGAGGCCGTGACCGATTCCACGCCCCTGACCCGTCGGCTCGAGGGGGAATATGAGGGGCGCTCTGCGATACCGACCGATCCTGTCCTGTCGTTCCTGAATGACCTGATTGAAGATTACGCTGACGAGTGGCTGACCAAGGCCATGTTCCACTTCCGTTGGTACCATAAGGCCGATCATGACAATGCCGGGCCAATGTCCACTTCCGTTGGTACCATAAGGCCGATCATGACAATGCCGGGCCAATGCTGGTCTACTGGGCCCAGAACCGGTCCGCGCCAGAGCCGGCCAGGCAATATTCAGACGCCATTTCGAAGCGCCAATTTGATCGGCTCTATGTGGTGGGCTCCAATGCCGTAACCGCCGAGACCATTGAATCGAGCTATGAGCGCTTCATCGACATTCTCGACGCCCTCTTGCAGCACAGGGGCTATGTCTTGGGCGCTAGGCCCTCATCGGCCGATTTCGCCCTCTATGGTCAACTGACCCAGCTGGGGATCATTGAGCCCACCTCTGCGGCCATTACCATCGCACGGTCCTATCGGGTGCGGGCCTGGTTGGACCTGATGGAAGATTTGTCAGGGCTCGATCCGCAAGAGGGCGACTGGTTCACCGCCGATGAGGCGCGCGCGGCCCTATCGCCGTTCTTGGCCGAGATTGGCCGGGTCTATGCGCCGTTCCTGCTGGCCAATGCCAAGGCGGTCATGGCCGGGGAAAAGAGCTTCGAGACCGAGATCGACGGCCGCCCCTGGACCCAGCCGAGCTTTCCCTACCAAGCCAAGTGCCTCAAATGGCTGCGCGACGGCCACAGCGCCCTTTCTGACAATGAGCGCGGGTCCGTCGATGGTCTGTTACAGGGCACCGGATGCGAGGCGATTTTCGGCTAGGGGCCGTCGCTGAATTCAGTAGTTTAGATAATTGAAACATAGCATATTTGATTCTAGACAGCACGGATGGCCAAGTCTCCGTGATGGTTGGCGCTATGATCAAATAGGACGTGATGGCCACCGTTTCTGCTAAACAGGTTCATGGCCAAGGCCGCCAACTGTTTCGTCTCTTGGCGTTTATGACGATTGCTGCAGTTGCCACAATTTTGGCGGTGGTCGGAACGGTCTACTACTCCGCACGTCTGGTCGATGAGGCCAGCTTAGAGCAAGAGACGCTCCAGACGACGCACCTTATCGATAGTGTCCTACTCACCATGCGAGATGACGTCCGTTCAGCCGTCGTTTGGAATGAGGCCTACAGCAATCTATTGGCCGAAAATACCAACTGGATTCACGCTAATCTTGGGAAGTATTTCGCAGACTATATGAACTATCCGGTGACGGTCGCCTTCTCTCCCGCCGGAAAACCGATCTATGCGTCGCGTGACGGAAAGATCGTGCCCGTCTCATATGAGGCAAAGTTTATCGAAGCGGTGGCGCCCTTGGTTCAGGCCGTTCGCGAAGAGTCCAATGCGCGAATAGGCAAGGGAGATGTCCATCAGTCCTTCGGGTTCTCCGCCCACGTTGCTCGTGAAGGCACGGTCGTGGTTGAGGGCAGCCCCTATTTTGTGGCCATCTCGAACATTGTGCCGGGGGACGCGGGCTATCGAGACTATGGCAAGGCCGACCCCTTGGTCGTGACCGGCCAGAGGGTTTCCAGTGTCATACCGCGATTGTCTCAGGATCTTGGTCTGTTCAGACCTCGGCTGTTGTTGGCGGGGACGGCCTTTGAACAGCCTGTTGTTGATTTGATCGGTCCCGATAGGCGGGTGGTGGGCCGAATCCAATGGCAGGCCAGTCGACCGGGTGGGCGGCTTCTGATCAATGCCGCGCCGCCGCTCATTTTCCTAATCTCGGTCGCGCTTTTAGCCCTGCTCTTAGGGATGGCCCGTGTGCGCCGGCTATTTGTCGCGCTCGCTGAAAACGAGATCGCGATTGAGGTCAGCCGAGGAGAGGCGCAAGAGGCCAATCTCGCTAAGTCGCGCTTTCTGGCCAATATGAGCCACGAGCTTCGCACCCCGCTGAACGGCATTATTGCCATGTCCGAAATGTTGCACCAGCAGCAGACGGACCCGAAGGGTCGCGAGATGACGCGCACGGTTGTCGCCTCAGGCCGGATCTTGGAGCGGGTCCTCAACGACATATTGGATGTTTCGAAGATCGAGGCGATCGAGGTCGAGTTCGAGCGTGTGCCCTTCGATATGGATGGTCTGCTGCTCGATGTCGCCGCCCTGCATCGCGCGACGGCTGAGGCCAAGGGCTTGCAAATGGAGCTCAATATCACGCCGGGGGCGGCTGGGACCTATGTCGGTGACCATGTTCGGGTCAGTCAGGTCATCTCCAACCTTCTAAGCAATGCGGTCAAATTCACAGACCAGGGCAGGGTTGCAATCACGGCGCGGCGCTGTTCGACCGGTCTGCATCTGGTGGTCAGTGATACGGGCCAAGGCTTTGACCGCGCCACATCGGACCGCCTGTTCAAGCGGTTTGAGCAGGGAGACAGCTCGATCAATCGTCGTCATGGCGGCACCGGTCTTGGCCTATGGATTAGCCGGGCCTTGGTGCGGGCCATGGGCGGGACGATCCGCGTCCGCTCTATCGTCGGCAAGGGAACGCTGTTTTCAGTGCAACTACCCCTCGAGCGCATCGCGTCTCACGCGCCGTCTCCGCTTGCGGGGGAACCGGAACGTCAAGACCGTCAGGAGGACGGATGGCCCCCGCTCCGCGTGCTCGTCGCAGAAGATCATGAGGTCAATCAGAGGGTCATGATGATGATCCTCGACACCATCGGGGCCAAGGTGACCTTGGCAGAAAACGGCGCCTTGGCCGTTGAGGCCTTTAAGGACGCGGACTTCGACGTCATCTTGATGGACATCCAGATGCCGATCATGGATGGCTTGGTCGCTATGGCCAAGATGCGCGAACTCGAAGTTGCCAGCGGCGCATCTCGCACGCCGATCATCGCTGTCACCGCCAACGCTATGGCCGCGGATCGGGAAGCCAGTATGACGGCGGGCGCTGACGACCATCTGAGTAAACCGGTTCGTCCCGCAGCCTTGATTGAGGCCCTGTCAAAGCTTCTGATGGCGGCCGATGAGCCCTGTCAAAGCTTCTGATGGCGGCCGATGATCAAAAGCTTCACTAAATATTTATAGTCAAAACTACATAAACCATCCGTTGCGCTTTCGTGCGGGCTGGACCCTTCTGGGCCGAACACCCCCTTGGCAAAGAGGTCTATGTGAGCAGCCGAACCGTCCGCAAACTCTCTAGTCTGCAAGAGACAGCGGCCAGCTCGCGGGTTCTGAACCTGGTGACGACCTGGAAGCAAAGTGGCCCAGAGGCGCAATATGCGGATCGGCCCTTGCTCGAAAATCGGGTGCTCAATCGCAGCATCATCGTCAAGCACCAGCTTCGGGCCAATGAGCGGGTCTATTTCGACGACAAACGTCTTTCGGCCACCAAGATCATTATTCCCATCGACATGGATAATCTAAATACCGGCGGCTATTCGATCTTTATCGGTGAGCGGAACTATGAAGCGCGCATAAGGTCCATTTTGGGGTCTCGTTCGCGGCACAATGCCCGCGATCGAGAGGTCTTGACCATGCTCGACGCCCTGCCCTCCTTTGATCCGTTTCTGCTTCGAGAGGCCGTGGTCAAGAAAGGGCTCGACGTCGCCCCCTGCTATTTTGAACTGTCACCCGCCGATCTGGCGGCCATGCGGGCCTTGGCCACTGAAGAGGTGTCGAGCCTGGTGCGTCTGTCCTTTTCCGGCAATGCAGGCCTCGTCGCCTATACGGATCGGCTGATCAGCAAGATTTTGGCCACCAAGCCGGATGAGCAGCTGGAACCGCTTCGTCACACCCTAAAGCTCACGCTCGAGGAGTTTGAAGAGGGCCTGTTCTGCTGGAAGGCCTTTCTCTATTATAAATGGGCCCAGAATGACATTTTGGACAATGCTCAGGCCCTGATCGAAGACATACTCAACGTTCAGCCTATGGGGTTTTTGAAACCGTCCGAGCGGCAATATCTGAACCATGCGCGCATGGTCACACGGCGTGGGTTGATGGATGCGCTCGACAATATTGAGAAGATCGTCTTGGTCTATGACCGCGCCTATTGCGATCTGATCAAGAACGGTAGCCCGTTACTGTTTCGGGAGTTTTTGCTCACGGCACCGCGCCTGTTCCATAGGTTGGGTGGCCAGCTAGCGGCCATCAACCATATGAGCCACTTTTGGGCCTTTCGGTTCCACAGTCGCTATGCCAACCCGAAAATCTCGGGGCCGGACCTCATGGAGCTATTTTTGGACTTCCAACTGGGCCTTGGCCTCAGCGCCGATAAGGGCGCTAAGGTTTGGTA
>Ga0209829_10003546_pt1 | contig 11321 bp, 6 predicted proteins | sample C_140205_EF_Meta_FD_187311 | JGI IMG/M metagenome (GOLD analysis project Ga0209829, IMG submission 187311) | Freshwater microbial communities from Lake Croche, Canada to study carbon cycling - C_140205_EF_MetaG (SPAdes) (version 2) | ecosystem: Environmental > Aquatic > Freshwater > Lake... | reverse complement strand
AATAAACTTGTGCACCACCACGAATACGCATGTAGCTCAAACCAGTTGAAGTCCAACATGGCATTTTCAAGTTGAAGCTCGTTACACCTGAAGCAATACTAGAACTAGGATCTACGATGCACTCAGAACTAGAGAAGCTACCATCACGGTTTGCATCAATCCAAATTCCAATACGAGATCCCCATCCCTGAGAAGCCCAAGTACCGCCAGTTACAGTAACAGTGATGGTTTCACTGGCCGTAACATCAAATCCTTTACCAGAGTTCAAGATACCCTTGTAAGAACTTGCAGAAGCTGAAGAAGTACATCCAAGACCAGTGTAAGATGCCAAAGTTGTTCCTTTAGCGTTCTTAACGGCTACGTCGATAATGTCACCAGGCGATTCAGTCGGGTTACCCGTACCAAGAATGCACCCACCACATCCCCAGGAAGTCGTTCCCGAGCATGGCGTTTGCGCTTTCAGAGAACTCGAAGTGAATAAACCACCCACGAGAACCCCTAAAAACGCAAGCTTTTTGAGTTGTGTAATTGTTGATTTCATAGTTTTTGTTTAAATATATTTTCACAAATGACGCGAAAAAGTCAATTGGTTGCAAGAAAATCGATAAAAAAAATATTTTTTTTTCAATCTTGGTGTCCAAAAGTAAAAACTTTTACTTTCCGTTGGCAGAATTCAATAATTCCAATGAATTCTTATAGTCTCTTACAGCCTTAAAAATACCCAAGGCGATTTTCTGCTGCCCATCATTTGATTTCAAGCTAATGCGGTCCGTAGGGTTGGTCAAAAAACCGGTTTCTACCAATACGCTGGGCATCGATGTTTGCCACAAAACCAAAAAGCCCGCTTGCTTTACGCCCCTCGTTTTTATTGGACTCAATTTACTCGTTTGGCTTTCAATTCCACTGGCCAATTTCAAGCTTTGCTTCATAAAAGCATTCTGTACCAAACTGAAAATAATATGTCCTTCCGGCGAATCCGGATCAAAACCGCCATACCGAGAATTTTCTTTGTAATCAGACTCATAAGTAATTACCGAATTCTCACGCTTGGCCACTTCCAAGTTCCCTTCAGACTTGTGCAGCCCCATGAAATACGTCTCACTTCCTGCCGCAGCCCTATTTGGATTGGCATTGCAATGTATCGAAATAAACAAATCGGCCTGACGATCATTGGCCAAGTTGGGCCTTTCCCACAGTTTTAAAGATTTATCCGTAGTTCTAGTATACAAGACCTTTAACGATGGTAGACTATCTTTCAATAACTTCCCCAATTTCAACGCCACACCCAAGGTGACATCTTTCTCGAAAATCTCATTGTTGCCATTGCAACCCGGGTCCAATCCCCCATGTCCCGCATCAATTACCAATGTATTCACTGAATTGCTTACCCTCACCTTTCTAGCCGACGGTAAACAAATTAAAAAGCCTATCGATAAACACAAATGCATCGCTTGTTTTAGACTTCTTCCCATGAATTTCGACATTTGTTTCATTCTTTCCTGTTGCATAACGCAATCATGGCAAACTTTTTGCCGAAATTCGCTGAAAATTGTCAAACCGCGAACATTCATATCACCTTAGATGCCTACAACCATTGTTGACAGTTGTGATCGTGCTTTGCCTTGGCAGCCTTAACCCTTTATCAGCACAAGGAGTAGCGACGTCGTCCACAAAAAAAGACAGCATACCGATTCCTCCCCCCGCCAAAAAGACAATTGCCAACCCCATCCATTACGAAGCCTCCGATTCAATCATATTAAGATTAGAGAATGGAAAGGCCCTACTATATAACAAGGCCAAGGTAGATATGGATGAAACAGAACTCAACGCAAACTATATTGAAGTCGCTTTTGCCAATAAAACCCTGTTCGCAAAGGGCAATCTAGACTCTACGGGCAAATATGTGAACCAACCCGTCTTTAAAGATGGAAACGATACCTATACCTCGGATAGTTTGCGATACAACAACGAATCAAAAAAAGGAATGGTGTATGGCTTGGCGCTCACACAGGATGAGGCCCATGTTCAACTCAAACAGGTGATGAAGCAACCGGATGGCAGCCTGATGGGCAATTCCGGAAAAATCAGCACTTGCTCTGACCCCCACCCCCATTTTTACCTGAACGCTTCTAAAATCAAAGTCATTCCCAACAATAAAGTACTTTTTGGCGCCGCCAACCTGGTCCTGGCCGATATCCCTACACCCCTCGCGCTTCCCTTTGGGATTGCACCAATGAAAAAAGGACAACGCAACGGACTCATTATGCCTAACCCTGGATTCAACAATAGTAACAATAGTTTTTTTCTGTCCAACTTGGGTTATTATCAAGGCTTAGGGAAATTTGCCGATGCCCAGGTGAATTCAGACCTCTATTTCAATGGCGATTTCCGTATGGGCGTTACAACCAATTTTATCAAACGATATAAATACAGCGGAGCCCTCGCCGTAAATATGAGTCGTTTCGGCAACGGAACAGATCGTGCCAGTCCATTTTTCTCAAAATCAAACGATTTTTCTATCAACTCTCGATTTGGGCTCGACCGCAAATTACTTCCCGGGGTCACACTCAACGGGAATATAAATATCGTGACAGGTAATTACAACAAACGAAATTCGAAAGATATTCAAACACTTTCTAAAAACGAATTTGTTTCAAGTGTGAACTATGGACAAAGCTACTTGAAAAATAAGGTCAATTTGTCCGCTTCCGCCCGACATACCCAAAACGTCCAAACCCACGATTTCCGATTGGAATTACCCAATGTAAATGTCGGCGTATCTAGCCTAACACCCTTTGCAAAAAAGAACGGATCAAATACAAAATGGTTTGAACAACTTAGATTGTCATATAATATGAATTTCACCAATTCATTAAATACAAAAGACACGTTAATATTTAGCGACAAATACAAAGATGTTCTTGCCACAATACAATCTGCAGTAAAACATTCAATTCCATTGAGTACAAATATAAAATTATTTAAAGGAGTCTTGAATTTAACACCTTCATTGAGCTATCAAGAGAAATGGCTATTTAAAGCAAATACAAAATCAATAGATCCATTGACAAAGAAATTAATATTTAAAGACACAAGTGGATTTTTTAGATTAAATAATTATAGTTTTTCTACCGGATTAAGCACCAACATTTATGGCACTTTTACGAATTTAAACTTGGGGAAAATTCGATCCATTAGGCACACAATAACTCCCAATGTAAACTTCAATTATCGTCCAGAAATTGATGGCTATAAAAGAGGTTGGAATCAGACATACATCGACACATTTGGGAAAAACGTCGGCTATAGTTTATTCGAAAAGTATGGTGGTTCTGATTATGTGCAACGAAAAGGCGGAGCGATTGGGTTTTCGCTGAGCAATAACCTCCAGGCTAAAAAAGTAATCGGGAAAGACACCACAGGAAAAGAGAAGTTGGAGAAAGCAAATCTAATCGATCAACTAATGATTAGTGGAAATTACGACCTTGCGGCGGACAGTTTACAATGGAGTGATTTCAACCTTGGGTTTAACACTGTAATTGCCAAACAAATTAGGATTGGGATAAATTCAGGACTGAGTCCCTATTCTTATGTGAACGGACGTAAAATCAACACTTTCTCGGCGGCTAATGGTGGGCCTTTATTAAGATACCGCGGAGTAGATTTGAGCATCAACTCACGCATCACTCCGGAATTGTTTGGCGGCAAAAAATCGACAGAAAATGTATCATCGAAACTTACAAACCCACTCAAAACAGATGAGGCCGAACTAAAAATGGTACAATCACAACCCTGGAACTATTTTGATTTTAGCATCCCTTGGTCGATGAATTTCACTTACAATGTCGGCTACAACAATGAAATTGCAATTGCCAATAACAAACTAACCAATCACAGGATCTCTATCAACGGCGATATAAGCATTACCCAGGAATGGAAAATTGCTTACAGCACCGGCTATGATTTTAAGAGAAACATGATGGCGGGAAGCGAATTTTCTGTTGTGAGAAATCTCCATTGCTGGCAATTAGAATTCAAATGGATCCCAAGTGGATATGCCAAAATGTGGTTATTTACGCTACGACCCAAGAGCCCCTTATTACAAGATCTGAAGTTGAATAAGAAGGTATTTAGCAATCCCGTATTATTTCAGTAAATCTATTTTTACTTCAGTTTGTTAACTTTGCACATTATGAGCATTCAAATAGGATCAATAGCCCCCGATTTCACTTTATTTAATAGTGAAAAACAAGAAGTTACATTGTCTCAATACTTAGGAAAATCCGTGGTATTATTGTTCTACCCCCAAGCATTTACTGGGGTTTGCACAACTGAACTTTGCGATATTCGAGACAACCTCAATGTATACAGCACATTAAATGCTGAAATTTTGGCTATTTCTGTCGATTCAGTTTTTACATTGGAAAATTGGAAACAACAACAAAGTTTTAACTTTCAAATGTTGAGCGATTTCAACAAGACGGTGAGCATTGCCTACGAAACAATTTATGAAACATTTGCTTTTGGAATGAAAGGCGTTTCGAAAAGATCTGCATTTGTGGTTGATTCAAAAGGCATTTTGCAATACGTTGAAATTTTGGATAACGCGGGCGAAATCCCTAACCTTGATAAAATCAAAGAGGTTTTAGCCACTTTGTAGAATTAAGATTAAATTTGAAGGATGCGAACTCGCATTCTTTTAATCATTTTCGTTTTTCTCATTGGCGGTAATCTATGGGCTCAGCGCACTGCGCACCCAGAGTTTTTAATGAAATACTATTTCACCGCCAATGAGCCTATTAAACAAAGCGTAACGCCGAGTACTTTTATCAGTGAGCACTCCACAATTCGCCTTTTCAGTTTTCGATGTTTCCCGAGTCCTAAATTTGCGATTAATCGCAAAGAAAATGCGATGCCTTATTTGGAGTACCAGGCAACTCCACAATTAGGATTCGATACAATTTTACCCATCGAAGAACGCCTCGCTTGTGGCCCATTTATGTCGGCCAGCACCGAAATAACAAATGCCGAATACAAAGAATTTTTGATAGATTCAGAATGGATGAAATCAAATGGTTATAGTATTAGCCAGTTATATCCGGACACATTGGTATGGAACGATATTCCAGCTACCGCCGAACGCAGCAGTGTAAAAAACCCGTTTCGTAACTACTATTTCCAGTCCACCAATTTCCATAATTACCCCGCGGTTGGCATTAGCCAATTGCAAGCCAAAGCTTATTGCGCATGGCTCAAAACTAAAATCGAACAGAATCCGAGTAAGCCCTATCAGCAGTGGTTATCAGCCCTGAACGAGGAGGGACTATCCTTCGAAATCGATTTGCCAACAACCGCTGAATGGATGTATCTATACCAACAAGCCATTGCGATTCCATTTGAAACGCGGAGTTTGGAATCACGAAATCGCGGAAAAACCAGAAAGAAGAATGCCGAAGCCACGCAACGACTCTCGGGCATACTATTTTCAAAGCCCAACATCGGAAATGCTTTGTTAGATTTTGTGATTAACAAAACCCATGGGGCCCAACCCGTTGTATACCAAGGATTCTTCACCAATCGCGGGTACCAAATTTCAGAATCTCAGAATGCCAGTTTGAGTCGACCCATGCCCGTAAACGCTCTACCCCCAAAACCCTATGGCCAAATTTCTCATTTGTTGGGGAATGTTTCTGAGTGGACCTCTACATCAGCTTATGGACATTTATATAATAGCAACACAACCATTTTAAATACTACGGGGCTGCTCATTCCAAATCCCTACCAACAGCCGAATGTATTTAATCTGTCAGGTTATTTGATTGATGAAACCGAACTCCAATCTCACTTTGTGATCAAAGGGGGTTCCTGGGCCCAAGAGTTTCATTATTTGGATCCTTCAGCGGTGCAAATGATGCAATCTAACCACAGTGCTAATTACGTTGGATTTCGTCCTGTGATACGTTTTTATAAAAAATAGTACACATATCGTCAATTTGACACTTTTTCGTAATTGTATAATTGACACTTCTTAATATTTTAATTATATTGCCGACATCCCTTCGATTTCGATCTCATTACGGATCAAATCAGCCAACTCCTCGCGTTTGCGAATCAAATGCGCTTTTCCATCCCTCACCAATACTTCTGGTGGTCGGAGTCTAGCGTTATAATTGTTGCTCATCGAAAAACCGTAGGCACCAGCATTCCGAATCCTTAAAATATCGCCCTCTCTTACTTCATTCAGTTTGCGATCATAGCCCAAGGTATCCGTTTCGCAGATATATCCCACTACACTATACAATCGCTGTGTACCTTCTTCGTTTGAAATATTCTCAATGAAGTGATACGCATCGTAAAACATCGGTCGAATCAAATGGTTCTGACCTGAATCCACACCCACAAAAACGGTAGATGTTGTTTGTTTGATTACGTTTGCTTTCACCAACAACGAACCCGATTCACTCACGATGAATTTCCCCGGTTCAAACCACAATTCCAATTCTCTTCCATATTCCAAACAAAACTCTTGAAACGCGATTGCTATTTTAGCCCCTATTTCTTCGATGTCCGTTACGATATCATCCGCTTTGTAGCCGACTTTAAATCCGCTCCCAAAATCCATAAATTCCAAATCCTTAAAATCCTTGGCCGCATCAAAAAGTAACTCTGCACCGCGTAAAAAAACATCACCGTCCAAAATATCACTTCCCGTATGCATATGCAACCCATTGACACAAATTTTCAACGACTCAACAACCCGAAGTACATGTCGAAGCTGGTAAATTGAAATACCGAATTTAGAATCAATATGCCCCACCGAAATATGACTATTTCCACCCGCCATGATATGTGGATTCAACCGAATACAACAGGGAACAGAATTACCATATTCATTTCCAAACTGCTCTAAAATTGAAATATTGTCGATGTTGATATGAACACCCAAATCAACCGCAGCCTTTATCTCATCAAAATGCACACAGTTGGGAGTATACATGATTTCATGGGATGCGAACCCTGCTCTCAAGCCCAATTGTACTTCTTCTATGGAAACGGCATCTAAACCAGCTCCCTGAGATTTAAGCAATCGAAGTATGTTAATATTATTCAGAGCTTTCAGTGCATAATGCAATTTCACTTTTACCCCTGGAAATGCGTTTAGTAATCGTTTATACTGTAATTCAATTTTTTCCGCATGATACACATAAACCGGAGTGCCGAATTCCTCTGCCACCTGCTTCAACATTTCATTAGTTAATCCAATCTCCATTTTTCTCTTGCTCATATTATTTAGTTTTATTCTTTTTGATTTTAATTATTCTATTTTGTGATTTGACATTTGCTCACTGACCCATAATAAAAAAGGCGGGGTGAATATCACCCCGCCTTTTCAAAAGTTCGAAGTGTTATTATTGAATCTGTTTCTTCTTGGAAGAGAAATCTACTACGATAGGCGTTGCAATACATATTGAAGAATAAGTACCAACGACTACACCAATTAACAAGGCTAATGAGAAGCCTTTCAACGCATCTCCACCGAATAGGAACAATATCAACACAACCACAAATACGGTAGCTGAAGTAATAATGGTACGACTCAATGTATCGTTGATCGCAGTATTGATTAACGCTTCATCGTTACGATCTACACGTTTAGACGTCAAGAATTCACGAATACGGTCAAATACAATTACCGTATCGTTGATAGAATATCCTAACAAGGTCAACAATGCAGCAATCAAGTTCTGATCAAAGTCTGTTGGGAAAGGAACCACACCATCCAAAATGGCGAAGAATGACAATACCACCAATACGTCGTGAATCAAGGCTACCGTTGCACCCATACCGTACGCGATACTTCTGAATCGGAATACAATGTATAAGAAAATACCTACTACCGTTAAGATTACCAAGAATGCACTCTTGTCACGAGTACTCGTAGCAATTGCAGCACCCACTTTTGAAGAACTTAAAATAGGATCGCCATCGGCCAATTTAAAGCCTTTCAATGCCGACAAAACAGCGGTACGAACAGAGTCGCGACCTTCTTGACCTTCGGCTTCAATCATATAAGTAGTAACCAAACGGAACTGACCTTGATTACCAAAAGTTTTAACCTCGTTGCTAGATCCTTTCATGGCATTATCCATTGCCACTTTGATATCTTCAGTTTGGTACTTTTTACTTGCATCAAATTGCACTACATAAGAATATCCCCCCTTAAAGTCGATACCAGTATTGATACCCCCTTTAGAAATGAATGCAATCAATCCCATCAAGATTACAAATCCTGAAACGAAATAGTATTTTTTACGATTTGATACAAAATCAATGTTTGAATTCTTCAAGAAACTCTTGTTCCAAGGTGCGTCAAAGCTGATATCTAAACCTTTATCGGCACGACGATCCAACAACAAACGTGTAATAAACAACGCCGTGAACATTGAACTGAAGATACCAATTACCAAGATAATTGCAAAACCATATGCAGGACCCGCACCGGCAAATGTCAAAATGAATCCCGCCAACAAAGTAGTAATGTTAGAATCCACAATAGCGCTCATCGCATGTTTAAATCCATCGGCAATGGCTGTTTTCATTGCTTTACCAGCAGCCAATTCATCTTTAATACGCTCGTAAATCAAAACGTTAGCATCTACCGCCATACCCACAGTCAAGATAATACCCGCCATACCAGGTAATGTCAATGCTGCACCCATACTGGCCAATACTCCCATAATCAAGAATACGTTACCCAATACGGCAACGATCGCCATCCACCCTGCACGGCTGTAATACAACACCATGAATAAGATAGTAGTGATAAAACCGAACAACAATGAATTCAAACCACGGTCGATAGAATCTTGACCCAAAGAAGCACCCACTTGCTCACTCGCAACAATTCTTGCTGGCGCTGGCAATTTACCCGCCTTCAATACGTTTGCCAAGTCATTGGCTTCACGGATATCAAAGTTTCCAGTAATTTGACTATTACCACCGCTAATTTTTTGATTTACTACTGGAGCAGAATAAACGCGCTCATCCAAAACAACCGCAATGTATTTGCCGATGTTTCTTCCTGTTACTTGCGCCCACTGTGTTCCTGCCTTAGAGGTCATTTCCATAGAAACTTCCAATTCACCCGTTGGTGAAGTATTTACACGCGCATCAGAAATGATATTATCATCTTCAGCAGAAAGCGCAGCGTTTCCGTCGCGATCCAACTTTAAGAAATACACAAAATACTCATCTGAATTCACTGCTTCTTTTCCATCGGCATTGAAATCACGAGGCTTTGCACTGTAAGCCACTTTCGCATTTTCTATACGTAAAACTGCCGCATAACGCTCATCTTCCAACATTTTGCCCAACACTGCACGATCTGCCTTTTTAACAACTGCAATCGCCGAACCTGGACCATCGTTTCCAAATGACTTTAACAATTTAGCCAAAGGACTTCCGTTGGCTTCGTCCTTCTTTGCGTCTTTTTTCTTATTATCTGCAACCTTAGGACTATCAGCAACTTCTGAAGTCGTTGTTGATGCTGGAGTCGTCGAAGCTACCTGTGCCGCCGCCGCGTTCACTAAGCCAGAATCCATAGAGGCTGAATCAGGAACGACTGCAACTTCTGGAGCCGACATTTTGCTTGCTTTATATAAGGCATTCAAGATACGAGTACCATCTCTACGCTGACCGTCGTTTCCGTATACTTCATAAAACTCCAATTTAGCACTCTTCTCTACCAATTCTTCCATTCTACGTGGGTTGTCGACACCAGGTAATTCTACACTGATACGACCTCCGTCGATTTTCTGAATGGTAGGCTGAGTTACGTTTGATTGGTTGATACGTTTTTCAACCACTTCGTATACGCGATCAACCGCGCTTGTAGTTTCCGTCTTCAAGTAGGTTAAAACCTCGCCTTCAGTGCTATTGCTCTGAATTACACCTTTATTGCCTTTAGCAAACAAATTGGCCATATTTCGGCTTGGGCTATTTTTCTTAAAGCTGGCTACGAATGCATCCACGAAATCTGCACCATTGTCACGAACCGCAACATTGGCTTCATCAATGGCACGATTTAAATCGCGATCTTTTGAATCGTTGGAAAGCACCTTAACAACAGCGCCTTTATCCACTTCCAAGATCACGTTCATACCACCGCGCAAATCCAAGCCTAAGTTGATTTCACGCTGTTTACATTCAAAGTAGGTGAATCCTGCGATTCCCACACTGTAAATTTCTTGATTGCCTAAACTGTCGATGTAACGGCGATAAGCTTCTTTGTTATCTCCACCTTTTTCAGCAGCTTTTGCGGCAAATGCTTTTGCCTCTTTTTCAAATCCTTGGGCTTTCCAAGTAAACGACAACTGGAACAAACACGCGAGTGCTAGAACAATCGAAAATCCTACAATAGTTTTATTGGTTTTCATCACTATATAAAAGTATCCAAATTATGGAAGCGCGAAAATAAGGAAAAAAAACAAGTTAATGACCTCCCAACGAATTGGCTTGCAATTTTTGCAACAATAATTTTATTTCTTGGGCCGAATAATCCTTCATACATCGAAAATGACCCTTTGGACAAGCATCAAAACCCAATTTAGAGCAGGGATGACAAGACAAATCCTTACTTACAAGGTGTAGGACAGTATTATTATTATACCCGGCAGCAAATCCCAGCCCTGGATCGGTACTGCCCCAAATCACGAGCAATGGTTTATTATATGTCGCAGCGACATGACTAAAACCCGTATCGCCACCGATAACAAAATCACTCAAAGCAATACATCTTGAGGAAGTTTCTAAATCAAACACCCCAACGCCATCGATTAATCGATCACCAAACTCCGCAACCAACTCCAACGCCAGCCCTTTTTCGTTGGCACCACCAATCAAATACCAGTTATTATTGTCCTGACTAAAGATATCCTGCCACACCGATTTCGGTATCTTCTTGGTTTCATAGGTTCCCCCGAGAATTGCAACGCCATAACTACCCGGGAAATTCGCTTCACCAAAGGTTGAAATATCACCCGGAACAAACTTCTGAGAATCTTCTGAAAATCCTGAATATTGAGGAAGCCCGACCGACCAATCGCTAATTTCGATACCCCCACAACCAAGACGTTTCATTAACTGATTGGCCGCATACAAATAGCGTTCCTGCACGTGAGATACTTTAAATTGAGGCGATTTAGTTTTCACATAAAACCATCGCATAAAACGCTTCTTTTCATAGCCTTGCACTTTTAACATTTTCGATCCCCCAGACGCAAAGGAACCTCGAATCAATCGATCGATCCTCAGGGATATCG
>Ga0209829_10003545_pt1 | contig 11323 bp, 13 predicted proteins | sample C_140205_EF_Meta_FD_187311 | JGI IMG/M metagenome (GOLD analysis project Ga0209829, IMG submission 187311) | Freshwater microbial communities from Lake Croche, Canada to study carbon cycling - C_140205_EF_MetaG (SPAdes) (version 2) | ecosystem: Environmental > Aquatic > Freshwater > Lake... | reverse complement strand
CTTATGGACAGATGATTACTGAAGGAGAACAGGTTGTCGTAGGTGACACACAAGATCCTGATGCAATCGGTTATGAAGTTCTCTGTCGTCGTCACCATATGCGTCGAGTAACAAGTCGTTCAGCGCGCGCAGCCCGTCCTGAGCCACTACCATTTCAAGGTAACTAAGCAAGTAATATCAAGGGAGTAATACGTGGAGTCAAAAGGTTATGCCGCGCTCAAAGAGAATGGTCAGATCGAGCCTTACGCATTCACAAGACGTGATGTTGGCGTCAATGATGTTGCGCTCGACATTCTTTACGGGGGTATCTGCCACTCGGATATTCATCAGGTCCGTGGTGAATGGGGACCTGCGCTCTTCCCTATGGTTCCCGGCCATGAAATCGTTGGCCGAGTCACGTCGATTGGCTCATCGGTCAGTAAATTCGCAGTAGGTGATCTCATTGGTATCGGAGTCTTTATCGATTCATGCCGTACCTGCAAAAACTGTATCGCTGGGCTTCAGCAGTATTGTCTCAACGGAATGACCGGCACTTACAACGGTTATGAGAGAGATGGCACAACTGTTGCCATGGGTGGTTACTCAAATAACTTTGTCATCAATGAAGATTACGCAGTACATGTCCCATCAAATCTCGCCCTCGAAGGCGTTGCTCCACTCATGTGCGCTGGAATCACGCTTTACTCCCCCCTTAAGCATTGGAGCGCCGGTCCTGGTAAGAAAGTTGCGATTATGGGACTTGGTGGTCTTGGCCATATGGGGCTGAAATTTGCAGCTGCTCTTGGAGCTCACGTCACAGTCCTTTCACACTCTCCAAAGAAGCGAGAGGATGCCATTGCAATGGGAGCTCATGACTTTGTCGTTATGGACTCTGATCAGGCTTTTACATCATTGAAGAGTAACTTCGATCTGATTCTCAATACCGTCTCTGCCGATATGCCTATCGCGAAGTATCTTGATCTTGTTGCGGTTGATGGAGCGCTCGTCATGATTGGCCTTCCTAACGATCCAATTACTGTCTCTGTTGGTTCTCTTATCGGATCACGCCGAACACTCTCTGGTTCGATGATCGGTGGAATTCCCGAGCTGCAAGAGATGCTTGATTTCTGCGGCGTTCATAACATCGTAAGTGACGTTGAAGTTATTAAGCCCGACTACATCAATGCAGCCTACGATCGTACAGTCGCATCCGATGTTAAATACCGCTTCGTCATTGATTCGTCAGCTTACTAACTGGAAAAATCCTCTTACAAGAAGTGATGCGCTGCGGTTGCGATAATCGGCGCGAATAGGATCGCAGGCAGAAGGTTTCCAACCGCCATCTGCTTGATCCCAAGTATCCGAAGTGCGATACCGATCAGGAGTATCCCGCCGGTCGCTGTCATCGCGCTTACTTGGTAAGGGCTCATGATATTTCCAAGGCCCCAGCCTGAGAAGGTCCATAAGAGCTGGTAGAGACCAACCGGGATAATTGAAGCCAACACTCCCCATCCGAAGGTCGCCGCAAAGGCCACGGAAGTAATCGCATCGAGAGTGCTCTTGAGCATCAATTGCTCTACTCCGTTACCCATTCCATCCGAGATTGACCCAAGAATGGCTAGCGGACCAATTGCAAATAAGAGTGATGCCGCCATAAAGCCCTCGACAAAGCGCGAGTTATGACCGCTTGCAAAGCGGCTTCGTAGTGTTGTTCCAAAGAGCTCTAATCTCATCTCAATATCTAACAAACTTCCGACGATAGCTCCAAGCAATAGTGAGGTGAGAATCGTGAGCAGGGTCCAGCCTTTGGGTAAGGCCGCGATGAAGCCTGGACTCCAAATTTCTCGAAGCGCATCTGCAGCAGCGAGAATGGTTACACAACCAAGCGCATCGGTAATCAGAGATCGTGTTTTCTCTGGGATTCGATTTCCAAAGAGGACTCCGAGAATGCTCCCCCCAGCGATCCCGAGGATGTTAATCAGCGTCCCAAAACCAACAAACATCAGCCGAAGATTCCAAATCGTACGATTGAGAGTGCGCCAACCAAGAGACAATAGAGAGCAAATGGCCGCAACGAATTACTCTTGAAATACTTCACCAAATAAGTAACCGATATCAATGTTGCAATGAAGGCGGTGATAGTTCCTGCGACGAGCGGTCCCGTAGATCCATCTGCGATCGCTCCAGCAACTAATAACTTGGGCAGCTTCACGATCGACGCCCCGAGAATAGCTGGGAAGGCTAACAGGAATGCGAAATCTGCCGCGACTGATCGTGAAAGTCCACGTAACATTCCAAAGCTCATCGAGACACCAAAACGTGATATTCCTGCGAAGAGAGCAGTGCTCTGACCAAGACCGACAGCAAAGGCTTGCCCAATCGAGATTCGTTCAACTATCGCCGCGTCAGAATCCTTTGCCCGTGCGTGGGCATGACGACGATCTGTTAAATGTTCAACACCAAAGAGGATGAGTCCATTGATCGAGAGAAATATTGCCGCGAGAATCGGTTTGCCGAAATTCCGTTCAAAGAGTTTATTCAATGAGATACCCAAAATGGCTACCGGTATCGTTCCTACGATCAGACGAATCATGAGAGGGAGTCCAGAGCCTGTGGTTGGCCGTCTGCGAATTCCGCTCAGCGCCGAGGATAAAATATGAAACCAGCGTCGTCCAAAGACAATAAATAAAGCAATCGCACTAGCGAAATGGAATGCAACTGCGATCAATAAATATTGCGGATCTTCGGCGAAGGTCCTCCAACTTCCACCTAGCCAAGCGGGCAACAGAACCGCATGACCCAAACTTGAAACAGGAAAGAGTTCGGTGACGCCCTGTAAAAGCCCCACAACGATCGCTTGAATATAGGTGAAATGAAACATATCCAGACTCTACAGGTCACTAGACTCTGGGAATGTCGAAAAGCGCACCCCGTGAGCCGAATTCGCAAGGGAAGAGTTCACTCCTAGCAATTCTCTATCCGCAACGGACCATCCCCCACATGCGTTGGACTGGGTCGCACCGATGGGATCTTGCGCCAGCTCGAATGGCTATCCTCTTCTTTGGACTTGCGATATTCGGTTTTGGTGATGGACTCATTATTCAGTCACACATTGGAAATGCACCGTGGTCTGTATTGGCACAGGGATTGTCACATCACACTCCCTTGTCGATCGGTGAATGCACATTTGTTATCGGTTTCACCGTCCTGCTTCTTTGGTGGCCACTAAAAGAACGTCCAGGCTTTGGAACGATCGCAAATATCGCGGTCATCTCTCTCTTTATTCAAGTAGCTGTTGACCTCGTCCCACTTTCAGAGCACAACTGGCCCCTCTCCCTTCTCATGGTCTTCTTAGGAATCACGCTAGTCGGCGCTGGCTCCACTCTCTATATTACGACCGGGCTTGGTCCAGGACCTCGCGATGGACTCATGACAGCGCTACATCACAAAACGGGTGTCAGAGTTGGACGCGTGCGGCTCGGAATCGAAATATGTGCCTTAATTATTGGAGCCCTCTTAGGCGGAACAGTGGGTGTTGGGACTGCACTCTTCGCCTTGCTAATAGGAAATTCGATTGCGATCTGGCTTGGTGTTGCTAAACATTTTGCCGGCTCCAGTCAATCTTTGTAATCCCCTTACCTTCTAACAAGGCATTTGCTCGGCTAAAGGGCTTACTTCCAAAGAATCCGCGATATGCACTGAGCGGACTTGGGTGTGCACTTTCAATGAGCATCCTTTTATCAAAGAGATGGGAATAGCTGTGCGCACGCTTTCCCCACAGAATTCCTACCGTTTCGGGGTGAACAACTGATCTCAGAACTTGATCGGTGAATTTCTCCCAGCCAATATTCTCATGCGATAGTGAATCACCAGAGCGACAAGTAAGAATCGTATTGAGGAGAAAGACGCCCTCTTCGACCCATGATATGAGATCTCCATTCACTCGCGGGGGTAAGTTCAAGTCATCCTGGTACTCCCGCAAAATATTTCGAAGCGAGGCTGGAATCTTCTCCTCACTTGCTGGGATAGAGAATGCAAGGCCGTCTGCGAATTCTCTATTTGGGTATGGATCTTGACCAAGGATCACGACTTTAATATTTTCTGGATGAATCTGGAACGCCTTAAAGATCTTCTCTCGATCTGGGTTGAAATCCTCTAAAGATATCTTTGATTCGATCTCATTGAGTAACTGTTCTTCATCTTTGAGTAGTACTTTCCAAAGTTTCGGTAAGGTGTTGAAGAGAGAGATGTGCGTGCGCATCATAAAGCCCGAGCGAAGAACCTTCCGCCCTCTTGATGCACAGTAATTGGAATTCCATAAGCGGCTGTGAGATTTTCAGGCGTCAGCACATCTGAGATGAGACCAGAATGAACGATTACACCATTACTGAGCAACATTGCATGCGTCGAGCCAAGTGGGATCTCTTCAAGATGATGCGTAACGATTAAGGTGGCAGGTGATGCTGGATCCAGAGCGAGAGCATCAAGTCGCTTGAGCAGATCCTCACGCCCGGCGAGATCTAAGCCGGCTGCAGGCTCATCGAGTAGCAAAAGTTCAGGATTGGGCATGAGAGCTCTTGAGATGAGCACACGTTTCTTCTCACCTTCACTCAACGTGCCATATGTACGTTCGCGAAGTTCTCGTACCCCAAGAGTCGTGAGAAGACTGATAGCGCGAGATTCATCCCACAAGTCATACTCTTCATTCCAGCGGCCGACGATTGCATATGCAGCGCTCATCACGAGATCGAGCACTCGCTCATCATCAGGAATTGCAGCGGCAAGATTATTTGTCGTCAACCCAATCCTCGGTCTTAACTCAAATACATCACATTTGCCCAGAATCTCTCCGAGAATAGTCACCAGCCCAGATGTGGGGTGAATATTGGTCGAGGCCAATTGAAAGAAGGTTGTCTTTCCCGCGCCATTGGGGCCAACGATGACCCAACGCTCATGTTCGTGGATCGTGAGCGAAATCGGACCAAGAATCGCTCTGCCATCTCTGACAACAGAGACGTTCTCGAAATCAAGTATCTGGCTCACAGAGATGAAAGATACCGCGAGAGGCGGCCGTAAGACGATAACCTGCCTCTGTGAGCGCGCCTTCTAAATTTACCGGGTTGATCCTTGCATCCGGGATTCTCAAAGGTGATCCAACTGTTGTGGTCCTTGAGGCTTTAGCTCCTTTCTCAGCATCAGTTCTCTCATCAGATCTCATGATCGTGCGAGATCGTTTCATCTATTCCTTGTTGATTGAGATGAGCCCAGATCATCAGGAGGCGATCGCCGAGGATTTGGAGAAGATCACAGCTACTGGTGAGATCGACGTCGCTTATGAATTCGCCGCTTTCACGCCTCTCTCAAAGATTGGCACATCCTCTTCACCCTATGAAATCAACCTTGTCGCCGCAAAGTTATCTCCCGCTCATCTCTTTGAGATTGCGTCATTGTTCAATAAAAATGGCACACTCGTTGATGTCGACATCACTTCGACAGAAATTTCTTCAGCTGCCCGCTACATAGTCAGATGCTCAGATTCTGAAAAAGACTCTCTGAAAAGGGCGATTAATGAGTACTCGGAAGAGCACAAGATTGGGTCTTCGCTCCTTGCAAAGGATGCGAAACGATACGGAAATGATTGCGTACTTCTCGATATGGACTCCACTTTCATCAATGAGGAAGTAATTGACATTCTCGCAGAATTAGCAGGTCTGGGATCTGAGGTCTCGGCGATAACAGAGCGCGCGATGCAAGGTGAGCTAGATTTCGCTCAATCTCTGAAAGAACGCGTTGCCCTCTTTGCCGGCCAATCTGCCGATATCTTGCAAAGTGCGCGCGATCGGATCACTCTTACCAACGGAGCGCAAGAGCTCGTGAAGGCAGTCCAAGCAACTGGTGGGAGGATAGGTGTCGTCTCGGGTGGATTCCATGATGTTATTGATGATTTCCTTGCCCCATTGGAACTCAATCTCGTTATCGCTAATCGCTTTGAAATTATCGATGGCCTCTTAACTGGCAAGATTTCGGGTCCAATAGTAGATCGAGAGAGAAAAGCTGCGGTGCTTCGTGAATTCTCAGCTGGTTCAAATCGTTCAATTGCTATCGGTGACGGCGCAAATGACGGTGCGATGTTAGAAGCGGCCGATATCGGCATCGCTTTCTGTGCTAAACCGGCCTTAGCCAAGATCGCTGATACAAAAATTTACATCCGTGATTTGCAAGCAGTTTTGCCGTTGATTGGCTATTAAAGCCTGCAGGCGTGAATATCTGTAACCAGAATTCCCCTGGCGCCTAACTTCCAGAGATCATCCATCACGCGATTGACCTCTCTCCGCTTAACCATGGCTCGAACTGCGCTCCATCCACTCTTCTGCAAGGGTGAAACTGTTGGAGATTCAATGCCAGGAGTCATTGCACACGCGGCATCAAGATATTCATCAGAGACGTCATAATCAACGAGCACATATTGGCGAGCAATTACTACACCGTTGAGCCTACGCAGAACTGTTTCGACCGCATCGCTACGAGTTGCGCCCTCTCTTTCAATGAGAATCGCCTCACTCTGCAGAAGAGGCTCTCCAAAAATAGCAAGGCCGGCCTGTCGAAGCGTTCCACCTGTAGAAACGACATCAGCTATCACGTCCGCCACACCAAGACGAATAGCGCTTTCGACGGCACCATCTAAGCGCACCACCTTTGCGGCAACCTTCTTCTCTGACAAATACTTTTCAAGAAGTCCTGGATAGGCAGTGGCAATGCGAAGGCCTGCTAGATCCTTCTCTTGCAATTTTTTATCAAGTGGTCCAGCAAATCTAAATGTTGATTTTCCAAAATCCAACGGAAGAATCTCTTGTGCAGTAACGCCAGAATCGATCAATAGATCGCGACCGGTGATTCCAAGTTCGAGCTCTCCTGAACCCACATAGATAGCGATATCTCGTGGACGTAGATAGTAAAACTCGATCTCATTTTCAGGGTCGAAAAGGGTCAAGTCACGCATATCGGTGCGTTGACGGTAGCCAGCTTCTCGGAGCATCAAAGATGCACTCTCTGAGAGAGATCCCTTATTCGGGACTGCTATCTTCAGCATTTTGCTCCTTTTGTTAAGTAATAAGGTCTAAGAAATTAGGAAACGTTAGAGAACTTTGTAGATATCTTCTGGAGTTAACCCGCGAGCAACCATTAAGACCTGTAGTCGGTAGAGTAATTGTGAGATCTCAAGGGCTAACGCTTCATTACTCTCATGCTCGGCTGCAAGCCAGACTTCGCCCGCTTCCTCAATGATCTTCTTACCCATCGAATGGGTTCCGGCATCTAAAGCTGCGACGGTATCGGAGCCCGCAGGACGCGCCACAGAACGTTCTGTGAGTTCGATATAGAGTTGATCAAAGTTTTTCACAGTCCGATTTTACTAGAGCGAAGCGGCTCCCACTGCCAATTTACGGAGAGTATCAAGCATCTCTGATGGTGATTGCGCTCGATAGACAGCGCTTCCTGCCACGAAGGCATCTGCCCCTGCTTGTGCAGCGATTGCGATCGTTTCTACTGAAATCCCACCATCAACCTGAAGCCAAATCTCTCGATCTATTTTTTCGATCGCCTCACGAGCTTGAGAGATCTTTGGCATCATCTCATTCATGAAGCTCTGGCCGCCAAAGCCTGGTTCTACGGTCATGACGAGCAACATATCCAGCTCGGGGATGAGGCCCTCGATCGCACTAAATGAGGTCGCCGGTTTCACAGCCAGCGCGGCCCTTGCCCCGCTTGCGCGGATCGCTTGCAGCGTGTGAATCGGGTTGATGCTCGCCTCAAAGTGGAAGGTAACACTCGCAGCACCCGCTTCTGCGTAGCGCGCTGCCATTTCGTCAGGATTGATGATCATCAGATGTGCATCTACTGGAAGGGGTGAGTTTGAAATGATCTCCGCTGATTCTTGAAAGGAGAATGTCAGATTAGGTACAAAGATATTATCCATGACATCAAGATGGAGAAGATCTGAGGCTCCACTCACTCGTGCTATCTCACTCTGCAAATTGGCCCGATCAGCATTGAGGATACTGGGGCACATTCGGACTTGACGCACTCTGGTCACCTTCTTAGATTACCTCTGGTCTACGCGCAAAGAGGGCCATAAACATCGAATCTGTTCCATGAATATCAGACCACATTTGGATTGTTCCATCCTCACGCAAGATACCCATGGCTGCCGCACTCTCAGGAATATACGGCTCGAGTGAGATCAGCATGAAATCTTTTTGGCGATAGAGAAAATCAGCAACCTGAGCGCCGGTCTCGCTCCTATGTGGAGAGCATGTCACGTAACCAATCAGCCCACCCGGATTGAGAATTCTGACTCCCGCATCAAGCAGATCTCGTTGAAGTGAGACCAGATTCTTTAAATCAACGAGATTTTTTCGCCACCGTGATTCGGGGCGGCGGCGCAAAGCTCCCAATCCGCTGCACGGTGCGTCGATCAGAATTCGGTCATACCGCGTAGCGAGATCAACGAGATCTTCTCCCCTGTGCGAAATAACCTCATTCGCAGGAATAACATGTGAAACTAGTTCGGCGCGATGGGGGGTGGGTTCATTCGCAGTGAAGTTATCTTTTGGACGGTGAACCTTGAGAAGATGAGAGAGCATTGCTGCCTTACCGCCTGGGCCAGCACACATATCTAACCAATGAAGATAACCCCCATCTCGCGCTGTATTGAAGAATATTTCACTTATGAGCTGTGAACCTAGGTCTTGAACCCCTGCTCGGCGCTCATGAACGGCTTTATAGAGGCCGGGCATCTTCGTAGCTCTCACGGCATATTTATTTTCATCGAACTTCTCTCCGCCCTCGAGAAGAAGTTCTTCAGGGGTGGATTTACCGGGCCATGCGACCAGATGGGGTGCAACAGGACTGTTATGAGCAGTAAGAAGTTTTACTAAGCGCTCTTCATCTTTGAGTTGGTCACGAAAGGAATCAATGATCCACTGTGGATGCGAATAGAAAATTGAGAGATCTGTGAGGGCGGAAAAATCAACTGGTTCGCGCAGGGCAGCTCTCAGGATTGCATTAATAAATGAGGCTTTCCCTTCACCTGCAACAGAGCGCGCAAGCTCCACCGTCGCATCTACTGCCGCGTGATCAGGCACCCGCATCTCGAGGATTTGATGTAAGCCAATACGTAAGATATCCACGACCGCTGGATCTAGCTCCTCGAATGGACGATCGATCTTACTTTTGATAACGAAATCGTGTTTGCCTTGCATGCGCAAAGTTCCATAGGAGAGCTCTGTTGCAAAAGCTCTATCGCGTTCATCCAGATGAGAATCAGCAAGTAACGCTGGCAGACGTATATTTGCAAAAGCGCCTTCTCTATTAACCTGACTAACCAAGTTGTAAGCAACGACTCTGCTCTCATCAGGCTTCGCCTTGCGAAAGACTTGCTTAGCCAACCTGGGTAAACCTATCCCCTGGCTCAATACGAGCCCCGCGCATAAAGTCTGCAGCGCTCATACGCTTCTTACCCGCCGGAGTTACATCTCCGAGTTCAAGAACCATATCCCCGCTCATCACGTAGAAAAGAGAACCATCGCCCCAAATATCACCGGGCTTGTGTGAATGGTCTGTCAGCGGTGAGAGCTTCGCGGAGTGAATGCTTATCTTGCTCTCTTTGAAAAATGAGTAGGTCCCAGGGCGTTCAGCAAGAGCTCGCAACTGACGCAAAATCGCGACCGCAGGCTTGCTCCAATCAATCGATCCCATCTCTTTTGAGATCTTAGGTGCAAGTGAGATTCCGCTCTGGCTTTGCGGCTTTGGCCGTTGTGCACTTGTGATCATCGCAACTGCATCTAGTATTCGAAGTCCACCACGATGTGCCATGAGGTCCAACAACTCCTCAGTGGAAGCCTCATCCCCGATGTGAATCTCTTCCTGGATGTAAATCGGGCCGGTATCCATTCCCTTATCCAATTTAAAAATGGTTATCCCTGAGACTTCATCACCTTCGAGGATTGCCCACTGAACAGGCGCGGCGCCTCTCCACTTGGGAAGAAGAGAAAAATGCAGATTAAGCCAGCCAAAACGTGGGCCGTGTAGTAGTTCGGGAGGAATCAACTTCCCATAGGAGGCGGTAATAACGAGTTGTGGTTGAACGTCCAGAAGGTGTTTATTGATCTCAGAGATATCAGCAGGTTTGGCAACCCGCAAGCCTCTATCTTCTGCCCACTCGGCCAGAGCATTAGGTGAGACGTTCTGTCCCCTGCCAACCTTGCGATCTGGGTGTGTGATAACTGAAGCGAGAGTGTGATCCGAGCCTAAAATTGCCTCAATGATTGGAAGACTAATCAAAGATGATGATGCTACGGATATTTGCAAAAGCTAGTTTCCTAATCCTCGGGTGTTATGGGGTGAAACCTTAATGATGGGTTGAAATCCTGATTCAGTGGCAGCGTTGAACCACTCGCTCTCGCGAACTTCCTGCATTGCTTCCTTGCGAGTCTGCAAATCCATGCGATCGACAAAGAGTATTCCATTGAGGTGATCGGTCTCATGTTGAAGGGCTCGTGCCAAAAACTCTGTGCCTTCTACGGTAATTGGCTCGCCATGCATTGAGAATCCTTTAGCCACTGCACGCATCGCACGAGGGGTCTCATATCGAAGCCCGGGGAAAGAGAGGCAGCCCTCTTCACCATCTTGGAGTTCATCGCTGAGATCCAAAGTCGGATTAATCAGATGACCAATCTCATCATCGACATCCCAGACGAAAACTCGTAACGAGACCCCAATTTGTGGAGCTGCTAGCCCGGCTCCCGGGGCGTCATGCATGGTCTCTATGAGATCTGCTACGAGATTGCGAAGCTCTTTATCAAAATCGGTCACAGGAGAAGCTGGTGTTGTTAAGACTGGATCGCCGAAGAAGCGGATTGGCTGGATAGGCATGCCCGCATTCTACCCTCATTCGGTTCGGCACTCTAAACGTGGATAAGAATCCCTAAGAGATGGAGTAGCTATCGAACTTCAATCCGAGATAGCTCTGTTTCTTGCTCGCACGAATTCGCTGGATAGAACTCATGAGTGCGGCACATTGCACCCCGTCAGAGACGGCAAACTTGATGAGAAGTTTCGCCGACCTCTTCTGCGTACCCTCTAGCAGGGTCGCATCAAAACCTTTCTCACCAACCAAATCAGTTATCGCTTGGAGATCATTAAATGGCGCTTCAATCACAAGTGTTCGGTAGTACGGGGGTAATCTCGCGCTGAAGCGTTCTTCAGATTCTCGCCTTGCAAGTTCAAATGGATCACCTTTCAAGACGCCTTGAGCGACGACGCTATTAGCAGGCATTGAGAGATA
>Ga0209829_10003540_pt1 | contig 11336 bp, 10 predicted proteins | sample C_140205_EF_Meta_FD_187311 | JGI IMG/M metagenome (GOLD analysis project Ga0209829, IMG submission 187311) | Freshwater microbial communities from Lake Croche, Canada to study carbon cycling - C_140205_EF_MetaG (SPAdes) (version 2) | ecosystem: Environmental > Aquatic > Freshwater > Lake... | reverse complement strand
TCCGTTAGATCCATTTGATCCGTTGTTACCATTATTGCCATGAGATCCATTTGATCCGTTAGATCCATTTGATCCGTTAGAACCATTTGATCCGTTTGAACCAACTGACCCGTTAGATCCATTTGATCCGTTAGATCCATTTGATCCGTTAGAACCATTTGATCCGTTAGATCCATTTGATCCGTTTGAACCGTTTGAACCAACTGACCCGTTAGAACCATTTGATCCGTTAGAACCATTTGATCCGTTAGATCCATTTGATCCGTTAGATCCATTTGATCCGTTAGAACCATTTGATCCGCTTGAACCATTTGATCCGTTAGAACCATTTGATCCGCTAGAACCATTTGATCCGCTAGAACCATTTGATCCGCTAGATCCATTTGAACCATTTGATCCGTTTGAACCATTTGATCCGTTTGAACCAACTGACCCGTTAGATCCATTCGAACCATTGGCCGCTTTTACTTTTACAGGTATTTTGAAATTACCTGACTTCACACCATCTTGTGATCCATGCAAATTGTCATTCTTTGCGCTGACATTTGCAGCTTTTTCAATAGCAGCATACGTACTCGGAGCTCCGAAAACGAACGCGGCCGTCAGAACCAGGGATTTCATTTTAACCATAATTTTCTCCTTAAAATGTAATTCGATCAATTTTTTAAAATCAAAAAAATCGTTTTAAGAAAATGCATTATGAAATAATGAACAACAAATATAAAAAATAATAAAAGCTATAATTTATGAGTATGAAATATTGAATGATGATAGAAAAATCTTAGGTTAGAAAATAAATCATAGTTTTAAGTTATTATCAGGAGACTTAGAACTTTTATGAAAGCAGTAATTGCTTAGAGGAACTACCAGAATTAATCGCAGGCCTAATTGAAAGATTAGATCCTTTCATTTTTCCAGCATTATGAGCATCAGCATTGTGAGTTCCAGCAGAGTAACCAGTATGACCAATTCGCGGATAGACAATTCTCAAATTGTTTTGCAAATTTTTTTCAATGGCCACCAAATCCAGACCTGTGGCCAGAGTTGATTTTTGTTTTTGGATTTTTTCAACATAACCTTTCGCCACACCATTAAAAAATGAATTTTTTCCAGATATCCCCTTAAGATTAGGATTTTCTTTTTGGGTTTCACGCCAAAGGACATCTAATTCTGTATCCAAAAAGTGTGCAACATATTCGGCCAGTTCCACTGAAGATTTATCACCAATCACTTCTAAATAAAATATGCCACGTCCATGATTAAAAACTGGTGAAACAAAAAATGTTTTTAAAATTTCATATATGGCCACGTGTTTTGTGCTTTTTCGAGAGGCCATGAGCACACGCAAAACATACACAGTTTCATCATCATTATTATCTGACTTGGTTTTACTTAGATCTAAATTATGCTCAAGGAGTAATTGATTGGCCTTCAATGTGGCCAGTTCTCTTTCGTGAATATTTGTCGAAGAGGCAAGTGCTAATAATTTTTTCAATCGGGCCAAAAGTTTTTCCGATTTCTCATTATCCTCTTGCATAGAATTTATAATTTTAGAATTTTCCAATTCTATATTGGCGTAAGCACCATAAACATCAGTTCCCCATCCATAACTTTTACAAAGCGAATGAAACTCCTCACCATGAAGGATTTGCGGCCCGTAAACTAAATAGCACATAAAATGAGCGAGCTCATGTCGGATAACGTTTTTCAAAACATCATCATGAGCTTGATACATTAATTTTTTGGAAAGACCTAATTCATATGATCTTGAATCAAAATAGCCAAGGCGGGAATTGTCTTCAAATACGACAATGTTTAATGGATAGAGAATCCCTTTATAGTGGATTCGGCTTTTATCCATTTTTAAATTCATTTCATTATTAACTATCTCGCGCACGTCACTGCGTACGCGAGAGATAAAAGCAGAAATTGTTTTTGAATGAAGGAACATAGATTAACTCACTAATTTATTTACGAGCACCCAGAGCACCTTTAAACCACTCGCGATTCATGCGGGCAATGTTTTCAATCTTAATACCTTTAGGGCATTGAGCTTCACACTCTGCCTCATTAGTACAATTACCGAATCCAAGCTCATCCATTTTTTCAACCATTGCTTGTGTTCTTGCTTCAGATTCAACTTCACCTTGAGGAAGCAAGGCAAGATGAGAAATTTTGGCAGAAACAAAAAGCATGGCCGAAGCATTTTTACAACTTGCTACGCAAGCACCACAACCAATACAGGCCGCTGCATCCATTGCTAGCTCAGCATTTTCCTGGCCTATTAAAATGCTATTTGCATCTTGTGGGTTACCAGTATTTACGTTTACAAATCCACCTGCTGCTATGATTTCATCAAAGGCAGATCTATCTACCATTAAATCTTTTAGAACTGGAAAAGCTTTAGCTCTCCATGGCTCAATCACAATAGTGTCGCCATTTTTAAATTTTCTCATATGCAGCTGACAAGTTGTGGTTTCAGCTTCCGGGCCGTGGGCCTGGCCATTAATCATCATGGAGCACATTCCACAAATTCCTTCACGACAATCGTGATCGAAAGCGATGGAGTCACCTTTTTCTTTAACAAGCTTAGTATTAAGTGTGTCCATCATTTCTAAAAATGACATATCAGGAGAAACGCCGTCTAATTGATAGTCGACCATTTGTCCTTTATCTTTATGATTTTTTTGTCGCCAAACTTTTAAGTTAAGAGACATTGTATCGTGATTATTTCCGCTCATGGTAATACCCCTTACTTATAACTTCTTTGAGTTAATTTTACTGTTTCGAACTTAAGCTCTTCTATGTTGCGAATAGGAGCTGTGTCTGCACCTTGGTATTCCCAAGCGGCCACATGGCAGAAATTTTCATCATCACGCATGGCCTCGTTCTCAGGCGTTTGCGATTCTTCTCTGAAATGTCCACCACAAGACTCTTTTCGCTCTAGCGCATCCAGTGCCATAAGCTCACCCAATTCTAAAAAGTCAGCAACTCTTCCGGCCTTTTCAAGTTCAGTATTAACATCAATATTGCTTCCTGATACTTTTACGTTCTTCCAGAAATCAGCACGAAGTGTTTGGATCTCACTGATTGCCTTTTTAAGGCCGACTTCACTTCTGCCCATACCTACATAGTCCCACATGATATGGCCAAGAGCGCGGTGGAATTCATCAACTGTTTTAGTTCCATTGATGCTTAATAGCTTTTTGAATTTTTCACTTGAATCAGTTAAGGCCTTTTCAAATTCAGGATGAGTAGTCTCAACTTTTTCAAATTTTTCAGAAGCAAAATAATTTCCGATAGTATACGGGATAACAAAATAACCATCTGCCAAGCCTTGCATTAAGGCCGAAGCTCCAAGACGGTTAGCTCCGTGGTCAGAAAAATTAGCTTCACCTAAAACAAAAAGTCCCGGAATATTGCTCATCAAATTATAATCAACCCATAAACCACCCATAGTGTAATGGATGGCAGGGTAAATCATCATTGGAACTTTATAAGGATTTTGATCTGTGATTCTTTGGTACATTTCAAAAAGGTTTCCGTACTCAGCACGAATTTTATCTTCACCTTTTCTTTTAATGGCATCAGCAAAATCTAAATAGACCGCTTTACCAGTTTGTGAAACACCGAAGCCCGCATCACATTGAAGTTTTGCATTTCTTGAGGCCACGTCACGTGGAACTAAGTTTCCAAATGAAGGATAAATACGCTCTAAATAATAATCCCGTTCCGATTCAGGAATTTGATCTGGAGAGCGTTTATCACCCTTAATTTTTGGAACCCAAACACGTCCATCATTTCTTAGTGACTCAGACATCAATGTCAATTTTGATTGATGATCGCCTGAAACAGGAATGCAGGTCGGGTGAATTTGAGTGTAACAAGGGTTTGCGAAATAAGCGCCTTTTTTATAGGCCCTAAACGCCGCAGAAGCATTTGAGGCTTTTGCGTTAGTAGAAAGATAATAAACGTTACCATATCCACCAGTGGCCAGGATAACAGCGTCAGCAGTGTATTTTTCAAATTTACCAGTGACGATATTTCTAACGACGATACCGCGAGCTTTACCATCGATGACAACTAACTCAACCATCTCACGACGTGTGTATGATTTAATCGTCCCTTTATGAACTTCTTTCATCATTGCCGAATAGGCACCTAATAAAAGTTGTTGTCCCGTTTGTCCTCTTGCATAGAAAGTTCTTGAAACTTGCGCTCCACCAAAAGATCTATTTGATAGTGTCCCACCGTATTCACGAGCGAAAGGCACACCTTGGGCAACACATTGATCAATTATATTACTAGACACTTCGGCCAAGCGATAAACGTTTGATTCGCGCGCTCTATAATCGCCACCTTTTACAGTGTCGTAAAAAAGGCGATAAACCGAATCTCCATCATTTGGATAATTTTTTGTGCCGTTGATTCCACCTTGAGCAGCAATAGAGTGAGCACGTCTTGGAGAATCTTGAATACAAAATGTTGTTACGTTGTAACCAAGTTCGGCCATACTTGCGGCAGCAGATGCACCAGCAAGGCCAGTACCGACGACAATAACTGAATATTTTCTTTTATTGGCAGGGTTTACTAATTTCATTTGAAATTTGTGATTTTTCCATCTGTCTTGAATAGGACCAGTAGGAACTTTACCATCAATTTTTTTAAAAGTTGTCATGACTAGTGTCCTCCTTGGTAATAGCAAAAAATTGGAAATGAAGAAAATCCAATCATCACGTAATAACCAAATAGTGTTGAAAGTAATTTAATTTTAGGCATATATTTAGGGTGACTAAGGCCTAGAGTTTGAAAGGCAGACCACAAACCGTGACTAGTGTGAATTCCCATTGAAATCATGGCGATTAAATAACCACCAACATGAAGGGGATCATGAAAGTATTCTACAGTTGTCTTATAAATGTCTCGCATCTCAACTCCACCAATTACAGTGGTATATTGAGTTCCAAACTTTAATCCTAATATATGAAGCACTAAAAATAGGAGTGCGATCAATCCCGTGTAGGCCATGGTCGCAGAAGCAAAAGTTCCACCACGTCCAGATTTGTTATACGAATGATAAGCAATTGGGCGAGCCGCTTTATTGGCCCAAACCACTCTGAAGGCCATCATAATATGCCCAATAAAAAGCATAGCAAGGGCAGCTTCTGCTAAATAAATGAGAGGATTGCTCGTCAGCGCATGCGAATATTTATTAAACGCATCAGAACTGAGAAACATGGTGAAGTTACCAAGCATGTGGGTGACTAAAAAACCACAAAGAAGAAGTCCAGTGACTGCCATGATCTGCTTTTGGCCGATCGATGCTAGTGGTGAACACTTACGTTTAGAACTCATAGGAAAATGCTCCTTGAATGGGAATGAAATTATCTTATATTTTTTCTTTTAAAATATAACTCAATGGTTATGATTGGTTAAGTATAATATCGCATGAGCGTTTAGTTTTTAAATAGGTTAAAATAAAACTTATTTGAGAATGCTAGTATTTTGGGAATAAATTGTGTCACAATATGACTAACTTTTTTTGAAATTGGATAAAAATGAAGGATCAAAAATCAGAATTTGAATTTGTGGGATGGCGTGAGAGCGTGAGCCTGCCGCAATTTAAACTTATCGATATCAAAGCAAAAATTGATACTGGTGCAAAGACATCGGCCCTGCATGCGGATGATATTGAATTCATCACCATTAAGGGAAAAAAATTCGTTCGCTTTTCCATTGAAACTGAAGACGGAAAGAAAAAACATATAGAATCTCGGTTTTTGGATGAGCGCGAAATTAAAAGCTCCACTGGGCAAAAAACCATTCGTCCCGTAGTAAAAACGACTATCCGCATGGGAAAAAGCGAATTTGAAATTGAAATTACTTTAATTAATCGCGACCTCATGGGCTTTAAAATGCTCATTGGAAGAGAGGCCTTAAATGGACGATTTTTAATTAACCCAGCAAGGTCTTATTTATTAAAAAAATAATCTTCGAAATAATATTTATCCATTCCGGAGTCCTGTAAAATGAAAATAGGCATTTTATCTAGAAGTTCAAATCTCTATTCAACAAAAAGACTGGTAGAAGCAGGTAAGGCGCGGGGCCATGAAGTTGTCGTGATTGACACACTCAAATGCTATATGGACATTACTTCGAAAAAACCAATGGTACATTATCAAGATCGCATTCTTGATGATTTTGATGCAATCATCCCTCGTATAGGTGCCTCAATCACTTTTTATGGTACGGCCGTTATTCGCCAGTTTGAGATGATGGGTGTTATTTCATTAAATGAAAGTGTGGCCATTAGCCGAGCACGAGATAAATTGCGCTCTCTACAACTTTTGTCGAGAAAAGGAATTGGTCTTCCCATTACAGGGTTTGCTCATTCTACAAAGATGACACAAGAACTTATCAAGCTCGTTGGCGGTGCTCCTTTAGTTATAAAACTTCTTGAAGGAACCCAAGGCAAAGGAGTAGTTTTGGCCGAAACTGATGGTGCGGCCGAGTCGGTTATTGATGCATTTAGAGAAATGGATGCAAATATTTTAGTGCAAGAATTTATCAAAGAAGCCCGTGGGTCTGATATCCGTTGTTTTGTCGTTGGTAATGAAGTTGTTGCGGCCATGAAGCGAACTGCAAAAGTTGGAGAGTTTAGATCGAATCTTCATCGCGGTGGCTCTGCACAGGTTGTAGCTATTACGGCAGAAGAGGCTCAGGCAGCTCTTGGTGCAACAAAGGCTTTGGGTTTAAGTGTTGCAGGCGTGGATCTCCTTAGATCAGAAAGAGGCCCTTTAATAATGGAAGTAAATTCTTCGCCAGGTCTTAATGGAATTGAAACATCAACAGGCATAGATGTTGCTGGCATGATTATCGAGTATCTTGAAAATATGGATAAAAACAGTACGGAAACAAAAGGCAAGGGCTAGGAAATTTAATGGATATTAAAGAATTTCCGGCCGAGTTTTTTGTAAAATTAGAAGGTCAAGAATTTCTTCTTGGCAGACTTTCTGTAAATAAAATGAATCAATCATTTTGGGTAGAAATAGACATCGTTCAAAAAGAATCAAAAAAAATATGGGCACACGTTGGCAACATTTACGGAATCAAAGAACTTGATGAGGTCGTTGATATGTCGGTGCAGTCCCTTTCTGATTATTTAAGCAAAAAAAACAAGACAAGTAAGATTAAGTAAGAATTCGATGTCATTTTAATGACTTAGGTGGTTGCTCGGTCGTCAAATTAGTGACTTGGCAAATGTAAGTTTAATTATATACTTTCAATGGCTTATCCAATATTTCTCTCGAAAAAGCTTATCTAAAAACTTGGCATGAAGTCTGCAATTACAAGCTTATGTGTGTGGAGAATCTAAAAAAAGGATTTTTTTAGACCTCTTGTGAATGTCTCTCAAAAAGCCCATTGCCGAAATATTGCTCTGGGCTTTTTTGTTTAAATCTTCTCCAAAAAATTTCGGCCATTGATTTGCACTTTTCTAATTGACCATTTGGTCAAACGGTCTTTTTGAAACAAAGGAGTGCAATATGACTAAAAATGTTAATGATACAGAAAGAGTAGTTAGGTTTGTTGTTGGTTTGGTTATTACTTCCATGGCATTCTGGGGCCCACGTAGCAATTGGTTCCTTCTTGGGATAATTCCTTTAGTAACTGGCTTTGTAGGGACATGCCCTCTTTATTCTGCACTCGGAATAAGCACTAAGCATGACTTAGGTGCTCGAAGTTAATTTTTGATGCAATTAAAAAAGCCACCCGAGGGTGGCCTTTATTGATGTTGGAAACAAGTTGTATTTCAAGCTAATAATTTGAATGGACGTTTTAGATCCTATCGGTAGTGCTTTAAGTGCATTTAAACTATAAGGCACAAATTCAAAGCTCTATGCTCAAGCTTGCGACAAGGTTGCTACAATACTTCCTACCTCATCTTTAATTCCGTATTGTTATTTTGAGAAATGAATTTTCATTCACACAAAGGTCTATGCAATACAAATCAATCTTTGTCTTGTCGTTCTCTGATCTTTAATAAAGCAGGGATTGTGCCAAGTTTATAGTTTCTCTAAGTGGTTGAATTTTTTTATATCACACTTTGTGAAATAATTTTGATGAGGCAAAATGACGAGTTGATGGAGGACGCTATCAAACAAACCAACGATCATCCATAATTTGGTAGATCAGTGCCGCAATTGTTCGTGCGCCTTTTTGCGAGAGATTATCATAGAGAGGGTTGTATTCAAAAATACCAAAATGCTGGCACTTTAATTCATCAATAGCATAAAGGAGAACGTCTTCCACAAAATCATAGGGAAGGCCTCGATGATTAACTGCACTGACTCCTTCCATAACACCACTATCTAAAACATCGGCATCAAGACTAAAAACATACATAACATCTTTTTGAAAAGGAATGACACGTTTTAAAAATTTTTCAGTTTCATGAAAATCTTTTGTGCCAAATCGAACATCCTCATAGGTTGCAACGACTTCTTTTCCTTTTGGCAAATTGCTCATAGTCGAGATGGAATTAGCAAAATCATGAATGCCTAATTGAACAATTTCTATTTCACCATCAAAATGTTCTGCGATCTGACGAAACGGAGTTCCAGAGTTAGGGGCACTATCAGTTCTGGTATCAAGATGTGCATCAAGATTAATGACGACTAATTTTTTAGTAAATTGATTTAGGGCCTTTATGCAAGGAAAAATATAATCATGGCCTCCACCTAAATAGACAAACTTCTGGGTCCGACGCTGCTTCGATAAAGTTTTTTGGATTTCAAGAGCTAGATTATTTTGAGAATTTTTAAAATCTTTTTTTTCCGCATCAATGGAAGACATTTCTAGATCAGACCACTTTAAAAGGTTGTGGCATGCTAAATTTTTAACCACTTTTAAAATGGCTTCCGGGGCATAGAGTGAGCCCCGTCTTCCAAGATTTAAAATTGTGCCTATATCAGATGAAAACTTTAAAAAAAGAATATCTGCCAAAAGGGGATCAGAGGTTCTGTTATTGACCATTCTTTCAAGATCTCTTGGAGAAAGAATACTGTTGTCATTTTGCATAAGAAAATTCCTTTTCTGGTTTGTAAAAAAGTAAAGTCAGTATATCATTTAATTATTAAAATGAATAAAGAATGGTTTATTTTCAAAGGCAAGCATCACTTAGGGCCCTTTTCAGTCGAAGAGATAGAAAAATTTTATCTTGCAGGTGAAATTGATGGCCAAACTAAAATTTGGAAAGAGGGAGTAGAGAAGTTTGAACCTCTTTTTTCGATAAAAAATTTTCAATTTCTTTTCCAGAAAACCTCTAGTGAACAATTATTGGATGATGCCCCTCCGGAGCTTCCGAATATACCGAATATTCCAAAGCTACCAAAGCTACCAGCGGAAGCTAATACTCATCGCGAAGCTGGTCAAATCCAACTTTTCGATAATGATCTTCCTCCGCCTATTCCTCTCGACGCGATTTTAAAAACTAATACGGTTGAAAAAAAATCAGGTTTATCTAAGTGGGCCCTAAGTATCGGTGCGACTCTATTTGCCATTATTATGGTTTGGTATGCTTTCAATGAAAGAGAAGCTGCCATCCAACTAAGAATTAAAGGAATCATGCCTGTCTATTTGGAAAAATTGGAAATGACAGCACTTAGAAATACCTCCCACTTTGAAGTTGCCTTGGCCCTTTCACTTGATAGTTTAACTCTTTGGGGGAGTACTAACTACCCAGGGGAGATTACCGCTCATATTCAATTAAAATCAATTCCGAAGAGAGTTTTAGGAACTGATGATGTTTTGGTTGATATCAAAGGCGAGTTTAATAATCATGTCGGTAAATTTACTCATATGACTTTAACTCATGGAGTGAGGTTTCTTCCTGGAGAATATTTGTTTCATGTTGAAGCTCTTGAAACGCATTATCTCAACAAAAAATTTAAAATGCTCTCCAGTATTGATTTTTTTAAATCCCTTGATAAAACTTATGTTTTTGATGGGAGTACTCTTATTTATGCAGGGATTCCCAGAGAGTTTGATAAGCGACTCACAGAATATTCGGTCACTATTGCAGGTGAGCTGCTGAAACCTTATCAAGATAAATTAGAACGTTTACACACATTTGAAGGGATTTTAAATGAAACTTCCCAGAACTATTTGATGGAACTTGAAAAAGCTAAATTAGGAAAAGATATTTTGCATTTTGAAGCCAAATTCATTAAAGAAACCTCTCCCTTATTGCAAGCTTTAGTGCTGAAGGCCTACGAACTTTCTAATGATCCTAAATTAATCAATGAAGAAAGTGCCACAACAGTGATTGCTCCTTTTCGAGAGCAAGTTGCCATCGGAAAACAAATTGGAGAAATGGCCAGTGATATGATCACTAAAACCCAAAAGTTTAAAAAAATTGCAGATAAAGATAAAACTTTCCTGAGGATTGAATTTGATAAACGTGCCAAAGATATTAAACTTCAAATTAATATAAATATTAAAAAACTCGAAGAAAGAATTCAAAAAATTTCTAAAGAAACTTCACAAATATAAAATTATAAATGTGTTATTTTTATCAATTGAAAAACGGACTATGCTGCTTTTAGATGTGGGATTTCAATCACAAAGCAGGTATTTGTGCATTCCTTATTAATATAGAATTTTCCTTCATGAGATTGAATGATTCCTGTCGAAATACTAAGTCCAAGACCTGTCCCTTTTCCAACCTCTTTGGAAGTGAAAAAAGGATGAAAAATTTTATCATGCAATTCATTCGAAATACCTTTTCCGCTATCGATTAATTGAATGATAACATTTTTTTCTGTGTTTTCTATTATACATTTGATCCATGGATTAGGAGTACCCGTTATAGCATCAATTGAATTACTGATAAGATTCATTAATACTTGTGATATTGGTACTGGACGGCAATAGATAAGCGTTTTCGGATCACCTTCGAGCGAAAAAACAATTTTATTATGACTTAATTTCTCTTGATTTAACTCTACGGCGCAATCAAAAATTTCGTTAAATGGCTTAGTGACAAATGGATCATTAAGGCCATCTCTCGAAATGTATCTTAAATTATTTACAATCTTAGCAATTCTTTTGGACATCTGATGTATTTTATCAGCTTTTGTTTTTAGATCATTACACAATTTTTCATCTATATTACTTTCAGGTGATTTACTCAAGACATCAATTATTAATTTTGAATAGGTGGATATAATGGTTAACGGATTGTTGATTTCAAGAGCAACACTTGCGGCCATTTCACCTAAATCAGTGAGTTTGGAATTTCTTAAAGCGATTTCTTGCTGCTGCTTTATTATTAATTC
>Ga0209829_10003539_pt1 | contig 11339 bp, 14 predicted proteins | sample C_140205_EF_Meta_FD_187311 | JGI IMG/M metagenome (GOLD analysis project Ga0209829, IMG submission 187311) | Freshwater microbial communities from Lake Croche, Canada to study carbon cycling - C_140205_EF_MetaG (SPAdes) (version 2) | ecosystem: Environmental > Aquatic > Freshwater > Lake... | reverse complement strand
GCAATTGAATCTGGTGCTCTCTCAACTGTATTTTTAGTTTCAACCAAATTTGCACCAACATTAGAAATAGAGCTGCGCCCGATTGTTGCGCCAATACCGCCAGCGATTAGGGCAATTACTACTGCAAGTATAAAAAAATTTGAGTTACTTTTAGATTGAATTACTCGAGTTTGTTTAACCTGATCACTTGGCTGCCACCATGGAGTGTTAGATGGTTGCTTCATTTAAGTAAGTTTATTCGCTACTAATACACCTGCGCCAATTGGAAGCACAGAAGCTGCCCATCTTTCATCCTCTTTTATTACTTTTATTCCATCTCGTCTAGCAATACTCTCAGGATCGCGCTGAGTTGGGTCGGCAACCTTTCCACCACTTAATGCTTGATCAATAACTAATAAGCCGTTTGGTTTGAGCAATCGATAAGACTCTTGCACCATGTCAAAAAGATCCAAAGCTGGCCGAATAATTATTAATTCATAAGAACTATCAGCAAGCTTTCCTACAACTTCAATTAATTTCCCAGTAATGATTCGATACCTAGTTGAAGCAATATCAGCCTCTTCAAATATATTACGAGCAATCTTTGAATGCTCTCGCTCGGAATCAATTGTTGTTAAAACGCCATCAGATGTCATTCCGCTAAGTAACCACAAGCCACCAACACCTGAGCCAGTGCCAATTTCAACAACTGATTTAGCTTTAGTAATTTGAACTGCAAATTTTAGAAAATTACCAACTCCCGGAGTTGGATCAGCAGCTCCAACCTCTTCGCCATTTGCTCTTGCTTGTTGCATGAAGTAATCCTCATGAGCAAAGTTCTCCGCAAATGCACTCATATCTCCGCGTGAAGAAATTGCCTCGTTCAAAATGAACCTAGCCATTGAATTAGCAGTCGAACACCAAATCCAGTTCCGCCTTTTATATTCTCACCTGCATCAGTTTCAGATCTACCAGTACCGGCAATATCTAGATGTACCCAATTCCGATCTCCTACAAATTTCTCCAAAAACAATGCTGCAGTTACTGAACCTGCTGAAAATCCAAATTTATCGGCGAGATGATTAAAATCGGCAATATCGCTTTCAAGTGCTACCGAGTAATCATCGATCAATGGCATATGCCAAACCTTTTCCCCTACTTGACTACCAACTTCATAAAGTTTTTTAGCAATAGTTTTTTGCCGAGTGTACATCGCAGCATATTGCCGGCCTAGACCCAAGGTAGCTGCCCCAGTAAGTGTTGCGACATCAACTAGATAATCTGGATCTAATTCTAAATCCGCATATGCAAGTCCATCAGCAAGAACTAACCTTCCCTCAGCATCAGTATTTAATACTTCAACTGTAGTGCCCCCAAAATGTTTAATAACATCAGATGGTCGCTGTGATGTTGCTGATAAAGCATTTTCGGCAGCCATCAATAATGCAGTAACTTTAACTTTTGGCTTTAACTTTGCCATAGCAACTGTTGCACATAAAACTGCAGCAGCTCCTGCCATATCACTCTTCATTTCAACCATAGTGTCATACGGTCTTTTAAGTGAGATTCCACCGGTATCAAAAGTTATTCCCTTGCCAACTAAAACTACATGTGGCCAATTGTTAGATCCTTTTGGAGCATAACTAACCTCTATTAATCTCGGACCCGGATTAGGAGAAGAGTTCCCAACTGCACTTAATCCACCAAACTCTTTTAATGCTCGACCAGACTTAATGTTTATTGAAAGTGATGAATTCTTTGCTGCTGACACCATCGCAGTCGCTTGCTTTGCTAACCACTCTGGGTTTTTAATGTTTGATGGGGTGTGGATCAGATTTCTAGCCTGCCAGACAGCAGATGCCAATAAATCAGCGTGGGCAACCTCATCTTCAAAATCACCGTAAATTACGAAGGTTGGCTTTTTATCTTTTTGTTCACTCTTTAAAGTGAATTGATAATTTGAAAGAACAAGAGCAACGCCATGAGTAATTATCTTTGTCTTCTCTGTCGATAGCGCAGATATTAGAACTGTATTAGTTGCTTTTAATTTTCTACCGAGTGAAGCAGAGGCTTTACGAAGATCATCCTCGCTTTGATCACCAGTTCCGACTAAATAAATTCTGGTTAAAGAACCTGCAGAAATTGGTACTTCAATTATCTCACCAGCCTTAGCTGAGAAGTCAGGCCAATTTTTCAGCTCAATATTTAAATCTAACTTAGTAAAGTTTTGTATGGCAGTAAGAAATCTGCTCTTTGTTAATTCAATTTTCTCACCAGGTAATACTGGAATAGCTGCTGCGGTAAATTCGGTGAAATCTAATTCATCTTCAGAAAGATAAGTCAGTTTGGGATACAGATCGAGGATTTTATGAGCCATAACCCTGATTTAAATTAAGTCAGTCGATTACTTTTTAACTAATGCAACTGCTGCTTGTAAAACATTTCCTAGGTTAGTCGCCTCTTCAACATTTAATTCAACAACTAATCTTCCGCCACCTTCTAGTGGGATTCGCATAACCATAGAGCGAGCCTCCTTGGTGACCTCCATTGGGCCATCACCAGTTCTTGGTTTCATCGCTGCCATTTAACTCTCCCCTGCCAAAGTTCTATCATTGCCTTGCTAGAGGTGTAATTATCCCTCATATACCTGCAGGTGGGAAATCCATATAAATACCCTTATGAAATCAACGCTATCAGGCGCGATCTGCCTGTTGTAATAACAGATACGACTGCTCGTTCTGGCACACCAAGTTTTTCTGCAATCTCTGACGTGCTGATCATATTTACTAAATGCAAAGTCAAAATTAATCGCTCTTCATCCGGCAGGGTATTGATTAACTCAGCGATAGTCTTGCCGCCACCTTCAGATGCCATGAGTAAAGATTACTCGGCAAGGCCAATACTTTCGAACCTATGCGGATAGTTGCCGAGCAAATCGACGCAATGAGAGCCAAACACCGAGTAGCAAGAGCGGTTTTAAAATGATTAAAACAAAAGCTGGTGCAATTAAATCCTCTTGCCAATAAAAAATACTTCCACCGCGGGTTTTCTTCAATTCAAATTTTCCAGTTCCACGAATAACTCTACCGATATGAACAACTTCGCAAAGCAACGGTGGCTGCCACTTTGTAATCTCCATTGTGTCTAGTACTCCTAACCGAAGTTTTGGATATAAAGATGGAAATAATCCTGTGAAAGCAAAAATTAATACCCCTTTACCATTCTTAACAGTTCGATCTTGATCCACTTCAGACCAAACTTTAGTTTGAAGCATCCAATTACTTTGCTCATGCCAGTTAACTAGAGATTTCCAAACACTCTCTACCGGCTTATTAATCTTTACAGTAAGTGATAGGTGTGAAAGTTGATTCATTTTTTCCTTATCGCATCAAGAGTTGATGGCACATCCTTGCACCAACTTACTAGCTCTGCTTGGCCTGTTTTCATAAAATTTTGGCTAGCTAAATGCTCAAGTGCAGTTCGAAGCGGATCATAAACTCCAGTAGGGTCACAAATAGCAATTGGCTTATTATGAAATTTAAGATACCGACCAACCCAAATTTCAAAAAACTCTTCTAGAGTTCCAATTCCACCTGGAAGAGCAATAAACGCATCAGATAAATCTTCTATCTTTGCTTTTCTCGTGCGCATATTTGTAACTACATGCATATGTGATGCTTCTTTGTCTTCAAATTCAAGATTAACAAGTGGTTCTGGAATTACTCCGATTGTTGTTGCACCTACTGATCTTGCACCTCGTGCAACTTCTCCCATCATTGAAGCTTTTCCGCCGCCCCAAACTAGATCCCAACCTTGCTCTCCAATTGCTTTACCGACTTCAAATGCCAATTCCAGTGAACTTTTTGGAATATCAGGAGCAGATGAGCAGAAAACGGATACGCGCATGAAATTAGTCTATTGCCTAGCGCGCATTTTGATACCTTTAGGTTATGAACAACAGCCAAATGACCGCATATGGCTTTGGTGTTGCCACCCAGACTCTCTCAGGACAAACTCTTGATTGTAAATTCAATTCTCTAGGTTTAGGTAGTGCTCCAACTAATAATCTGAGTGAAGAATATAAATCTCAACTTGGCGAAGATTTGATTCGAAAAGTGAAAAAAGTTACGGTCGAACTAAGTATTGATTTATCTCAAAAGCCAAAAGATGCTGCAGACGTTTACTTAAGATTGCATTTACTTTCTCATAGATTGGTTAAGCCTCATGGGCTTAATCTAGATGGATTATTTGCGTTACTTGCAAATATAGTTTGGACCTCAGCTGGCGCATGTGAAGTTGAGGGATTTGAAAAAGTCCGTATTCAATTACAAAATAAATATGGCAATTTAACTGTTTATTCCGTTGATAAGTTTCCTAGAATGATCGATTACGTAATTCCAGAAGGTGTAAGAATTGCAGATGGTGATCGAGTTCGCTTAGGTGCATACCTTTCATCAGGAACTACCGTCATGCATGAGGGATTTGTTAACTTCAATGCCGGCACCTTAGGTAAGTCCATGGTGGAGGGTCGGATTAGCGCTGGTGTAGTAGTTGGTGATGGCAGTGACATTGGTGGTGGTGCTTCAATTATGGGCACATTAAGTGGCGGTGGTAAGGAGATAATTTCAATTGGTCAGCGCACACTGCTTGGCGCTAACTCCGGTATTGGAATTAGCTTAGGCGATGATTGCATAGTTGAGGCCGGTGTTTACATAACTGCTGGTTCAAAGGTAACCCTGCCAGATAATAAAGTAGTCAAAGCTAAAGAATTAAGCGGTGGTAATAATTTGTTATTCCGTCGTAACTCTGAAACCGGAGCATTAGAAGCACTTGCTAAAACAGGCTCTTGGAGCGGTTTGAACTCAGTTCTTCACAAAAATTAATACTTAAATAGTTTTTTAGGCGAGGTTATAAACCCAACCCCCCAAGAAAAATGCATTGTTACTAAGACAAATGGCATAAGTAATTTATCAATAATTTTTCTGCCGATAAATAAACTGCCAAGAATTAATGTGCTGACATATACTAAAAATGGTGCAATAAAAAGTGGGTTGATAGTAATTGTAAAAAATATAGACAATGTGTTTGCTACTACAGCAAACGGTGGTGCTAAGTAGCGAAAATTAACTGTATTTCTATGTTGACGCGAAATTACTCTCCGCCACCGACCATATTGAAAGTACTGTTTTGCTAATTTATTAAAAGTACTTCGTGGTCGGTATGTAACTTGCAATCTTGGATCAAACCAAATTAACCCACCATTTTTACGAAGTCGATAATTTAGTTCCCAATCTTGTGCCCGGATATACCGCTCATCAAAACCACCTGCTGCTAAAACCGCAGACTTTTTATATGTTCCAAGATAGACGGTGTCAGACTCTCCAGCCCTACCGCCTGTGTGAAATTTAGATGGACCAACACCTAGTTTAGAACGCATAGCTTGAGCTACAACTCGTTGTAAACCGGAATCACTATCAGCGTGCATTAATCCACCAACATTAACTGCATTTTTCTTTTGAAGTATCTCAACAGCTGTTTTTACATAATCTTTTGAAATCTCAGAGTGACCGTCGATTCGACAGATAATTTCATTGGAGCTCATTTTGATTGCAAGATTCAATCCGACAGCTGTCTGGCCGGTTGGATTACTAACTAATTTAATTCGAGAGTTTAATGCAGATAACTTTTCTGCAATTTGAGTTGTTTTATCCTTAGATGGACCAAGTGCCAATATAACTTCAATATCTGAAGGGTAATCTTGCTGAAGAATTGCTGAGATGCAATTACTTAAATCCCGTTCCTCGTTGAGAATTGGCAAAATTACTGAGACAGGTGGAAAGGTTGAATTGTTCATAACCCCTCCAAATCAATTTTTATGCACAGATATTCCCTGCCCATAATCTAGGATAAGAAGATGAAATCTGCTCGAAGTATCAAGATCTTTACTGGTATTTCGATAGCAATTCTGGCAATTTCTGCAATCAGCGCACTAGCTTTCGGCACGGTAACCGCCTCCATTAACAAAATAGATGCTTTTGCTGGATTAGAAAAGCGGCCAGAAAAGACATCTTCGGCAATAAATTATTTATTAGTTGGGTCAGATACTAGGGAAGGTTTAACCAAAGAAGAATTAAAATTATTAAGAGTTGGATCAGTTGCAACAGCTGCTGGAAAAAGGTCAGACACTATGTTGTTGGTCCATATTTCAAAATCCAGAGATAAGGCTGTTTTAATTTCAATTCCACGCGATACCTTCGCATTGATCCCAGAACATACAACTAAAACTGGAAAGGTAATTCCAGCAGTACATTCAAAAATTAATTCATCTTTCAACTGGGGTGGAGCCCCTCTACTCATTCAGACTATTGAAGAGATGACTCAATTGAAAATTGATCATTATGTTGAGGTTAACTTTGCTGGATTTGCCAGAATTGTTGACTCTCTTGGTGGGATTGAAGTTTGTACCAAGAAAAATATTAATGATCCAAAAAGTCACTTAGTACTTGAAGCGGGTGTTCATAATTTAAACGGAATAGAAGCTCTTAAATATGTAAGGACTAGAGAGTTTGATGGAATGGGTGACTTAGGAAGAATGCAACGTCAACAAGCATTTATGTCCTCAGTGCTACATAAAGCAACAAGTGCTGGTGTTTTATTAAACCCAATAACAATGACGAGTTTTATTAATTCAGCCCTATCTGCTGTTACCACAGATAGCGGACTTAGAAACTCTGATTTGATTACACTCGCAAAACAGTTGAAAACATTGGCAACATCAAGTGTAAGAACATTAACTGTGCCACTTTCAGATTTAAATTATGACTCAAATGGTGTCACATCTGCTGTGCTATGGGATCCAGTTCTTGCCCCACAGCTCTGGGATAGATTAAAGCAAGATCAAGCAGTAGTTGATGAGGTAGTGGCATCACCATCACCATCACCATCTGCAACAAATGCTTCTAAGGTTAAAGTTATTGATAAATTTAAAACTCGCACAGCCGAAGATAATATTTGTCGGTAATTAACTAAAACTTAGGTAAGGTTAATATATGACTTTAAAGCTTTCTGTTATAGGCACTGGCTACTTAGGCGCCACCCATGCAGCGTGTATGGCTAGTCTTGGTTTTGAAGTAATTGGATTTGATACTGAAGCCAGCAAAATTGATTTGCTTTCTAAGGGCAAGGTTCCATTTTATGAACCGGATTTAGAGGATTTGCTTGCTGAACAAATAAAATCTGGCAGGTTAACTTTTACAAATACTATTAATGATTTAGTAGATGCCGATGTTCACTTTATCTGTGTAGGAACTCCGCAAATAAAAGGTGGAAATGCAGCTGATTTAACCTATGTTAATTCAGCTTTAGAAGCAGTTGCAAAAATTGTAAAATCTGGTGGCTTAGTTGTTGGTAAATCGACTGTTCCAGTTGGTACCGCTAATAGATTGCGTAATAGATTGCTTGAATTAAATCCAAAAGCAGATCTTGCCTGGAATCCAGAATTCTTACGAGAGGGCTTTGCAGTTGAAGATACCCTGCGCCCAAACCGTTTAGTAGTGGGTGTAGTAAATGATTCAGCAGAAAAAATATTAAAAGAGGTTTATGCATCAAATCTTAAAGAAAATACACCTTGGGTTAGAGCTGATCTGCCGACAGCAGAGTTAGTAAAAGTAGCGGCTAATTCGTTTTTAGCAACTAAAATTTCATTTATTAATGCGATGGCAGAAATTTGTGAAGCAGCCGGTGGTGATGTAACAGTTCTTGCAAAAGCAATTGGTTATGACCCAAGAATTGGAAGCCGTTTCTTGCAAGCAGGTATTGGCTTCGGTGGCGGATGCTTACCAAAGGATATTCGTGCATTTATGGCTCGGGCTGAAGAATTAGGCGCTAAACAAGCAGTTGAATTTCTAAAAGAGATTGATGCAATTAATCTACGGGCTCGCCAAAGAATTATTGAGTTAGTGCGAAAAGATCTTTCTGAGAACTTGCAAGGCAAGAAGGTTGCAATATTGGGTGCTGCGTTCAAGCCAGATAGTGATGATGTTCGCGATTCACCAGCTCTTGATATTGCGGCTCAAATTCAAGCAGCCGGTGCGGTAGTTATAGTTCATGATCCAAAGGCAATTGCAAATGCTCAAAAACGTTTTCCGGCTTTGCAATTTGCTGAAGATATCAATTCGACTCTCAAAGACGCTGAAATTGTTTTACACCTTACTGAATGGAAAATCTATCGAGAGATTAATCCAGTAGAAGTTAAATCATTGGTTAAATCTGCGATTATGATTGATGGCAGAAATGCTTTAGATCGAGAACTTTGGCAGTCTGCTGGTTGGAAATTTAGAGCACTTGGCCGTACTCATAGTGAGTGATCAAATTGATCAGATGCTTAAGCTGAAAACTTGGGCAATTGTCGGACTGAGTAATAACTCAGAGCGTGCTGCTTATCGTGTTGCAAAGGTACTAATTGAAAAAGGTCATCAAATAATTCCAGTTCATCCAAAAGCAGAAACTGTCCATGGTCAAAAAGGTTATGCAAAATTATCTGAAATTCCAGAAAAGATAGATGTTGTTGATATTTTTGTTAATTCAGAGTTAGCGGGCGAAGTTGTGAACGATGCAGTAAGAGTTGGCGCCAAGGGTGTTTGGCTTCAATTGGATGTGATTGATGCTGGTGCAATATCACGAGCTCATGATGCTGGATTGCTTGCGGTTATGAATCATTGCCCAGCTATTGAGTATGGCAAGCGAGCCTAAATTTATTCAACAATTTCTCCACTGTAGTACTGCTGAGCATGAATAACTTCAGTTAACAAACTTTCCAAATCACTGCCGGAGATTGCAACCTGCTTAATAGATTGATCAAACTTAAGATTTGGATTTCTGGCCATTAAATGAAGATAAGGACGATAATCATCACTTGCTGGATCACTTCTTAATTTTCCAGTAACCGTAAATGTAGAGATAATTTCTGTGCTTCCAAGTGGCAAATCTAGAACTGCCCTTAAATACTGCTCAAAATAATTTGTTATTGATCCAATTTGAGTCCAAAATCTTGCAAAGGGCGTGAGCCAATTAATTCCAACAAGTTTCTTATGATCTGTTGCATCAACTAGTAATTCAAATCCGCCAACAAGATCTATCTCTCCCGCAAGTTTTAATACTGAAAGTTGAATTTCAAGAGATTGCTCTTCACTTACTCCCGGTAAAGGCGTGATTGTTAAATCCTCTGTAACTAAAGTAACTGGCCAACTGGCAACTTGAGTATGGGCAGATCTTGCAATTAAAATTGATAGCAAATCTCCACTTCTATTACTTTTATTAATTAGTGCAAGCTGCTCCAGTGTTTTACTTGATGGATAAACTTTAACTCCAGCACGCTCGGCGCTCTTAATAGTTGATGGAGCAACTACTTCAGGACTTACGCAGATTAAGTCACAACCCTGGGCAAAGGCAATTAGTCCTTCAGAAGTGATTGGGTCATCTGCAAATTTAATACCTATACCAAGTTTATTTGCCTCGTCTTGAAATATAGATTGAGCCCAATCGCCACCAACTAGGCCAATTATTGGGAAACTCATGTAATAAGGTTACCTGCATAATGGTTCAACTTATTCTCGCCTCATCCTCTGCATCGCGGCTACGGTTATTACAAAGTGCTGGAATAAATCCGACTGTTTTGGTAAGTGGCGTAGATGAAGAGGCAGCTGAATTCATTTCGCTTTCACCTTCTGAATTAGTTGTTGCACTATCTATTCTAAAAGCCCATACAGTAAAAGAAAAGGCACCAAAAGATTCATTGATCCTGGGTTGTGATTCAACATTTGAATTTAATGGTGAATCTTTAGGAAAACCTGGTAATAGAGAGAATGCAATTACAAGATGTAAGCAGTTAAGTGGTAAATCTGGATATCTTCATACCGGCCACTGTTTGATTGATTTAAGTCAAGGAATTGAATTAAGTGAGAGATCAACTGCAAAAGTTCAGTTTGCTCAGATAAGTGATGCAGAGATAATTGATTATGTTGATTCTGGTGAACCGCTTAATGTGGCAGGTGGCTTTACCCTCGATGGATTAAGCGCACCTTTCATAACAAATATTGAAGGTGATCCAAGTGGAATTATTGGTTTATCCCTACCCCTTCTGCGTAAGATGATTATCTCTCTTGGATACAGCTGGCCAGAATTTAAAAATAAGTAATTATTTAGGATAAGTTTCTCGTATGAGCGATCTATATAAAGACCCAATTGGCACAGCTGAAAAAGCTGCGAAAGAGATCGCTAAATTAACAAATAAAGAAAAACATGATGTTGCACTTGTGATGGGCTCCGGTTGGATATCTGCAGCTGATGCACTTGGAACTGCTACGCATGAATTCCCAGTTACCGATTTACCAGGCTTTCCAGCACCAACAGTAACTGGCCATGGTGGAAAGGTGCGCTCATATAAATTAAATAACTCGGTAAATGCTTTGGTTTTCTTAGGTAGAACTCATTTTTACGAAGGCCTTGGAATGGAACCGGTTGCACACGCAGTACGAACTGCAGTTAAAGCAGGATGTCGAACAATTGTTTTGACCAATGCATGTGGTGGAATCAATACGGAATACAAAGTTGGACAGCCAGTATTGATTAAGGACCATATTTCACTTACAGCTGCATCTCCTTTAATTGGTGCAGATTTTGTTGATTTAACAGATCTTTATAGCAAACAGCTACGTGATCTTGTTAAGGCAGAAGATCCTTCACTTGCTGAAGGAGTTTATGTTCATTGGCGTGGTCCTTCATATGAAACTCCAGCTGAAATTCGAATGATGCGAACAATGGGTGCTGATTTGGTTGGCATGTCTACTGTTCCAGAAGCTATTGCAGCTCACGCACTAGGAGCAAAAGTACTTGCAATTTCTTTAGTTACAAATGCTGCAGCCGGTGTAACTGGTGAAAAACTAAATCATGCCGAGGTAATTGCCGCAGGTAAAGCTGCTGCAGATCGAATGGGTAATTTGTTGGCAAAGGTGTTGCCTAAGCTGTGATCTCAGATCAGCTCCGTTCTGAGGTTCAAGAGTGGATCAAGAAAGATCCTGACAAAAATACAGCTGAACGATTAAGTAAATGGCTTGCAGAAAATAATGAGGTAGAGTTAAAACGATCCTTTAACGGATTTCTTAAATTTGGAACTGCCGGCTTACGCGGTCCAGTTGGGCCTGGGCCATCTTGTATGAATCGGGCGGTGGTAAGTAGAGCCGCAAGCGGAATTGTTTCTTTTATGAAGAAAAATAATCTAACCTCAGTTGTAATTGGAAAAGATGCAAGACATGGCTCTGATGAGTTTGCTCAAGATAGTGCTGAAATTTTCTCAGGAGCTG
>Ga0209829_10003537_pt1 | contig 11340 bp, 5 predicted proteins | sample C_140205_EF_Meta_FD_187311 | JGI IMG/M metagenome (GOLD analysis project Ga0209829, IMG submission 187311) | Freshwater microbial communities from Lake Croche, Canada to study carbon cycling - C_140205_EF_MetaG (SPAdes) (version 2) | ecosystem: Environmental > Aquatic > Freshwater > Lake... | reverse complement strand
CCCCCTCTTCGCGACCCGCCAATGACGACCGCCACTCCGTCGGCCAGATCCTCCAGGCGCTGCAATATCGTCCCAGCCGCACCGCTCAATTCATCGCCGCCGGTCTGTCGGCCGGCTGGCTCGCCATGGTGACCGTCTACGCCCTTGGCGCCCGCAGCGGTCCTTTTGATCAGGCCGCGACCGCGCTGCTCTTTCTGGCCGCCGCCGGTCCGGTCGCCTTCTTCTTCATGATCGCCACCTTGACCCAGCGGGTTCAGGAAATGCGGCACACGGCCCGTTCCATGGGCGAAGTGGCGGTTCGGCTGGCCGATCCCGACAGCTTCACCACGGAACAGGTGATGATTCTCTCGCAGGCGATTCGCCGCGAGATCGCCTCCATGGGCGATGGCGTCGAGCGCGCCCTGGCGCGCGCTGGCGAACTCGAATTGATGGTGCATAACGAGGTCTCCAACCTCGAACGCTCCTATGCGGACAACGAGCGGCGCATGCGCGCCCTCATCGACGAACTCTCCTCCGAGCGAGAGGCCATCGTCACCAATGCGGACCGCGTGCGTCAGTCCGTCACCAGCGCGCAGGAGATGATCTCCCGCGAAGTGGCGCAGGCCGGTTCGCGCATCGCCGAACAGGTCAATGAGGCCGGCGTCCATGTCAACGCCCTGCTCGGCGGCCACGCGGACGATATTTCCAGCCAGTTGCGCGCAGCTGGCGAAGACATGGTGTCCACGCTCAGCAGTCAAGGCGACGGGTTCATCCAGAAATTGACGGAAACCGGCGAATCCCTGACCGGGCGCCTGTTCGATTCCACCAAGCTTTTCGCGTCCACCATCAATGATCGCGCCGAGTCCGTCGAACAGCAGCTGCAAATCTGCTCCAACGCCATCGGCGACCGCATCGATGCGGCCACCGCCCGCATCGCGGACACCATTTCCGAGCGCGGCGACGGGCTGATCTCGCGTTTCGCGGAAACCAGCGAGCGCATCCATAGCTCCGTGATCATCCAGGCCCAGGAGCTCGCGGACACACTGAGCAGCTCCGGCGAGCGCATTTCGACAATGCTTGCCGAGCGCACCGGCAACGCATCGGAAATCTTCGAAACCTCCACCCAGGCGCTGATCGCCCATAACAAGCACCTCGAGTCCCTCTTCGACGCCCGCAACCGCGAGCTGGAAGACCTGACCGAGCGCGCCCGCGAAGATCTGTCCAACACGCTGAACGCCACCTGCCAGAACATCTCCATCATGATCGGCGAGCGCACCGACAGCGCCGCCCAGATCTTCCAGGGATCCGCCCAGGCGCTGAGCGATCACAACCGGCACCTCGAAGAGCTCTTCGTCGCGCGCAACCGCGAGCTTGAAGAGCTGACCAGCCGCGCCCGCACAGACCTGACCCTGACAAGCGCCGAGATCGAGAACGCTCTCGCCGACAACGTCAAGAAGGTCCAGGACATCTTCCTGATCTCCCGCGACCAGCTGGCGGAGACCAGCACCAATGTGTCGACGCTGCTTGAAGCGCGCGTGAACGCGTTCAACGAGACCGTCCGGGTGACCAGCTATGATCTGGCCACCGCCAATGAAGCCCTGCAATCCTCCCTTGACGAGCACCGCCGGGCCATCGCCGAAGCCGCCGCCGAGGCGCGGTCCGCCATCTCGACCGCAGGCTCCGAAGTGGCGGGCGACATGGACGCCCGCACGGCCGCCTTCAGCAAGGCCATCGCGGGATCTCGCGATGAGGTCCTGAACGCCGCCGCCCATGTGGAATCGGCCATCGCCCATCGCACCGTCGCCCTGCGCGACATCCTCAACGACTCCCAGACGACCCTCGCCCAGACCAGCGACCAGCTCGCCGCCAGCTTCACCGAAAAGACCAACGAAGTCTGCACGGCCTTCGAGAACTCGCGCCAGCTGATGGCCGTGGTGAGCGAAGAGACGGTGCGGACATTCTCGGATCGCGTCGAGAATCTGCGCAACTCCCTGAGCGAAGTGAGCGATTCGACCGCCCTCGTCTTCAGCGACCGCGTCGAGACCTTGCGCAACTCCCTGATCGAGGTCAGCGACGCCAGCGCGGCCACCTTCAGCGAACGCGCCGGCAGCTTGCGCAACTCCCTGATCGAGGTGAGCGACGAGACGACCGTGAGCTTCACCGAGCGCGTGGAGTCCCTGCGCCAGTCCCTGACCGATGTCAGCGACATGACGGCGAACGTCCTCACCGAGCGGACGGATTCGCTACGCCACGCATTGAGCGCGACGAGCGACGAGACCACACGCGCCTTCACCGAGCAGGTCGATGCGCTGCGCCAATCGCTGACCCTGGTGGGCGGCGAGACCGCACAGATGTTCTCCGACCGGGTCGAGAGCCTGCGCCATACCTTGCTGGCCTCCCAGCATGCGGTCTCCGAGACAAGCGACCAGATCGCCGCCTCCATGGCCGAGAACACCGAGACCGCTCGCGCCGCCCTCATGCAGCAGCAGTCGCAACTCAACGACGCGGGCGAAGCGCTGATCGCCTCGTTGCTGGAAAACATCACTGCCGTGCGCGAGGCCCTGCATGATTCCCGCGGCGGCTTCATCGAGGCCGGCGACGAAGTTGCGGCCACCATCGGCGCCCGCATCGAGACGGTGCACGCCACGATTCAGGCGGGCAGCCGCGAACTGGCGGACTCCGGAGAGCAACTCGCGAAGCTCGTCGAGACACAGACGGAGCTGGCCCGCACCACACTATCCTCCACCAGTCAGGATCTGCTGGACATCAGCGCACGCGTCACTGCGGAACTGTCGGGTCACGTCGCCAGCACACGCGAAGAGATCGAAGCCGTCCATCACGAAATGAGCGGTCAGCTCGAAACCCATCGCCAGTTCCTGCGCGAAGCGCTCGGGGAACATGCGAACGCCGCCGGGGCGAATTTCGCGGATGCGACGAACGAAGTGATTTCCGCCATGGCCGTGCACTCCGAGCGCGTGGCCGAAAGCCTGTCCGCGCGCTTCGTCGATTTCAAGACCGGCGTCGTCTCTCTGGGGGATGTGCTGGCCGACCAGCTCGCCGATCAGTCCAACCGCTTCAGCGTCGATGTGAACGAAAAGCTGACGGCGCTGGAGGACACGTTCACGACACACGGCGCAGCCTTCAACGAGAAGCTCGGCGACCGCACCCGCGAGGCTGCGGCGGTGTTCGACAAGCAGGTCGATGAATTCGAGCGCCGCACCGTCATGCGCACCCAGGATGTCTCGACTTCGCTCGAGACGCTGGTGAGCCGCATCGAAACGGGCCTCGACAGCAAGATCGAGGATTTCGAAGAACGCACCGCCATCCGCACGCAGGATGTCTCGACCTCGCTCGAGACCTTGGTGAACCGCATCGAAACGGGCCTCGACAGCAAGATCGAGGACTTCGCGCAACGCACCGCCATCCGTACCCAGGACGCTTCGCTGGCGATCGAGACCCTCGTGAACCGCATCGAAACGGGCCTCGACAGCAGGATCGAGGATTTCGAGCAGCGCACCACCATGCGCACGCAGGACGTCACCTCGTCGCTCGAAAGCCTTGTGCAGCGCATCGACACCGGCCTCGAAATCCGCTCGAAGACCTTCTCCGAGTCGCTGGCCACCAATGCGCTGGAAATCGCCCGCAGCCTTGGCAGCGGCCTGCAAGAGGTCAAGGGGATGCTCGACCCCTCGGCGCTTGAAGATGTGCTCGCCAAGAACATCGACGGCCTCAGCAAGACGCTCACCTCGCGCATCGAAGAGATGCAGAAGGCCGTGGAAGTCGGCGTCGGCTCCATGGATGACCGGTCTGCACAGATCACCCAGGCCATCACCGAACATGCCCGCGTCATTCACGAGACGCTGGATAGCGCCAGCCGCATCGTCAACGACAATATGGGGGCCCGCGCCAGCGAACTGCACACCTTGCTGGACACGACGGCCCGCAACATGACCGAAACGCTCAGCAGCGTGTCGACCACCGGTGCGGAACTGTCCAACGAGGTCGTCAAGCTCGGCGAGATCGTCACCAACACGATTGAGGGCCGCGCCAGCGCCATCGTCGAGCACCTCACCGAAAAGCAGCATCAGTTCACCAACGCCATCTCGGCGACGTCGAACGGGTTGATGGAAGTGGCCGAGGTCACGTCGAACACCCTGCGCGAAGCCATCGAGCAGAGCGCCTCGAACTCCGCGCATAGCCTGGTGACCCTTGGCGCGCAGATCGAGAGCGAATTCTCGTCCACGCTGTCCAAACTCCAAACGACGGGCGACGCCCTGCGCCGCCTCATCACAGTCACGGACCAGAACCTCAGCAACATCGATGGTTCGCTGAGCGAAAGCGTGATGAAGCTCCAGACCGCGCTCGGCTCGGTCTCGTTCCAGATCAACACGCTCAACCATACGGCGTCCAATACGGTCACCGGCATCGACCAGCTTGGCGACCACATGCGTGGCCACAATGCGGAACTCGGTCAGACCCTGGCCGACCTCAACCGCACGCAGCGCGAGCTGGAAGAGAGCCTCGAAGCGCGCCGTCGCTCGATGTATGAGCTGCTGGCCAGCGTCGACCAGAAGACCGGCGATATCGACAATGTCATGAAGGCTTACAACAATCTGATCGAGGGTTCCTTCCTCGATGCGGAACGCCGCGCCAACGAGATCGGCTCCCTGCTGGCCCGCTCCAGCGAGGATGTGGTCGGCACGCTCAACGAGAAGTTCGCTCTCGTGCGCGACGAAACCTCCAAGGAGCGCGAACTCACCCTCATCGCCATGCGCGACGCCTACGAGGCGGCGAGCCAGGAGGTGCAGGAATTGTTCGGCGACGCGCTGGGCCGCTTCCGCGCCTCCGCGACGGAGATGCGCGGCGTGGCCCAGGAAATCCATCGCGAGATCAACCTGGCACGCGAGGAAGTGCAGCGCGGCGCCGCCGATCTGCCGCGCGAATCCGCCGAACAGGCCGCCGCCATGCGCCGCGTCGTGTCCGAGCAGATCAAGGCCCTGAGCGACCTGACCGAGGTCGTGCAGCGCTCTGGCCGCAACCTCGATCTGGCGGAGCCCGCGCCCATGCCGCAGGCGCGTGCGGAAGCGCCGCGCATCGAAGCGCAGCGCCCGCTGGACAAGCCCCGCATGCCCCGCGCCGAGCCCCCGATGCCCGTCGCGCCCTCCCCGGCGGCGGCCTCCGTGCGTGGCATGTCGCCCGACCGTGGTCCGGGCTGGCTCAGCGATCTTCTCGCCCGCGCCTCTCAGGATGAGGGCGACGCTGGCGCAATCGGCTCCACCCTGAAACCGCAAGCGCGGGTGTCCCAGTCGCTCGACACGATCTCCCATGACATCTCTCGCATGGTCGACCATGCGGCTGTGGTGGACGCCTGGGATCGCTACTATCGCAACGAGCGTCGCGCCTTCTCGCGCCGCATCTACAAGGGTCAGGGCCAGCAGACATTCGACGAAATCCGCCGTCGCTACGGCGCGGACGCCGATTTCCGCGAGACGGTCGACCGCTATACCCAGGAGTTCGAGCGCGTCCTCACCGACGTCGCTCGCGACGACCGGGATGGAAGCCTCGGCCGCAGCTATCTGATCTCCGACCAGGGCAAGGTCTATACGATGCTGGCGCATGCCGCCGGGCGCATCGAATAGTCTGGTCGCACAATGAAATGAAACAGGGCGCGGTTTTCGGACCGCGCCCTTTTTGTTTGTCTAAGGAGAGGTTGAAATTGCGGTCGCCCTAAACCCGCCCAGCCGTCCAGACCACGATCTGCCCCATGACGTCGCTGAGCGCGGCGTCCAGTGCGATAGCGGCGGAGGGGCCATCCTCGCTTGCGACAGTCACCCGCGCGCTGAAGATCTTCGCGGCGGCGATGCTGCCGACGCCCTCCTCCACCAGCTTCGCGGACATCTCCACCACCGCTTCGCCCCGGGCGAGGTCCAGATCGAAGCGTCGGATTTCGGTGTTCAGCGAATATTGCGCGACCACGCGCCCGTCGGGTCGGCTGACATGGCGCAGGAGGCGGGCGTTTTCGAAACTCTGCAACAGGCGGGTCTGCACGAGGCGCGGCAGGCGCTCCGCCCATTGGGCGCCCTTGATGGTGGCCAGCGTGTCCGGCGTCGGGCGCACGACAATGCGATCGGAATCGGCGGGCGCGGTCGCGACCGGCTCACTCACCGCCACCTGCCCGCGCGGCGCGCGCACAGCCTTTGCGAAGGGCGCGGCGGAGAGGTCGAAGGTCGTGTCAGGCCCGCTCGCGCAGCCCGCCAGAGGCAGCGCCATGGCGAGCGCCAGAGCCCTTCCCCGCAGGCGCAGGACCACGCCCGCGCGAAGGCGGCGGCGGATCATGGGCGGGGTTGAGGTCACGGGAGGCTCCAGAACGAGTCGGCGACCCCGGAGAGCCGCAACCGCCGCAGGAGAACAGCACGGGCCCAGCGATGCAAGCGCCCTCCCGGCGCCGCCCACCGCTGTTTTCCAGCCGCTAGCCCCAGACCTCCGGGCCGGGGGGCTGAATGACGCAATCCTCGTAAATCAGATGGGGGCTGCGGTCTCGGGCCAACAGCAAGGGCCCGTCGAGATCCACGAAGCGGCAGCGCGGGGCGAGCAACAGGGCTGGCGCCATGGCCAGCGAGGTGCCGACCATGCAGCCAAGAAAGAGGCCAAAGCCCAGCCGCTCGGCCGCGTCCGCCAGCAGCAGGGCTTCGGTCAACCCGCCGGTCTTGTCGAGTTTGATATTGATGAGATCGTACCGCTCGCGCAGCGCCGCCAGACCGGCGCGGTCATGAATGCTCTCGTCCGCGCAGACGGGGATGGTGCGGGGCCGCTGGATCAGGGCGGCGTCGTGGCCCTGCGGCAAGGGCTGCTCGATCAGCAACACCCCCGCCGCCTCGCAGGCGGCGAAGAGGCGGGGCAGATCGTCCGGGCGCCAGGCCTCGTTGGCGTCCACGATGAGATCGCTGTGGGGCGCGGCGGCGCGCACCGCCGCCAGCCGCGCCTCATCGCCCACGCCGCCGAGTTTCAGCTTCAACAGCGGCTTGTCCGCATGGAGCGCCGCCTGCGCCGCCATGGCCTGCGGCGGGCCGACCGAAAGGGTGAAGGCGGTGACCACCGGCGCCATGCGATGCAGCCCCGCCAGTTCATGGGCCCGCAGGCCAAGCCGCTTGGCCTCCAGATCCCACAGGGCGCAGTCAAGCGCGTTGCGGGCCGCGCCGGCTGGCATCATGCCTTGCAGCGCCTCGCGCACCACCCCGGCCTCCATGGCCCCACGCAGCCCCTCCAGGGCCGCCACGACACCCTCCACGCTCTCGCCGAAGCGGCCATAGGGCACGCATTCGCCGCGCCCGCGAAACAGCCCCTCCTCAAGGGTCACCACCACCACCTCGGCCACGCTTTTGGCGCCGCGCGAAATGACGAAGGGCGCGGCGAGATCGAAACGCTCCACGCTGATGGTCAGGCGCCTGGACTGTGATGATGACATGCCGTCCTCCGCGATTGGCTGTTTATACAGGCGAACGCATGCGCGCCCAATCCGCTCCGGCTCGACTTGAAGGCGGTGTTCGGCTTAAGAGACAGGGGCAGGCTCCCCTGCGGCCCGCCGGGCGACTCTATGACCGTGGAACCCTCCTTCGCGACCGAGCCTATGTCCAACGGGCTGACGCTGCGCCTGAACGGGCGCTGGACCATTGGCGCGCCCGGGCTCGAGCGAAACGCCGACGCCCTTCTGGCGGCGGCGCGGGCGCGGCGCGCCGTCGTGCTCGACCTGAGCGGGCTTGAGGCCATGGACACAGCAGGCGCCTGGCTCATCGACCGCACCCGCGAGGCTGTGACCAAAGCGGGCGGCCAGTGTGCGCTGGAAGGCGGACGCCCGGAATATGAAATCCTGCTGGGGGCGGCCCATTATCGCGACTTTGAAAAGCCCCGGGAACCCCATGGATCCCCGCTGGTCACGGTGCTGACCCATGTCGGCAAGGCGGTGGTCAGCGTCGTGGACGATCTCTTCGCGGGGATCGCCTTTCTCGGCCAGATCATCACCGCCCTGCTGCGCATCCTGTTCAAACCGGCGCGGCTGCGCACGACATCGGTCGTGTTCCACCTCGACGCCTTCGCCCTGCGCGCCCTGCCGATCATCGCCCTGATAAATTTCCTCGTGGGCTGCATCGTCGCCCAGCAGGGCATCTTCCAGTTGCAGCGCTTTGGCGCGGCGACCTTTGCGGTGGATCTCATCGGCATTCTGGTGCTGCGGGAGCTGGCGGTGCTGCTCACCTCGATCATGGTGGCGGGCCGCTCGGGCTCGGCGATCACAGCCGAGATCGGCGCCATGAAAATGCGCGAGGAGATCGACGCCCTCAGGGTCATGGGGCTCGACCCCGTCGAGGTGCTGGTCGTGCCGCGCTTTCTGGCGCTGCTGATCGCCCTGCCGCTGCTGACCTTCGTGGCTGATATGGCGGCCATATCAGGCGGGCTGCTTGTCGGCTGGATCTATGGCGGCATCAGCCCCGAGATTTTCCTGTCGCGCCTGCAGAACGCCATCGCGCTGAACACCTTTCTGGTGGGCCTCATCAAGGCGCCCTTCATGGCCGCCGCCATCGCGCTCATCTCCGCCGTGGAAGGCTTCGCCGTGCAGGGCTCGGCGGAATCGCTGGGCAAGCGGGTCACCGGTTCGGTGGTGAAATCCATCTTCATGGTGATCGTGGTCGATGGCCTCTTCGCCATGTTCTTCGCAGCGATCAAATACTGATGACAGACGCGCCCCCAGCCATTGCCGCCGAACCCCGCATCGCCATTCGCGTGCGTGGTCTTAATGTGGGCTTCGGCGCGCGCCTGATCCTGCGAGGCCTCGACCTCGATGTGATGCGCGGCGAGGTTCTGGGCTTTGTCGGCGGCTCGGGCACGGGAAAATCCGTGCTCACCCGCGCCATTCTGGGGCTGGTGAAGAAGCGCGCCGGGCAGATCGAGGTCTTCGGACAGGATCTTGACGCGCTCTCCGCCCGGGAGCGGCAGGGGGTGGAGCGGCGCTGCGGCGTGCTGTTTCAGCAGGGCGCGCTATTTTCAGGCCTCACCGTGTTGCAGAACGTACAGGCGCCCATGCGCGAATATCTCGACCTGTCGCAGCCCCTGATGGACGAACTGGCGCGGCTGAAGATCGCCATGGTGGGTCTGGCGCCCGAAGCGGCGGATAAGTTTCCCTCGCAACTCTCCGGCGGCATGATCAAGCGTGCGGCGCTGGCCCGCGCTCTGGCGCTCGACCCGGACATTCTCTTTCTCGACGAGCCGACCTCCGGCCTCGACCCCATCGGCGCCGCCGAATTCGACGAACTCATCGCCACCTTGCAAAAGACGCTGGGGCTGACGGTCTTCATGGTGACCCATGACCTTGGCAGCCTCTATTCCATCTGCGACCGCATCGCTGCGCTGGCGGAATGCAAGGTCATCGCCACCGGGACCGTGGCGCAGATGCTGGACAGCGAACACCCATGGGTGCGCTCCTATTTTCATGGAAAACGCGCCCGGCAACTGACGCCGCCCTCTCCTGCGCCTTGAAAGCGCTGTGAATCGCTGCAAGGGTCTCGCCCTGCCCGGAGTTGAACGCCCATGGAGACCAAAGCCAACTACGCCCTGATCGGCGCCTTCACGCTCAGCGTGATCGCCGCCGCCTTTGGCTTCGTGTTCTGGTTTTCCGGCGGCGACAAGCCGGCCAACCGGGCGACCTTCCGCATCGTCTTCTCCAGCTCCGTCACCGGCCTGTCACGCGGCGCCTGGGTCTTGTTCAACGGCTTGCGGGTGGGCGAGGTGACCAAGATCGACCTCGCCGACAACCCGTCCTTCGTCTACGCTCTGGTGGAGCTGGACCCGCGCACCCCCGTCAAGACCGACACCCGCGCCCGCCTCGAATATCAGGGCCTGACCGGCGTCGCCTCGGTGGCGCTGACCGGCGGCTCGGTCGCCGCCGCCGCGCTGACGCCAGCGGGGGGCAGCCCGCCCGAAATCATCGCAGACCGTTCGGATTTCCAGAACATTCTCGACACCATGCAGAATCTCTCGGGCAAGCTGGACAAGATGCTCGACAAGACCGACCGGCTGGTGGACGAGAATTCCGGCTCGATCTCCAATATCATCAGGAATGTGGAAACCTTCTCCGGGGCGCTGGCGGCCAATTCGAACGGCATTCAGGAATTCACCACCAGCCTCACCGAGGTCGGACGCAATCTGAAACCCTTCATCGAGACGCTGGACCGCAACAGCGGCAATATCGACGCGATCATGAAGGATACCCGCGAACTGACCGCCCGGCTCAACAACGCCGCCTCGAAGATCGACGGGTTAATGGGCTCCTCCGGCGCGCCGGGCATCATCGACGAGGTCTCGGACGCCGCCAGATCCATGCGCAAGCTGGCCGATAATCTGGATCTGCGCACGAAGGAGATCGCCAGCGGGATCAAGCAGTTCACCGGGCCTGGTCTGCGCCAGTACGAGGCGCTGGCGAGCGAGGGGCGCCGGACGCTTGAGGAGGTCAACCGGGCCGTGAAGTCGCTGGAGGCCAATCCGCAACAGTTGATCTTCGGCGCCAAGCCCAAAGTGCCCGAACACAACGGACGGTAAGGCTGGGCTTGTGCCGGTTTTCCACATTGAATCCTATTAATTGAGATTTTTCGATTTCCTGCGTGACAAACTGGGCAAGCTGGACTATCGTGTCTTCAGCTCTTCATTGAGCGCTCTGGGGATCGCAACCCTCCCGCGATCCTTGGTACCACCTCAACCGCCCCCACGGCTTGCCGTTTCGGGGCGGTTTTTTTATGGGGCGCGCGCTGCGATGTCACTGGCTCCCCCAAGGGGGAGAGAAGCAGCGGCATTGCGCGCAACGTTATGAATTAAGAAAAAAGACCCTACTCCATCACCGCCGCGCGCAAAATGCACACCATGGTCGCCCGCGCCGGTTCTGCGCTCAGGTTGCGGATCACATGGGGGCGGTCGCAGCGGTAGCGGAGGGTTTCGCCCGCTTTGGCGGTTTCGCGCACGCCGGCGACCTCGACCTCGAGCTCGCCCTCAAGCACCGACAGGCATTCCACCGAGCCATGCTGGTGGGGCTCGGAGGCCAGCACGCCGTCGGGTTCGGCGCTGAACATGTACCATTGCAGCCATTCCACCGTCTTCATCCAGCCGATGATGGCGAGGTGGCATTTGCCGTCTTCGGAGACCAGGTTCGGCGTTTCGTTGCGGGTGGATTTCTCGATGAAGGGCTCGTCCTCGGAGCCCTGCAGGACCCGGTCGATGGACACGTCCAGCGCCTGCGCCAGGCGCCAGATGGTGGCCAGCGTGGGGTTGGTCTCGTTGCGCTCGATCTGGCTGATGATGGATTTGGCGACGCCGGAATGG
>Ga0209829_10003535_pt1 | contig 11346 bp, 8 predicted proteins | sample C_140205_EF_Meta_FD_187311 | JGI IMG/M metagenome (GOLD analysis project Ga0209829, IMG submission 187311) | Freshwater microbial communities from Lake Croche, Canada to study carbon cycling - C_140205_EF_MetaG (SPAdes) (version 2) | ecosystem: Environmental > Aquatic > Freshwater > Lake... | reverse complement strand
TATTCACGTGAAGAATTAGTAGCGATTCTTCGTAACTTTGGCGAAGAGAAATTTGCACCACGAATTGTCGATGCGATCATTGAACGACGCTCGAAATCTCAGCTCACTGACACCATCGAATTAGCTGAAATAGTAAAGAAGGCGATTCCTGCTGCAACTCGTCGCACCGGTGGCAATCCAGCAAAGCGCACCTTCCAAGCCCTTCGCATTGCAGTCAATGGCGAACTCGATGCGATCACTTCGGCTATTCCGCAAGCGCTTGAACTATTGGCGATTTCCGGTCGGTTAGTTGTGATGAGCTTTCAATCACTAGAAGACAAGATTGTTAAAGAGTTTTTTACTCTTGCCACCGCCTCAGGTACTCCGCGTGAATTGCCAGTGGAGATTCCTGAATTAGCTGCAAAGTTTGCGCTCGTTATTCGCGGTAGTAAATCGGCAAGTGATGATGAGCAAGCCAGCAATCCACGTTCGACCTCAGTAAAACTCCGAGCAATAGAACGGGTGGCTGCGTAATGGCGATCGCAGATTTCGTTCCAGCACTGACCCGCTCGGGCCAATTATTTATTCACAAGTCCAATCGCGCCGCCCTTCGGATTGTTCCGGAGAAAGAGGATGAAGCAAAAGCGCGTACTCAAGTCTTCTACTTAGCAATGACAAGCATTTTAGTCGCTGGCTTGATACTCACCCTGGTTATTCAGACCCTTCTCGTACAGGATGCATTTGCATTAAGTACGTTGCAACGGCAGGCAGTTGCCCTCAGCGATCAACGCGATGCGCTTGAAAATCAATTGGCAGATGTTGCAGATCCATCTCGCTTAGCAATTGCGGCAAGCAAATTAGGGATGAAGCCGGGACTTAATCCAACTTTTATCGATCTAACTCCTTCGGCGGTGAGTAAATAATATGGGCAATCTCTCCCTGTCGAGTAGTCGGATGCGAATGTTGATCGCTGCAGTCGCCGTAATTTTTGCCGCATTTGGAATTCGGTTAGTTCAGATTCAAGCTGTTGAGGCAAGTTCACTCTCAAATCGGGCCATGAATGAAATCATGATGACAAGCACTATGCCGGCCCCACGCGGTGCAATCACGGATATCAATGGCGTTGAATTTGCACGAAGTGTTTCTTCAGTTCGCGTGGTTGTCGATCAAACGCTTATTCAAAACCCACATGTTGCAGCACAAATTGCAGCGCCAATCTTGAAGCTCTCCGTTGCTCAGGTCCAAGCGAGTATCACCGGCAATAAACGCTGGAGCAAAGTTGTGGATCTTGCCACGCCGGCACAATGGCGGGCACTTACTGCTGCATTTGATTCTTACAACGCTTCATTAAGCAAGGCGCAGAACTCAGAACGGATTTTTGGATTCTTCTCAGAGCGGGTTTATAGCCGTGAATATCCATCGGGCTCACTTATCGCATCTTTAGTGGGATTCGTTAATCACGATGGCGTAGGTGCAACTGGTTTGGAATATAGTAAAAATTCCATGATTACCGGAGTGGATGGAAAGTATGTTTATGGAAATGGGTATCGAGCAAAGATCCCTGGTAGCACGCAATCTTTAATAGCCGCCGAACAAGGAACATCAATTCGCCTCACGATTGATCGCGATGTCCAATGGGTTGCAGCTCAAGCAATTTCAAAGGCAGTCAAGAATGCCCATGCAATAAGCGGTACCGTGATTGTCCTTGATCCCAAAACTGGTGCCATCTTGGCACACGCAACTGCACCAACTTTTGATCCTAATAACACTAAAAATGTATCGCTGCGCCAAATGGCAAATCCATCGGTGCAGGAAGTTTACGAACCAGGCTCAACTGGCAAAGTAATTACTATGTCAGCTGCAATTGAAGAGGGAAAAGTTACGCCAGAAACTGTTTTCACAGTTCCTTATTCATTAAAAGTTTCAAATGGAAAGTTTTCAGATCACGAGAAACATGCAACAGAGCGATTAACAACTACTGGAATTCTTGCAGTATCAAGTAATACCGGCAGCATCCAAGTGGGCGCAACGCTCTCACATCAAACTTTCTATGACTACCTTCGCAAATTTGGAATTGGAAGCAGCACTGGCTCAGGTTTACCGGGTGAATCTGCGGGCCAATTATTGAAAGTAGAAAATTGGTCAGGCACAACAGCGCCCACCTTTGCATTTGGGCAGGGCTATAACGTCACTGCGATGCAAGCCACTAGCGTATTTGCCACTATTGCCAATAATGGAGTTCGCGTATCACCAACAGTTATTGCAGGAACAAGTGATGCAAGTGGCCACTTCACACCAGCCACAACTCGCGAAGAAGTTCGTGTCATTAGCGCTGATACCGCAGCGAAGATGCGATTGATGTTAGAGAGTGTTGTCAGCGCCCAAGGAACTGCGCCAGGTGCAGCGATTCCGGGTTATCGAGTTGCAGGCAAGACTGGAACTGCGCAACGTCACAACGACGCTTGTAATTGCTACAGCGGCTACACCGCATCCTTTATTGGTTTTGCACCAGCCGATGCGCCGAAATATGTCATTAGTGTGACGATTCAAGGTCCACAAGGAATTCACTGGGGTGGCTCGCTAGGTGGCCCAGTATTTAAAGAGGTAATGAGTTTCGTTCTACAAACCCGCCACGTTGCGCCAACTCGAACGCTAGATGTGCCATATCCATTAAATGAAGCAACACTCAATAAGACTCCTGTTAAGAAACTGGGTGCATGATGCGCCCGCTGCTGACACTCGAAAAATCACTTCAGAGCGCGGCAGCAATTGTCGGTATTGAATCGGCAAGCGATCTTCACTTCACCGGCATCTCCTTTGATAGCAAGGCGATTCAACCAGGAGATATCTTCTGTGCCTTCCCTGGACTCAATGCCCATGGCGCCGATTTTGCAGGTGAAGCAGAATCACTTGGTGCAGTAGCAATCCTTACCGATGCTGCAGGTGCAGCGAAGTGTGGCAAACTACTGCCGCTGATTGTCCCTAACCCACGCCGTGCAGCTGCGCTACTGAGTGCCTGGTTCTATGACGATCCGATGCGCGCCATGTTCTCTGTGGGAATTACTGGCACCAATGGCAAGACAACAACGACGATGTTGCTCAATCAACTCTGGCAATTAGCGGGTCGTGAAAGCGGATTGATCGGAACAGTTGAAACGCGAATTGGAGTAGAGCGACTAGCAAGCTCTCGCACCACGCCAGAGGCACCAGAATTGCAAGCCTTAGTTGCAACCATGCGCGAGCGTCACGTCCGTGACTTTGTCATGGAAGTATCTAGCCATTCAATCGCCCTCGAACGTGTACGTGGATCTCACTTTAACGTTGTCGGATTTACCAATTTGACGCAAGAACATTTAGATTTCCATGGCGACATGGAGAGTTACTTCAATACCAAACGGAAGATTTTCACCTTTGAATTCGCCGATTTAGCAGTAATCAATATTGATTCAACGTATGGCGCAGCGCTGTCAAAGAGCTGCGAAATTCCACAATTAACCCTTTCAAATAACGATAAGTTGGCCGATTGGCACTATGTCGCAATCGATGCAGTGAGCGCTGGTTATCAAGTAGCAATTCGTGGTCGTGGTGGAATTCTGATTGAAACGCTCATTCCGCTCCATGGCGATTACAACTTAGAGAATGCGCTGATGGCTATTGCAATTGCAGCCGAGAGCGGAATGGATCCGATTGACATTGCACGCATCGCGCCAATGCTCAATGGTGCGCCAGGACGCTTACAGCAAATTGCCGTTGGCCAGAGCTTTACCGCGTTAGTTGATTACGCGCATAGCCCAGATGCAGTGGAGCGGGTATTAGCGACTGCGCGCAAAATCGCGAAGTCACGATCTGCCTCATCAAAAGTGATTGCAGTCTTAGGATGTGGTGGCGATCGCGACGCAACCAAGCGCGCACCGATGGGGAAGGCGCTGCTTGAAGGTAGCGACATTGCAATTTTTACTAGCGACAATCCCCGTTCAGAATCGCCAGATGAGATTCTGAAAGAGATGTGCCGAGGGTTAACAGTAAAAGCACCGCATCAAGTAATAGTTGATCGACGGATGGCAATTGAAAGTGCAGTAGCCCAAGCAAGTGGTGACGACATTCTCCTAGTCCTGGGTAAAGGGCACGAACTTGGACAAGAGATTGCTGGAGTAGTGCATCCATTCGATGATCGGGTAGTACTGGGCGAAGCTATTGCAGGTGTTGCATGATTGCCTTAAAAGCGAGCGAGATTGCGCGCATTACTGGTGGCGTGCTCCACGGTGATGCAGATATCGTGGTTACTGGTTCAGTAGAAGTTGATTCGCGCAAATGTGTTAGAGGTTCACTATTTCTCGCACTCAAAGGCGAAGTGGTCGATGGTCACGATTTTGTAACCGATGCCACTGAGCATGGCGCGGTATTAAGTCTCACCGATCACCAAATCAGTGAGCCGTGCGTAGTTGTACCGGATGTAATTGCTGCACTTGGAAAATTGGCGCGACAGGTGCGCGAAGAGTTATCGGATTTAATGGTTATTGGTATCACTGGCTCACAGGGAAAGACCACAACCAAGGATTTACTTTCACATCTGCTGCAGATAATTGGCAAGACAGTTGCACCAGTGGGCTCATTCAATAATGAAATTGGCGCGCCACTCACAATTTTGCAATGTAACGAGAGCACAACATTTTGTATCGTAGAGATGGGCGCACGTCACTCTGGCGACATCGCCAAACTCTGTGAAATCGCTCAGCCCGCAATTGGCGTTGTTTTGAAAGTGGGAACTGCTCATGTGGGTGAATTCGGCGATCGCGAAACAATTGCCCGTACTAAAGGTGAATTGATTACATCGCTACCAACACATGGCACCGCAATACTTGGTTGCTACGACGAGTTCACACCACAGATGGCAGATGGTCTAGGTGTAGACGTGATCAAGTTTGGACCAGGACATGAGTGTGATGTTCGTGCCACAGATATTGAAATTCGCGAAGGGCGTCCTCACTTTGATTTAGTGACGCCAAATGGGCGAACAACCGTAGGATTGAGATTAGTCGGTGCACATCAAGTGGCTAATGCATTAGCAGTTGCCAGCGTTGGACATGCACTAGGAATTTCCCTCGATGTAATTGCTGGTTCGCTTTCGACCGCTGAACCATCCAGTAAATGGCGCATGGAACTTCATGAGTTATCGGACTTACTCATTATCAATGATTCTTACAATGCCAATCCAGATTCCATGGCAGCTGCGCTCCAGACTTTGGCGCTCTTTGCCCAAGAGCGCGGGGGATCGGCTTGGGCCTTTTTATCCACGATGCATGAATTAGGTGAGAGTGAAGCACGCGCACATCAAGAAATCGGTCAGGTCTGTATCGATTTAGATATTGATCACGTGGTCTGTGTTGCTGAGCCTCGTTACGAGATCAAGGAAAGCACGACAACGAAATTTCACCAAGCTGCAAGTAAAGAAGAAGCACTTACCTACATGAAACACGTGACTCCCGGTGATGTAATTCTCCTGAAAGCATCCCGTGCTGAATCCCTGAACGAATTAGTGGCGCCAATGACTACACAGTGGAATGAGAGGGAAGTAGCCCATGATTGAGATTCTGCTCGCCGGTGCCTTTGCACTTGGTATTAGTCTCTTTGGCACTCCGGTGCTTATTCGAGGTTTAGCCGCTCGTGGTTACGGCCAGGTAATTCGCGATGATGGGCCACAAAGCCATCATGTAAAACGCGGCACACCAACCATGGGCGGAATAATAATTATCGTCGCGGTTGCTACTGCTTACTTTCTCACTCACATCATTACTCAAGTCAGCGTGAGCGCATCTGCTCTTTTGGTACTAGGTCTCATGGTTGGTTTGGGTTTTGTGGGGTTTCTTGATGATTACTTGAAGGTTTCGCGGAAGAAATCACTCGGGCTCACTGGGCGGCAGAAAATTCTGGGACAAGTCCTCTTCTCTGGAGTATTCGCTTTTTTTGGTCTTCGCTTTCCCGATCAGAGTGGCCTAAGCCCCTTGTCGTCGCATCTTTCAACGGTGCGTGACACATCTATCGTGCTTGGCACAGTTGCAGTAATTATTTGGATCGTCTTGATGGTGACTGCAACATCAAATGGCGTGAATCTCACAGATGGACTCGATGGTTTAGCGACTGGCGCTGCGGTCATGACATTTCTGGCATTTATTTTGATTGGCGTCTGGGAATTTCGCCAAGGGTGCGCAACTCTCAATTCAGATAATTGCTATGTAGTACGTGACCCACTTGATTTAGCAGTTCTCGCAGCGGCACTTGCAGGTGCCTGCACTGGCTTTCTTTGGTGGAACGCCTCTCCGGCCAAGATATTTATGGGTGACACAGGTTCACTTGCATTAGGTGGCGCGCTTGCGGGAATTGCAGCAACTTTGCGTACCGAACTTTTGCTTATTCCACTAGGTGGGCTCTTTGTGATCATCACTGGTTCGGTAATTATTCAAACGCTCTACTTCAAACTATCTGGCGGTAAGCGGGTTTTCCGAATGGCGCCACTGCAGCATCACTTCGAACTTAAAGGATGGGGCGAAGTAACAATCGTGCTGCGCTTCTGGATTATTGCCGGACTCTGTGTGGCACTTGGCCTTGGCCTCTTTTACGCGCAATGGGTGGCGCGATAACTCATGAAACAGGATTTCGCAGGCAAGGCAACGCTAGTACTTGGTGCTGGCGTGACCGGACTTGCCGTTGCGCAAACCTTGCAGAGTTATGGTTGCTCAGTCACGTGCGTTCAGGATGTTGTAACTGAGCGAAAAGTTAATGGATTTGATGCCATAGATGTTTCGGAGGCGATCACTCGCATGGCGGAGTGGGATCAGGTCGTAGTTTCTCCTGGCTGGCAACCACGTCATCCGTTAATTCAAGCAGCACAAGGTAAAACTCTCTTAAATGAAATTGATTTAGCTTGGCAGATTAGAACAGAGCGCGCGCCGCATCAAAAGTGGATTGCCGTCACCGGCACTAACGGCAAAACTTCAACTGTTGAATTAACGACAGCAATTCTCAATCGGGCCGGCTTGAGGGCCGCGGCTTGCGGCAATGTGGGCGATACGGTTATTGCCGCTGTAGATCGCAGCGAACCTGCCGATTACCTCGTGCTAGAGCTATCCTCATTTCAATTGCATTACAGCGAGCTTCCAGAATTTGAAGCAGTAGCACTGCTTAACATTGCAGATGATCACTTGGATTGGCATGGGGATCTCGCATCCTATGCAAAGGCAAAGGTACGAATTCTCAACAATTCAAAGTGTGCAATTCTCAATGGCGATGATGGCGCAACCGTTGCTGCCACATTCGATTGGCGCGGTCGGAAAGTTTTCTTTACCTTGAACACTCCTCGCGCAGGCGAACTGGGAGTGGTGGAGGAATTATTAGTAGATCGGGCATTTGTCTCTGATCCGCAAGAGGCCACCATGGTTGCAGAGCTCAAGGATGTAGTTCCCACTGTGCCGCATGCAGTGTCGAACGCCCTTGCTGCTGCGGGTTTAGCGCGTGCACTCAATGTCACAGGTGAATTAATTAGAGATGCCATCACTGAATTTCGCCCTGGTCGACATCGCCTAGAAGTAGTAGCAGAAAGTAATGGCGTGACGTGGGTTGATGATTCTAAGGCGACCAATCCACATGCAGCAGCTGCTGCATTACTCGCTCACTTATCGTCGGTGTGGATCGCTGGTGGCTTGGCAAAGGGTGCACGTATGGATTTACTTATCCAGCGCACCCATCCTCGAATAAGGGCAGCGATTCTTATTGGCAAAGATCGGGAAATTATCGCGAGTGCATTGCGAACTCATGCACCACAAGTACCAATACATGTGATCGATCAACACGAAAGCGAGAGTTCGCAAGAATTGATGGCTCGAGTTGTCGGACTAGCCAAAGAAATTGCAGAATCTGGCGATACGGTTTTATTGGCACCGGCCTGCGCGTCCATGGACCAATTCACTTCTTATAGTGATCGAGGCGATAAATTTGCCTCTGCAGTTCGTTCCGTTATTAGCGATGGGGAGAAGTAATGGCGCATCGCTCCGTATTAGCAAAGCCAGCCAGTAATTACTATCTACTCCTTATTAGTGCAACAGCCCTCACTGCTTTAGGCATGATGATGGTGGTATCCGCATCAGCGGTTTCCTCATTTGAATCAAAAGGTTCAGTATTTTCTATTGCGCTGCGCCAAATTATTTTTATAGCGATTGCAATCCCAGGTGCTTATGTTGCGTCACGATTGCCGATGGAGCGTTGGCGTGCGCTAGCTAGAATTGCCCTCTTTATCGCGCTCTTTCTCTTGATACTTCCTCAGTTGCCAGGTGTTGGCCACTTTGTGAATGGAAATCGAAATTGGATCTCAATTGGTCCGGTAGATATCCAACCAAGTGAGGCTGCAAAATTCTTACTTATTCTCTGGGCGGCGCATATGTTGGCGATGCGCGAACGCAGTGGTCGAATGCAGACTCACGTACTGCTGGCGATCGGACCTGGTTTTGCAATTGCCTGTGCCTTGATTTTGCGTGGTCGTGATTTAGGAACTGCAGTTATTTTCGTTGCGATTGCCTGCGGTCTACTATTTATTGCCGGACTTGGCATGAAGCACTTTGCTGCTGTGGTGGCCTTAGCGGTGGTTGGTGTCGGTGCGCTGGTAATAGTTGCGCCGAATCGATTACATCGCTTACAGGCAGTCATAAATCCATTTGATCCATCAGTGTATAAATTTGCTGGCTGGCAGCCTGCCCATAGTCTGATGGGCTTGGGAAGTGGTGGGCTCTTTGGCGTTGGTTTAGGTGCAAGCCGCCAAAAGTGGGGAAATTTAGCCGAAGCTCATACCGATTTTATTTTCTCGGTAATAGGTGAAGAGTTTGGATTACTCGGAACACTCGTAGTTTTGGCGCTCATGATTGCCCTGATCTTCTCAATTTTTCGTATTGCAATGCGGGCACAAGATCCGCTGACAAAATTCACAACGGCAGGAATCGGCTGCTGGATTGCAGCGCAGACAGTAATCAACATTGGTTCTGCCCTCAGTGTTATTCCAGTTGTAGGAGTCACATTGCCACTGGTTTCCTATGGCGGCTCATCCTTGATCGTCACGATCATTGCGGTGGGCTTTGTTTACGGGGCTGCGCGTCGCGATGCTGGAATTATGGAAGGCGTTCGGGCTAATTCATCGGTGAACTCATGAGTGAACGCAAGATCGTTTTCGCTTGTGGGGGAACTGCCGGACATATTGAACCAGCACTTGCAGTGGCTAATGCTTGGCAGCGCCTTTACCTTAACGATGACATTATCTTTATTGGAACTAATGCCGGACTAGAGAAGGCACTCGTACCTGCGCGCGGCTTCAAATTACAGACAATCAACAAAGTTGTAGCACCACGTTCCATTTCACTTTCTACTCTCACCTTTCCGTTTCGGTTACGAAAAGCGGTGGCGCAGAGTAAACGAGAGATTGCCGGAGCAACCGTTGTGATTGGTTTTGGCGGTTATGTAAGTGCGCCAGTTTATCGGGCTGCCGCGGCGCTAAAAATTCCAGTCGTCATACATGAAGCAAATGCCACTGTTGGCTGGGCAAATCGCTACGGTGCGCGCTTTGCTTCACGAGTCTGTGTAGCACGAGCGGTTGATACGCGGGCGCCAAAAGCATTCCGTGAAGGAGAAATTGTCGGCATGCCATTGCGAGAAGATGTGTTGAGTGCTGCTGAATATGCTGGCCCGAATTGGTTGAGTGCAAGAGAAGAGGCTCGCAAACGACTTGGCTTTGATGCTCAGCAACCGCTGATTGCAGTAGTTGGTGGCTCACAAGGCTCGCAAGCGCTTAATCGCGAAATCAGTGGAATTGTTTCGCAATTACTCCAACGTGGAGTTCAGGTGATTCATTCACTTGGCGGTAGTAATGAATTACCAGAATCGCGTCCGGGCTATCAACCGGTGCACTACATCGAAGCGATGGCCGATGTTTATCTCGCGGCAGATTTGGTAATCGCGCGAAGCGGGGCAGTGACTTGTGCTGAATTTGCAACCCTGGGGCGTTACGCGCTCTTTATTCCGCTTCCGATTGGTAACGGTGAGCAGATGAAGAATGCCCAATTCTTGGTGCAGGCTGGCCGCGCCGAAATCATTACCCAAGGTGAATTCTCTGGTCATTGGCTGATGGCTCACCTCAATACCCTTTTGGATCGGAGCAAAGCAGTTGGAGTAGCGGGATCGACTTCGGATCTCACTGCGGCAAAACGAATTGTTGCGATTATGGAGAGTGCGATTCGAAGCGGCGGCAGATAATGAAACTCGCTGAGCTACCCAGCAAGAAATTGCACTTTATTGGTATTGGTGGCGCCGGCATGAGTGGCTTGGCCCGCATCGCTTTATCGCACGGTGCGCAAGTTTCTGGCTCAGATACTAAAGATTCCTCGGTTGTTACTGGCTTGCGTGCGCTAGGTGCTGAAATTGCCATAGGGCATAGTGCGACAAACCTTCAGGATCCAGATTTAGTGATCTTCTCTAGCGCGATTGCTCCGTCGAATCCAGAGCTGCAACGAGCAAATGAATTAAAAATTGTGACAATGACGCGCGCTGAATGTCTTGCCTTATTGATGAGTGGCTCGCGAAGTATTGCAGTCGCAGGAACGCACGGAAAGACGACCACCACCTCGATGCTCACTGTTGCCTTGCAGACCAGTGGTCTTGATCCCTCCTTTGCAATCGGCGGCACCATAACTGCTTCGGGTTCAAATGCACATCGCGGTACTGGCGAGCTATTTATCGCGGAGGCAGATGAATCTGATGGGTCCTTTATTGCTTATCGGCCATTTGGCGCGATAGTCACCAACATTGAACATGATCATGTCGATTTCTTTGCTACGCCAGCCGATGTCACTGCCGCCTTCGCCGCATTTGTTGCCACAATTCCCAGCGACGGTTTTCTCGTGTATTGCTCCGATGACCCAGGTGCGCGCGCTCTTGGGGAGAGCACCACGTCGTGTCGGACTATTTCTTATGGCACGCAAATGGGCGCTGACTTAATCATTGATCAGATTGAACTGCTGCCAACTTCATCAAAGGCGCGCTTGCTAGTTAATGGCAAGGCGATCGGGGAGATGGAGCTCCAAGTTCCTGGTGCACATAATGTTCTAAATGGTGCGGCAACAGTGGCGGTCTCCCGAGCATTGGATTTACCGCTTCCAGAATTTCTCACCGGTCTCCATGCCTTTCGTGGCGCAGCGCGACGCTTTGAATTGAAGGGCCAAGTTCATGGCATTCGCGTGATCGATGATTACGGTCACCATCCCACCGAAATTTCAGTAACGCTAGATACCGCTCGTCGTTACGCAGGTGATGGTCGAGTACTTACGTTATTTC